>WNGA01000969.1_pt1 | contig 58751 bp, 45 predicted proteins | sample 5400061 | NCBI WGS metagenome assembly WNGA01 (sample SAMN13153366, study PRJNA577476) | soil metagenome | isolation source: 100 cm soil or saprolite under grassland replicate 2 | place: USA:California | collected 2016-06-15
ACGCAAGACTCGCTTCCGCCCGGCGGCCTCCTGCCTTTGGCGGTCGGGACTTTCACCCGCGGGTCGCTTCTTGAGGTTTCCGCTGCTACATGGCTTCCTCCTCACCCAGGCTTCGCCTGGCGCACTTGCGGCTATTTGTGCGACAGTTTCCTACGCCGTCAGCTGCCGGGGACGCGGCGTTGCGCGGCGCGGGTGAGGAAAAACGCGCCGACGGCCGCCAGGCCAGCGAGCGCGTGCCCGGTCACGAACAGGATCGCGGCGTCGAGCAGTGCGATGCCGGCGACCAGGCTGCCGATGAGCTCGGGCAGCCGCGGATGCAGCGTCTCCTTGCGCGCCAACGTGCTCAGGAACACGAGGTAAAGCAGGAGCGCGCTCGCCCCGACGTAGAACGCCCGCGGCGGCGACGCGGGTGTCACGGCCAGCGCGGCCAACACGTAGAGCGCGACCCGACACATCGCCATGATCACCGGTGCGAGTGGCGTGCGCTTGTGCGAGACGTCGTAAAGCACGATCAGAGCGGCGAGCGCGGAGGCCGCGATCAACGGGCGGTCGCTGTCGCTGGCGAGTCGGACGAGCAGCACGCCCACGCCCAGCATCGCGAAGCCCGCCGCATACACGGTGCGCACGCCGACGTCGCCGGCTGGGATCGGCCGCTCGGGACGGTGGACGGCGTCCCAGCCCGCGTCGAACGCGTCATTCAGGTACATGCCGCCCACGTAGAGCAGCGACGCCGCCAGGGCGGTGAGCGCCAGCAAGCCGGCCGGCAGCGCGTCGGCGCCCGCGAGCGCCATTCCGGCCGCGACGTTGGTCCACACCGTAGGAAGGTTCGAGACCCGGCCGAGGCGGAGGGCGGTCGCGAGCGGCCGGCGCTTCACGCGACCTCCAACTGGTCGATGGTCCAACGCAGCTCGCGGGCGATGGCGTCCGTGACCGGCTCCGCGCGCAGCTCGGCCGGCAACACGTCCCAGGTGTAGGTCTCGACTTCGAGGTGGTCGGTGAACGGCGCGCGACGATGCAGGGCCAGAAGCTCGATCAGGAACGGCTGGGTGCTGTCGAACGGGCCCAGCGACGCGTGAAACAATGGCACGTGAAAGTGAACGCGCCATTCGTCTCCCAGGTTGGCCGGGTCGGCGTTCGCCAGCGCCTCGGGCAAATCCAAGACGCGGGTCAAGGCCGTGCCGCGGCGGATGACGACCTGGTGGAGGTAGACCGCCTCGGCGAAGCGGTCGAGCGCTGCGAGGGCGTCACCGTCCGGACGCGTGATGCGCAGCCCCGCGCTGACCTGCAGCTTGAGCACACGCACGCCGGCCGCCGCCAGCGCCGCGAGGATCTCGGCGGGGCGCTCGAACTCGACCGCGGCGTGACAGGCGTCGAGGCACACGCCGACATGGTGGCGCAGCGCCGTCTCGGCGCCGGCGGCGTCGAGGCCGGTCGCCTCACGGAACGCTCGCGCGCCAGCGCCGCCGAACACATGCTGTTCGAGAAAGGGCACCGCCTGCGCGGTGGTTTCGATGACGCACTCGGGCTCGGGCTCGAGCGCGATGCCGATGCTGGCACGGCCGCTCTCGCGGAGGCGCCACAGCGTCGCGGCGTGCCGTGCGATTTCATGTCCCAGCGTCGCGACGTCTTGCGGGGATCGGGCGCGATCGCGGAAACAGCCCGGGACCGTGCTGATCGAGGCGGCGCTCTCGGGCGGAACCAGACCGGCGAGGATGTGGGCGACGTCGTCGCTGTACGCCAGGCGCTCGGGTTCGAGCCAGTCGGGGCGATACACCGCTTCCTTGACCACTCGTCCGTGAAACGGGCCGTAGGGAAAGGCATTGATCGTGAACACGTAGAGACCGTGCTGCTCGAGAAAGTCGCGAAATGCCGCCAGCGTCGCCGGCTCCCGCAACGCGCGCGCGGCGACCCCCGACAGCCGCAGCCCGACGCCGAACGGGCGGTCGGGGGCGACCTGCCGCTTCACTTCGAGGACGTGGCTCTCGACGTTGGTCCGGATCTCGTTCCAGGTCTCGCCGGGGTGGATGTTCGTGCAGTACCCGAGATGTCCACCATGCCGGCCCACCCTCATCGCGCGGCACGCTCCGCGCGAACCTGGTGGGCGTTCATCCAGTCGAGCGCGCGCAAGATCTCGCCGCGATCCATCTCGCGCACCTCGACCGCGTTGCCGGGCGCGCGCACCAGCGTGATCGTCAGCTCGCCGCCTAGGTGCTCGCGAAAATCGTCGAGCCCGTCGAGCACCGCCGGCTCACCTCGGCGGCCAGGCGCCGCGAGCGCGTCGTGCCAGAGCGGCAATCCGAGCGCCGCCAGCACGCGGTGGATGCGATCGAACTCGGGCTCGGGCAGCAGGCCTGTCTGCAGGGCATAGCGGCTGTCGAGCAGCATGCCGATGGCCACCGCCTCCCCGTGACGAACCTCGTATTCGGTGAGCGACTCGAGCTTGTGCGCGGACCAGTGTCCGAAGTCGAGCGGGCGGGCGCTGCCGCGCTCGAACGGGTCGCCGCCGGCGGCGATGTGGGCGAGGTGCAGCTCCGCGCAGCGGCGGATGAGCCGGCCGAGCGCGTCGGGTTCCTGGGCCGCGAGCGCCGCGGCGTTGGTCTCGATCCACGCGAAGAATGCCGCGTCTCGAACCAGCGCCACCTTCACCGCCTCGGCGAGGCCGGCGACCGCGTCGCGGCGAGGTAACCGGAGCAAGAAGTCGGCGTCGCACAAGACGGCGTGGGGCGGGTCGAAGGTGCCGACGAGATTCTTGATCCCGAACGCGTTGATGCCGTTCTTCACCCCGACCCCGGAGTCGTCCTGACTGAGCACGGTGGTCGGAACCCGCACGACCCGCAGGCCGCGGTGGGTGGTGGCGGCGGCGTAACCCGCGGCGTCCAGCACCGCGCCGCCACCGACGATGAGCACATAGGAGTGACGGTCGATGCGTTGGCGGTGAAACAGCGCGTGCAGCCCGGCGACGACGGCGGGATCGTTTTTGGCAGCCTCGCCCCCCGGTATTTCGACCACGTCCAAAACCGGCTCGAGGCGATCGGAGTGGGCCGCGAAGTAGCCGCGAATCTTGCCCGCGATTCCCGGATGTGCCGCAGCGAAGCCGGCGTCCATCACCGCCACCACCCGGTGGCGGCGGGCGGGCTCGCGTTCGATGAGCACGTCGAGCAACGCCGAGTTGGCGGCTTCGAATAGCCCGCGGGTGAAGATCACCGGGTATTCGAAGTGAACGTCGACCTTCTGGCGTAAGACTTCACCGCCTCGCTGTTCGAACGATTTCATTTGTCACCGAGCGCCCGCAGCGCGAGGGCGAGCCCGGTCCAAATCGGTAGCAACGAGCCGATGACCGCAAGGTTATCCTGCCGGAACCACGGCGTCGCCTTCATCAACAAGCCGACCGCCGCCAAGGCCGCCGCCGCGGCTGTCAACCAGAACGCCGCCCGGAGGGCGCCGGCATGGGCCCTCGCAACGCCAACCGCCAGCACCGGCAGCGCGAGACCCCAGGGCGCGAGCTGCAGGATGTTCTCGTTGCGCCGGACGATCGCCGAGTTGCCGAACAACCATCCGACGACGAGGGCGCTTCCGAGCACCCCCAGCACGAGCCCGATCATCCCCATCGCCGAGCCCAGAACGACACGCAGCGGCGGCCGGCGGCGCGCCGCGCGCCCACCGAGAGCGAGCAGGATCCCGATCGCGAGGCCGGCCACGACCAACCGTCCGCCCCCAGGAGTCTTCGCAGCAGCATTCAATCGATCGCTGCCTCGATCGCTCGCCAGATCGCCGGCTTGTGCCGGCGGCCCGCGCTCCGCCGCGAAGATCGTGCCCTCCGAGGCCAACAACGGCGGGTCGTTCCAGCTTCCCGCGCGTCCGACCAGGCGAAGCGTCTTCTGGATCTCGCCCGGGATCGACAGCCGATCCCACGGATCGAGTGGTCTGTCGGAGGCCGTGCCCTGCCCCAAGCTCAGGATCAGCAAGGCCGCGAGCGAGTTGCGCGCCGACGCCAGCGTCTCCTGGCGGAGGGTACCGCCGCCCGGCCCGCGTTGGCTGGTCGCTCGCAACCGACCGCCGCTGGCGCGATCGATGGCGTCGCGCACCCGGGTGGCGCCATTCTCCAGAAACGGATCGTAGTCGTAGTCGCGGTTCGCGGGGAGCAACCGAGCGGCGTCCAGGTCGGCGCGCAAGCCGAGCCGAGCCGCAGGCGTGAGGTCGAGCTCCTGGGTCTGGACGGTGCGATCCTGGCTCCGCCAGGCGGCGAGCGCGTCATTGATCGGGATGCGCGACACCCGGTTCTTGAGCCGTCCCGTCAGCCACTCGAAAACGGACGCGAGCGAATCGGGCTCGGCCGCGCTGAAGTCGTAGACGAAGCCATGGCCGGCGTGCTCGTTCTGAATCCAGATCGCAGTTTTGCCCAGGGTCAAAAGCGGATGCTGCCCCGATCCGATCGTCAGCACGCGAACCGTCAGCTCCTCGCCCGCGACCGGAGGCGGCGGACCGTCTTCGGCATGCGCCGTGGATTCGAACGGCCCGCACGCGACCAAGAACGTGAACGCCGACGCGAGCGCAACCGCAACGCCGATTGCCCCAACCGCGTCGAACCGGTGTCGTATCATCGCGGTCCGACCGCCGACGAGGGAGCCACATGGATATTTTCGACCGCATCAACGACGTCATCAACACGGCTGCGACGCCCGAGCAAGGGGCCGAGATGGCGCTCGGAGCCATCCTCGAGGAGACCGCCACCACGAGCGGCACCGTCCACCTGATTCCGCCCGGCGGTCAGATGATGCAGCTCCTGGCGGCCCGCGAGATCCCGCCGGGCGTGATCGAGAAGGTGCGGGTGATCCCGATCGGCAAGGGCATGGCGGGGGTCGCGGTCGAAAAGCGGCAACCGGTGACGACCTGCAATCTGCAGCAGGACGACGCGGGCGGCGTCATCCGGCAAGGCGCGCGCGCGACCGGCGCTCAGGGCGCGCTGGCGGTGCCAATCATCGTCGACGACGAGGCCATCGGCGCGCTCGGCGTCGCCACCCGCGCGCCGCGTGATTTCACGCGCACCGAGATCGACGCCATCCTGGCGATGGCCAGCGTTCTCGGGCGGGCACTTCGGGCGCGCTGATTCGCGCGGCTCAGGGATGGGAGACACCCCCGCCGACGAAGTCGATCCAGTTCACGCTGAAGAGGTCCGTGGCGCCCGTCGCGCCCCGGAACACGAAACATTGCTTGTGGGTGCCGGTCGATGCGCTGAGCGTCGCCGCCACGTTGGTCCAGGTGGTCCCGCCGGACGCGATGTTGACGCTGCTGAGCATGGTGCCGGTCGGCGAATCCTGGTGTAACTCGATTCGGCCGCCGCTGCCAGGACGGACGCGGTAGCTAAGGGAGTCGATCCCCTGGAAGTTCATCTGGTTCCAGCAGACCCAGCTGCCGTCGTTGATCGAGCCGAGCTGTTGGTTGCCGCCCATCGGGTCGTTGGTCGCGGCCGCGGCCGCGTTGCTCACCGAGCCCCGGAACGGGAAGTGCTCCGCCTCGATGCGCTTGAAGTTAAGCGGCACGAGCGCGCTTCCCAGGAGCGTCGGCGCCCCGCCCGAGCCGCCGGCATCCTGGTAGGAAGCGACGATCTGGTGCCAGGCGTTCTCCTCCGGGATGATGGACGGGGCGGTCCTGAACACGCCGGTGCACCCGAACTGATTGATGCCTGAGTGGACGTGTTGGTCGTGGGCGATCTGCAGCTCGGCCGCGACGTTCGTGCAAGCGATGCTTCCTGGCGTGCTGCCGTCTTCGGTGTCGGTCACGCTGATCGTGTAGTCGACGACCTCGTTGGCGCCGACGAAACCGCCAGCGGGCGGGCTGGCCACGGTGACCACCGGCCGCGTGTTGCCGGCGTTGATGTCGAGAATCGCCGAAGCGCTGAGCGGCTGATTCATGGCGTCCCGGAGCCCGTTTTTGACCGTAAGCTTCGCCTTGTACGCGCCGGCCGTCGTGTACGTGTAGGTCGACGGCGTGGCCTGCGTCGAATCCACCATGCCGTCGCCGTTGAAGTCCCATTCGTACGTGAGCGGCAGGTTCTTGGGGTCGCTGCTGCCCGCGCTGGAAAACTTGACCGCCAGTGGAATGGGTCCCGAGTTGACGTCCGAGGAGATGACCGCGATGGGCAGCTTCCCGGCCGCCCCGACGAACTCGACCCGGTACAGATCGCCCGGCGTCAGCGACGAACCGGCGTAGGTGTCGATTCCGCCGTAGGTCACGACGTACATGACCCCGCTCGGCGAGATCCGCATCGCGAGCACCGGGCCCCAGCTGGATTTCAGGCTCTGCAGGAACTTCTTGTTCGACATGTACTTGCCGGTCGCGTCGACGATCACTTCGCGAATCCACTGCCGCGAGAACTCCATCAGAAAGACGTGGCCGTCCATTGCCCGCGGGAGCTTGGCCCTCGAGCCCCCCATCTTCCAGGTGTAGACGTCGCCCCCGAGCGCGGTCCGGCCACCTCGATCGTTGCTGTCGAGCGGGCTGCTGCCGGAATCGGGCGAGTAAAACATCCACGCCGGTTGCGCCGGGGGCAGCTTCTTGAGGCCGGTGTTGTTGCGCGAGTTGTTGGTCGGCCCACCCGCGCAGTCGAACGCAGCGCCGCTGGTCATGCTCCCGAAGTCGTACGCGTTGTACGGCTTGTTGTCGGCGACGCAGTAGGGCCACCCGAAGTTGCCCGCGGTCTTGGCCTGGTTGAACTCGTCATACCCCCGCGGCCCCCGCGACCCGTTGGCGGCACCCGCGTCGGGGCCGACCTCACCCCAATACACCCAGTCATGGGCCTTGTCGACCGCGATGCGATACGGGTTGCGGTCACCCATGACGTAGATTTCCGGCAGGCCATCGGCGGCATTCGCAAACAGGTTGCCGGCGGGGATGCTGTACTTGCCGTCGGCCGTCGGCTTGATGCGATGGATCTTGCCGCGGAAGTCCTTGGTGTTGCCCGCGCTGCGCTGGGAGTCCTGCACCTCGTGTCCCGCACGATCGTCGAGCGGCGCGTAGCCGTCCGACGCGAAAGGATCGGTCCCGTCACCCACCGACAGGAACAGATTACCCTTCGAATCGAACTCCATGCTGCCGCCGGTGTGACAACAGGCGCCGTTGCGTTCGTCCGGGACCTTGAGCATCACGCTCTCGGACGCCATGTCGAGCTTGTCGCCGTTGACCGTGAACCGGGACAGGTGCTGGAAATTCTCGTTGGGGGCCGAATAGTAGACGTAGATCCAGTGGTTGGTCGCGAACTGCGGGTCGATCGCCAGATTGAGCAACCCGTCCTCGTTCCCCGAGAAGACCGAGAGCTGCGCCGCGGTGACGATAGAACCGTCCGGCTTCCATATCTTGATCTGACCCTTGCGCAGGGCCACGAACGCCCGCTCATCGGGGTCGATGTCGACCGCCATCGCGCCGACCATCTTTTCGGGGGCGCTGACGACCTGGAAGTCGCTGTCCGCGTAGGTCAGGTTGGGATCGTCCTGCGGTAGCGTCGTCGTCGTTCCGGCCGCGCCCCCCGTCGATCCTCCGAGACCCGTCGACCCGCCGCGGCCCGCCGTGCCGGTCGAGCCGCCTCTGCCGCCCACGCCGGTGGCACCGCTGCCCCCGCCACGGCCCCCGGATCCCGCCGTACCAACCGCGCCACCGCCACCCGCCGTGCCTGTCGATCCGGCGGTGCCTGTCACGCCGTTGCCTGCCGCGCCGCCGACGCCAATTGCGCCGCCGACGCCAATTGCGCCGCCGACGCCGGTAGCGCCCCCAGCACCGACCGTGCCCGCGGCGCCGGTAGTGCCCCCAGCGCCAAGCGCGCCAGCGCTGCCGGTCGCGCCCCCAGCCGCGGTTCCAGCCGTACCCTTCGACCCGCCATTGCCCGTGTTGCTGCCGGCGCCGGCGCAAGCGACCCCGAGACAAGTGCTAAATACTAGGCCGAACCCCAGGCCCAACCGTGGAACGCTGAGTCTCCCGCTCCGCGCTCCCAAAAGGTTTTTCATGCCCTCAGTACCTGTTTCGACACCCCCACTTGTGGATACCTCGCTCGTGCGAGGTGCAAAAAATCGCCCGTCGGGCCCCCCTGGTTCTGAACACCGCGCGGTCTCGGGACAATGTTGGAGCATGTGCGGTCTGCGCAGAGTTTCGGTCGTGCTCGCTCTCACCGCAATTTGGGGCGGGTGCGGAGCCGGTGCTGCGACGCCGCCGCCGGCCGCCGACGCGGCGCTCGACAGCGACCCGGGGGCCGATCGCGCTTCGGATGACTCGTCGCATAACGATGCGCCTGCGTCCGACTCGGCCGGCGAGACCGTCGACGCCGGCCCCGATGCTGGTACCGACACGAACATACCTGCCGACGATGCGGCAACCGACACCGCGGTGCCCACCGACGGCGCCGTGAACGATGGCTCCGGCAGTGCCGGCGACGGCGCGACCGGCCTCGAGAAGACCGACGCCTATCCGCCCGTGGTTTTCCCGCCGGAGAATCCATATAGCGACAGCAAAGCGCTGCTGGGCAAGGTGCTGTTCTGGGAAGAACAGCTCGGTTCGAAGAACAACGAAGCGTGCGGCAGCTGCCATCGCGCCTCCGCCGGCGGGTCAGACCCGCGCGCGAGCGAGCCTCAGTCGCTGGGCGCCGGTCCAGACAAGGTGTTCGGTACCCCCGACGACGTGCACGGCGGCCGCGGCATTCCGCGCTGCGACAGCGCGGGTCAACCCGTCTCCGCCCCGCCCTACGGGCTCGCGGCCCAGGTCACGGACCGCAAGCCGCCCACCGCGTTCGACGCCATGTTCGCCAGCGAGCTGTTCTGGGACGGGCGGGCGGGAACCGAGTTCCTCGATCCGGTCACGGGCGCCGTCGCGATTGCGCGGGGGGGCGCGCTCGAGAGCCAGGCGGCGGGGCCACCAGTGAGCAGCGTCGAGATGTCGTGCGAGGGCACCACGTGGCGCGACATCGAAACCAAGCTGGTGACGGCGAAGCCGCTCGCGTTCGCCAAGAGCATTCCCAAGTCGATGACGGACTTCATCGGAACCAAGACCTATCCGCAGCTGTTTTCGCAGGTGTACAGCTCATCGGAGATCACCGCCCGGAAGATCCTGTTTGCCATCGCCACCTACGAACGGACCCTGACGTCGAACAACACGGCGTGGGACCTCTTCAACGCGGGTCAGACGAGAGCGCTGAACAGCGAGCAGCAGGCGGGACTTGCTCTGTTCAACACCAAGGCACGCTGTAACAAGTGCCACATGGCACCGCTATTCGCCGACGACAAGTTCCACAACATCGGCCTCAATGACCCCACGCTCGATCGCGGTCGGTCGGTGATCACCGGCGATCCCGCGGACCTCGGCAAGATGAGGACGCCCACCTTGCGAAACGTCGGCCTGCGGGCGATGGGCGGGATGATGCACTCGGGGGCGGATAACGGCGCGACGATGGACACCGTCATGAACACGTACAACATGGGTGGGCTGTTCAAGAACAACCTCGATCAAGAGATGCAGATGTTGAACCTCACTCAAAACGAGATCGACAACCTGATCGACTTCATGGTCAACGGCCTCACCGATCCGCGCGTGCTCAACCGGCTTCCCCCGTTCGACAGCCCGAAGCTCAGCACCGAGCCGTGACGCCTCGGAGATCGTGCGCCGCCGCCACCGTGCTGGCCGCGCTCGGGACAGGGCCCGCAACCTCGGGCTGCTCCTGCGAGACGGCGGCGGCTCCCAGCTTCGCGCCCGCGCTGTTGCTGGGGGCGGCCGCGGCGCTGCTCGCCCGGTGTCGCCCCCGAAACAAGATGCTTCGGTGAATCGCTACGGTGCCTGCAGGAACCAGTGCTGGTTGTCCGTGCCTGTCCAGGTCCATTGCCAGACGTTGGCACCGTCCGCGATCGAGATGTCGGAGACGTCGAGCGTCGAGCTGCTGCTGCTCACGGGGGCCAGGCGGAACGCCCCACCGCCCACGGCGCTGATCGTCCATTTTTGATTACCGGCTCCGGTGTACGTCCGGATGTCGACGTTGGTCCCGTCCGCGGTCGACGTGCTCGCGACCTCGAGGGCCTTGCCGCTCTGCACGCCGACGATCCGGTACACGTTGGCGCCGAGGTGGGTGAGCGTCCACCTCTGGTTGTCGCCCGCGTTGTAGGTCCATTGATCGACGTTGCTCCCGTCCGCCGTGCCCAGCTGATAGACGTCGAGCGCCTTGCCGCTATGACGAGAGATCACGCGGTAGGTGCCGTCGACGACGATTCCCCCGCTCGTCCCGGCGCTGCCGCCCATGCCGCCGGAGCCCGATCCGCCCGACATGCCGCCGCGCCCGCCGGCGCCGGTACCGCCGCCTCGGCCGGCGGCGCCACCGGTACCCGCGCTCGACCCACCCGTACCCCCCGCGCCGCCCGATGCGCCGGCTGCTCCCGCGCCCCCGCCCGACCCCGCAGCGCCGCCCCCCGATCCCGCGCCGCCACCTGAGCCCGCGGCACCGCCCGATCCCGCGCCGCCACCTGAGCCCGCACCGCCGCCCGATCCCACGCCCGCCTTGCCCCCGCTCCCGCCGGTGGTTCCACCGACACCCGTCCCGCCGCGGCCGCCGGCGATGCCGGAGCCCGACGCGCCGGACATGCCGTCGTTTCCTGCCGCGCCGCCTCCAGCTGTGCCGCCCCCGGCGCTCGCGCCAGCCGCACCCGCGGCGGATCCCCCGGTTCCCGCCGATCCCCCGCCCGCAACACCGCTCGTGCCCGCCACCTGGCCGCTCCCGCCGACGCCGCCGGCCGCGTGGCCTCCGTCCCCGCCACCCATCGCGCCGCCGCGCCCGGAGCCGGCCCCGCCTCCGCCCACGATCCCCTGCGTGCCGCACTCACCACAGCGCTCGGCGCCGCCGTCGCAGGAATCGAGCACGGTTACGCCGGCGAGCCCAACGGCGAACGTCACCGCCGTGGCCACACCGGCGCGGGCCCCCACGCGCGCGCGAAGGGTCATTGGAACCCGCGTCGAGCTCCCTCAGCCGGCATGTCTGCTTACTGTTCGCTGAGCTCGCGGTTGTTACCCGATCAGGTATTTGTTCCAGATATCAGGGCGCGCGGCAGTATGAAGGCGCGTGAACGTCGTCGTTGTTCGGGCCTTGCTTGGCTCTTGGGCGGTGGCCGCCTTGGGCGGGGCATTGGCCTGCGACAAGGGACGCCCGATCTCCGCCGCCGCCGGTGGGACGCAGGGGATCGCCGGACGCGCCGCGGCAGGTCGCGGCGGTGGTCCGCCGGCGGTCGACGGCAGCGCGGCAGGACCCGGCCAACTACTCGAAAGCCAACATGCCGTTCCTGCTCGCGGGCGGCGGCGGTGGGCTGCGCCCCGGCCGCTGGCTCCGTTACGCCAACCGGTCGCACAACGAGCTGCTGGTTGCGCTGCTCCACTTGTTCGGGGATGCGCGGGCGAGCTTCGGAACCGCGCAGTACTCCACGGGCGCGCTCACGAACCTCACGTAGCCGCGTTGAAGTCCGACGTGGCTTTGAGCAAGCGCGCGCGACGCTGAGTGCCGCCCGTGTTCACCGCCATCGCCAGGCTGAAGTAGCCGTCGATGAGGTGGTAGGCGCGACGTTCGACGGCGCCGTATTTCGCCTCGAACGCGCGCCTGAAACGCGAATGCCAATCGAGCTGGCGAAATGGTGCGAGCTCGGCGCTCTGCCAGCGGACGCCGTAGCGGTAGTCGTCCCCACCGTCGAACCCGCCGATGTCGACCCACTCGGATCGCAACGCCGGCAGCTCACCGGTCGCGTAGGACTCGTATTTCACGAGATCGAACAGCGGCGGGCCATGAAGGACGCCGGCGACCGACACCGGATCGATGAGCACGAGGCGAGGGGTGCTGCCCGCCACCACCTCCGCTCGTCGCCACAGGATGTTTTCGAGGAACAGGTCCCCGTGCAAACGCCGCTGCGGCTCGCGGTCGAGTGCGATCGCGATCGCATCGTCGCCTGCGGCGCGGGCAAACGCCGCCCGCGTTCCAGCGTGCGCCGCGCCGTTGAGCCCGATCGAGTCGGCGCGAATCAGCGATACCAAAGTCGGGTCGGCTTCCAAGCTCCGGAGGGCGTCCTCCACGACGGAAACGACGTGCGCCGAAAGGGGTCGCAGCGCCGCGGTCCGGAACGCCTCCGAAAGCTGCCCGCTCGGCAACGGCATGTGCACCCCTTCGAGCACCACGTCCGCCAGGCTTGCTTGAAATAGATCGACCTCCGATTGCGGCAGCGCCGCCGTGCGCGCGAGCGCTCCGGCGTCGACATGGTCGGAGTAAAACGGCATCTCGTAGCCGACCCGAGGGAGCTCCGCGACGCCGTCGTCCCACGCGGCCAACACCGGTGGGAACGCCGTGCGTGCCTTCTCCGACAGCGTCGAAAGGTATTCGATCTCCCTCCGCAACGCCGTCACCCCCCAGGGGCCGAGGTGCGCGTCGGGTTTGGAGCTCTTGCGCACGCGGCGTGAACCGTCGGCGACCTCGACCAGCTCGGTCCGCTCCCAATAGCCGTCTCTGAGGACCCGCACCACGCGACCGACGTCGCCGGGGGCAGCGTGGGTGGGCGGGGTGGTCGGCTTCATACCGGCTGCGCGGGCTGGTTCGTCAAATGGACCCGGCACCAATCGACGACGGCAGCGACCATTCGCGGCGTGAGCCCCGGCTCGAAGAAATGATCCGCGTCTTCGAGCACGACCAGCTGCTTCGGCGCCCGCGCCCGGGCGTGGGCGTCGTAGCTGTCGGCGATCGGCACGAGCGGGTCGCGTGCACCGTGTACGAACAACCAAGGTACGTTGATCGCGTCCGCGTGGCCGATGACGGAGCCGATCCCGCGCATGTCATCGAGGTACGCCTGCGAGAGGACGCAGCCCGGTTTTCCGAACATGAGTCCTTGCCCCGGCGTGAGCGCCCCGAATGTCCGCTCCGCGAAGGCTTGCGTGTGCACGATGGCGGCGAGCGACACCAAGGTGCGGATCCGCGGGTCGCGGCTCGCGCGTAGCACGCCGACCGCTCCGCCCATGCTGTGCCCCGCGTAAGCGATCGCCCGGCCCGGCAGCGCATCGAACACGGCGCCGAGATCATCGACCTCTTTCGAAATGTTCGAGTCCTCGAAACGTCCCTCCGAGCCGGCGTTGCCGGAAAACGAGATCCGCAGCGCCGCGATTCCAGCCTCGGCCAGGCCCTCCGCGAGCGCCACCAGGAAGGGACGGTCCTTGTGCCCGGTCACGCCGTGGCCAATCACGACGATGGGACCACGGGGATCCCCGCCCGCGCCCGCGCCGGCGGCGGCAGCATGATAGGTCGTGTCGAGAAGCTCGCCCGCCCTGTTCCGTATCATCTCCGGTCCGCCGTCCATGCCGAGCTATCTAACTGTTTCGGTCGAACGTGGAGCTTGAGGCTTTCCGTTGCACGGATCGGGATATGCCGACACTACCTGGGATCGGGGAAATTAGCACTCCCAGCCAGGAGAACGAGCATGCAAGAACGCCAGGTTCATTGGGCAGCCGTCCGACAATGCGTCGTTGCGATTGCCCTCGGCGGCCTTGCGTTGTCTCCGGCTGTCGGTTGTGTCGGCGGAGCGGGTCATGGAGCGGGCACGGGCGGAAGTCAGTCGGGATCCGGCGGACAGGTTGGCGGGCAATCCGGTTCGGCCGGATTCACGAACAAGGGGGGTGCCAGCGGCGGCGGAGCTCTCGGCGGCGCGGGCGGCGGCGGGCTCGGCGGCGCGGGCGGCGGCGGAACCTTCGGCGGCGCCGGATCGCTCGGGGCCGGTGGCGTAACCGCGACGGGAGGCGGGTCAGGCGCCGGCGGAACGTCGGCGAGCGGGGGCACCGGCCCGCAGCGGGGCGACCGCGGGCGGAGCGTCGGGGAGCGGCGGACAGGCGGGCTCTGCTGGGACCTCGGGCGGCGGCGATGTTCGCCTGATGCAGAACTTCAACCAGTCCTGGAAGTTCAAACGCGCCGACGTATCAGGGGCTGAAGCGACAGCCTTCGACGACTCGTCCTGGGAGAACGTGGGTCTGCCGCATTCGTTCAGCCTGCCCTACTTCATGGCGTCGAAGTTCTACGTCGGCTACGGCTGGTATCGGAAACACTTCTCCGTCCCGTCGTCGTGGATGGGCAAGACCGTGTCGCTCGAGTTCCAGGCAGCCTTCGATCAGGCCGAGATCTACCTGAACGGCGCGAAGGTCGGCGAGCACATCGGCGGCTACAACGGGTTTTCGATCGACATCACCTCCGCCATCAAGACCGGCGACAACGTCGTCGCGGTTCGACTGAACAACAACTGGAACGCGAGAGTCCCGCCGCTGACCGGCGATCACACCTTCCAAGGAGGCCTCTATCGCAACGTGTTTGTCGTCGTGACGGATCCGCTGCACGTCACGTGGTACGGCACCTGGGTCACAACGCCGACGCTGGCGACGAGCTCGGGCTCGTCGAGCACGGTGGCGATCAAGACCGAGGTGCAGAACAACCGCTCGGCCGCCGTCAACGCCACCTTGAAGACCGACATCGTCGACAAGGACGGCAAGGTGGTCGCAACCATCTCTTCTCAGCAACAGATCACGGCGGGACAAACCGCGACGTTCGACCAAACCACGCCCGCGATCAGCAACCCGTCGCTATGGCACCCCGATCATCCGACGATGTACCGGGCGCTATCCTATCTTTCCGACGGCACGGGAACCGTCGACACGCTCACGACGCCGTTTGGGTTTCGCTGGTTCAGCTGGTCGGCGGCGCAGGGCTTCTCTTTGAACGGCGCGCACACCTGGATCCAAGGCGCGAACCTTCATCAGGACCACGCGGGCTGGGGCAACGGCGTGACCGACTCGGCGCTCTACCGCGACGTCAAGATGGTCAAGGATGCGGGGATGAACTTCATCCGGGGCTCGCACTATCCGAAGGCCCCGGCGTTTGCGGACGCCTGCGACCAGCTCGGCCTGCTGTTCTGGTCGGAGAACAACTTTTGGGGTGGCTTCGGCGGCGCGGGTGGATGGCCCTACAACGGCGCGTACCCGAGCACGTCCGCCGATTTCGACGCGTTCGATGCCAACGTCCTCGCGAGCCTCACGGACATGATCCGCATCCACCGCAACCACCCGAGCATCATCGCGTGGAGCATGGGCAACGAGGACTTCTTCAACGGCGGGCCCGCCGACAGGGTCGTCGCGCTGCTCAAGAAGGCGGTCGCCCTCACCCACCAGCTCGATCCCCCGCCCACCGGGCGGCCCGCGGCCATCGGTGGCGCGCAGGCGAAAGTCGGCGGCGTCGAACCTGGCCCGCTCGGCGACATTGCGGGCTACAACGGCGACGGCGTCGGGTACGACAACCCCGGCATCCCCAACATGGTGTCGGAATACGGAGCCGACGTGAGCACGATCCGGCCCGGCAACTACGATCCCGGCTGGAACAACCTCACGGTCACGAACGGCATGGCCGCCCAACCCGCTTGGCGCAGCGGAATATCGAGGTGGTGCATGTTCGATTACGGCAGCCAGATGGGCAACCAGTACATCAATTCCGGCATCGTCGACTACTTCCGCATCCCGAAGCGATCGTACTACTGGTATCGAAACGCTTACGCGAAGGTCGCGCCGCCGACGTGGCCGGCTGCGGGCACGCCGGCGGGACTGAAGCTCACGTCGAGCACGCCGACGCTGTCGGCGGTCGATGGCACGCAGGACGCCTGGCTGCTGGTCACGGTCGTGGATTCGAGCGGCAAACCGATCAGCAACAACGTTCCGGTGACGCTCACGATCAAGTCTGGACCCGGCGAGTTTCCCACCGGGCCGAGCATCACGTTCACGCCGCCGGGCAGTGGTTCGGCGTCCGACATCGGGATCCGCGACGGCCAGGCCGCGATCGAATTCCGCACCTACTACGCCGGCACCTCGGTCATCGAGGCCACCTCGACGGGGTTGACCAGCTCCAGCGTCACCATCACCTCCCAAGGGAGCCCAGCGTGGGTCGAAGGGACCACACCCAAGGTGGCGCCGCGGCCGTACCAGCCCTGACGCTGCACCGTTTCACGGCGAAGCGCCCGTGGCGGCCGCGGGGGTCGAGTCGTAAAGCCCGAGCTCGGAGATTGCGGGAGCGCCGCGCGCCTCGGTGATGACCAGCGCGACCCGATCGGCGGTGACAGGGCTCAACCGATGAAGCTTCCGCTCGCCGATGGCGGTGCCGGTCGCGATCGTCGTCCAGACGCCGTTCGCCCACGCCTCGACGTGGTGCCGCGTCGCCCGCTCGCCGAGCGCGATCGGCTCCTGAATGCTGATGAGATCGAAGCTGCGGGACCCGCCGAGATCGATCTCGAGCCGCGCCGCGGTCTGCCCTGCCGCGGCCGCCCAGAACGTCTCGAGCTTGCCGTCGACGGCGGATGCCGCCGCATAGCGCGGCAGGCCCTCGAAGACGGAATCGGCGGTCGCCGCCCGTCCGTCCGCGACGTTGGTCCGGTAGAGCGCCGCGATCGCCGGGCCCAGCTGATTCAGGACCGCGACGTCGGGATCGGAGAGGAGTCCCCGCGCGTCAGGCGGCACGTTCAGGCGCAGCAAGCTGTTACGGCCGACGGTATCGACATAAATGTCGACGAGCTCGTCCACCGCCTTCACCTGACCGTTCTCGGCGGCGTGCCAAAACCAACTGGGCCGAATCCCATAAACCGCCTCGGCGGGGATGTAGGCGTTCGATCCGCCGCCGCCGGGAGATTGGACATTCGACTGATCCGCCGGGGGTGGTGGCGCGGCGGGGCTGGAAAGCCCGATGCTACGCAACTCGCTCGCTGGTATCGGGTCGGCGTTCGCATACTCGAACAGCGTCTGCGGCGAAAGCCGGTGCACGAAGTCGCGGATGGCCACCCAGTCGAACGTGGGCGAGCCCGGCGCCAGCCCCCACAGCCAGATCTCGTCGACGGCGCCGTAGTTGGTCAGAAGCTCGGTCAATTGACACTCGAACACCGACAGATACGCCGGCGTGCCGTAGCTCGGATCGTGGCGATCGAGCGGCGACACCGCCAATGCGACCCGCACGTTCCCTTCATGGGCGGCATCGACGAACTCGCGGACGACATCGCCCTGCCCGCCTCGAAACGGGCTCGCCGCCACCGAATACGTCGTGCACTTGGTCGGCCAGAGGCAGAATCCGTCGTGATGCTTCGCCGTGAACATTGCTTCCCGAAACCCGCCGTTCCGGAGCGCGGTCATCCACTGGCGGGCGTCGAACGCGGTCGGGTTGAACAAGCTCGGGCTCTCGCTTCCGTCGCCCTGCTCCTTGTTCGTCAACGTGTTCATCCCGAAATGCAGAAACGCTGCCATCTCCCGCGTCTGCCAAGCGACCTGCGCGGGCGAAGGGACGGGCGCCACCGCATCGGGCACCGGTAGGCTCGGCGGGCCCAGCACGGGCCCCGTCTTCTCGAAGCAGCCGATCGCGGCGACCGCCACCGACAGAATTAGACGACCCCCACGTCCTTGCCGCATCGCCGCTCGTCCCTAGCGTATCGCGAGAGCCGCGTTCACCCCGCCCCAAACCCCCACCGCCTCGACGTCACTCCCATTGTTGACGGTGCCGCGAACGCCCAGAAGATGCGCGCCGGCTGACAAGCCGACCACCGGATGGATGCGCGCGCGGGGCCAGGCACTGAGCTGCAGGGCCAGCTCTGGGCCGAGCCAGACCCCTTGCTGGCGCGAGGCCATCGCGGCCGCGCTATCCGCGATCCCGTTCATCCGCACGTATCCGCCGCGGAGCCCCACGCTCACAGCGGGCCGGAGCGAGGCCCCGATCCAGCGCGAGGCCCCGAGCGCCGCCGAGACGCTGGGCATGATCACGGCCACGCTGCCGGTCGCACGACTGAGCTCGGCGTAATCTGCCAAGACGTCGAACCGCACGAACAATGGAGATGAGATCCCAAACGCCGCGCTGGCACCGCCGCCGAACAGGCAATCGCCGCTGGCCAGGACATGCATATCGAACGCGGCGGCGAGCTCGAGGGATCGGTCGGCGACCGCTCCGCGCGCGGCTTCGCGGGCGGCATACGGCGCCATCGGCGTCGCCGGTGACGCGCGCGGCTGGGGATTGTTCTGCAGCTCGGACCAACTTGCCACGACCAACTCGGCGACCGCGAGCGCCAGCAGTCGTGCCCGCCCATTTGGCGCCGCCTCGGTCAACGCCACCGTTCGCGCGAGCGATTTGCCGGTGGTGGGATCGATGACCTCGAGCGCCGCATCCGCGCCCCGGCAGGTGGCGGTCACCTGCGTGACGGTGGCGTCGGGAGCGGGGTCGACCAGCGTCGCGCGCAACTCGATGGTTGCGATCCGCTGCGCCTCACCCGCCAGCGCCGCGTCGCAGCCGACGATGTCGATCGAAACCCGTGGACGCTCGGGCCCGGGTGCACCGCGGGCGGTCGCGGTGTGCATCCCCGCCGCGAGGGCGAGCAGCGCGTGGACGACGCTGGGCTTTGCCCAACGTCGTCGCGGGAGGGTGCGGGAACCCTCCCAGGGTTCCCGGCTGATGGCGCCCATGCGGCGGGCCGTCAGTCGAGCCCGCCGAATCTCGACACGGCCTTTGCGCGTCGCCCGTTCGGGTAGAGCCGCTGATAGAGCAGCGCCAGCTCGCGACTGCGGGTGACGTCGCCGGTGCGCGAAACAGCTTCCACCTCGCGCGCGAGCGCATCCTCCGCGAGCGGCCCCCCGGAAGACCGGGCGAGGGCAAATGCATCGACCGCCTCGCTCGGCCGGCCGAGCTCGTCGAGCAGCACCCGGCCGAGCGTGAATGCCGCCAGTCCAGCGCGCGGGTCGTGCGCGTGCCCGCGGAGAACCCGCTCGAGATACGGCACCGCCTCCACCGGATGGCCGCTCAGGCGAGCGGCGTCCGCCGCCAGCAACAGATCGGCGGTGTCGTCGCGCACCGCGCTCGGACCGGCTTTCCGTAGCGCCTTCTGCGCCTCTTCATACTGACCACGCTCCGCGAACGGCCGCCACGACGACACCATCGCCGAGCCCCCCGGCCGCTGTGGCTTGCGTGGGGTTTCCGCGGCGGGCGAGACCGGGACCTCCAGGGTCGCGCCCGCCGAAACCTCGGTATCGGTGCCGCGCGCGCGCACGTGGACGCGTCCCTCTTCGACGGCGATCTTCAGCCGATCGGCGGCGAGATAGCGGACCGTGAACGTCGTGCCCAGGTCCTCGATGGCCACGTCCCCTGCGGCAACGACGAACGGGCGACGGTTGTCGTGCGGAACCGAGAACCGCGCACCACCGGCGCGCAGCACGAACCCGCGCCCGTCGCGATCCGACATCGGAGCCAGCAACGTATCGGGCAAGAGGTGCGTCACGGTGACGGTTTCGATCCCGCCGCCGGCTCGAGGCGCGCTCGGAACCGTGCTCGGGTCCGAAACCAAAGCAGCGTCGAGCGGGACGGCCGACCGCCATTTCGAGAGGACGAGGCTCCCGCCGACGATCAATGCCGTCGACGCCAATGCCACAGTCGCTCGCACCACCGCCCGTTGGCGGCTCACCCGACGCGCGATCGCCGCGCGAACGGCCCATTCGCGCTCCGGCGCCCAAGCGGGCTCGACCTCTTCGCCCAGCGCAGTCCACCTCTCGTCGCTCATCTGATCACTCATCCCCGAATACCTCATCAATCACGTTCTTGGCAGCGCTGACGCGCCGTTTGGCGGTGGCCAAACTACAACCGCAAGCCACCGCGACCATGTCGAGGGGCTCACCCTCGAGATAGCGAAGCGACCAGGCAAGCCGTTGGTCCGTCGGCAGGGTCTCCAACACCTCGTAGAGGCGAGCCAACAGGGCCCGGTGTTCGGGCGTCGCCCCTGGCGCCGGCACCTCTTGACCGCGTGGGGTTGCATGGAAGATCCGACGGAACCGGCGGCGACGCAACCGCCGACCCACAAGGCGCGTGGTCACGGTCGCCAGCCAACCCCGCGCCTGGATCATGTCGACGATGTTCGCGAGCCGCCGCGACGCGAGCCAGAACACGTCCTGAACGACGTCGTCTACCTCCGCGTCGCCGGAGCCGAGCAACCGAGCCGCCAGCCGGGCCACGTAGCGCCCATAGCGCGCGAAAAGCTCGTCGAACTCGACCGGGCCGCCGGGGACCAGATCCGGCGGGGGGCCGGCGACGCGCAGGTTCGGCTTGGGCGACATCTATCCTGACAATGACCGCATCGAACGGATCCGGCTCAACCCTGAGCCATTCCGTACTGTCAGGGCCATTGTCTCTGTGAACCTGCGATTGCGGGGTGCCGGACGCTATGCCGGCCGCGGCGACATGAGCCGCATTTTCGAGTCAAGCGGAGCTCTCGAGGCAATGACGACAGGAGGCAGAACGATGAGGCCATTCGAGCTGGGCGAGCGCGCGCCCTCGCGCACAGGGCGGGCCACGACCTTCGTCGCCATCGCGTCGCTCACCGGGATCCTGGCCACCGGCCTCGCTTGCACCGGGAGGATCAGTCAGAAAGGTCCGGGGGCGTCCCCCCCAACGACCGGAACCGGTGGTTCTGGGACCGGCGGATCGACCACGGCCACAACCGGAGTGGCCGGCAGCACGATGACTTCGGGGACCGGGGGAATCGCGCCGGCGGGTACGGGCGGTACCGGGATGATCGTAGGGACCGGAAGTGGGGGGAGCGCTCCGGCGCTCGATTGCAGCCAGCCGGCGCCAGGCCCCGCCCCACTGCGGCGCCTCACGCGCTTCGAGTACAGCAACACCCTCCGCGATCTGCTGGGGGACCTGACGTCGCCGGGTGACGAGCTGCCCCCCGAGCTCAAAGGCAACGGCTTTAGCAACGACGCGACCTCCCTGACCACGCCGCGGCTCTTGGTCGACGCCTACCAGTCGGTGGCTCGCGACATCGCGCTGCGCGCGACCAAAGACGCGACCACGCTGGCGAGCACGACGAAGTGCGACACCACGAAGATGAGCGAGGACGCCTGCGCTCAGTCGTTCGTCACCAGCTTGGGCGCGCGCGCATTCCGACGGCCGCTCGATGCCAGCGAGAGCACCTCGATCCTCGGCGTCTACAAGGCGGTCCGTCCCGCAAGCAGCTACGCCGACGCCATCGCCGCGATCATCGAAATGGTGCTGCAGTCGCCGCAGTTCCTCTACCGTCCCGAGGTCGGCGTGCCTGTCGCGGGCAAGTCGGTGGCGCGAGTCGCCGGCTACGAGATGGCGGTGCGGCTCTCCTACACGCTGTGGGGGACGATGCCAGACCAGATCCTGCTCGACGCCGCCAAGAGTGGCCAGCTCGAGACCAAAGAGCAGGTGCAGACGCAAGCGATGCGAATGGTCGACGACCCGCACGCCAAAGACGTCTCGCATTTCTTCCACAACACCTGGCTCGGCATCAACGGCCTCGACGGGCTGCAACGCGATACGACCTGGTTTCGCACCTACACCCCGGCGCTCGCGGCGCTGTTCCGGCAAGAGACCGAGCAGTTCCTCGACTACGTCATCTGGAAGAACAAAGGCGATCTGGCGACGATCTTCACGGCGCCGTTCACCTTCTTGAATGGACCCCTGTCGAAGTTCTATGGCTTCGGCAACGTCACGGCCACCGACAACAACTTCCAGCTCGTCAACACGGACGGCAAGCAGCGCGCCGGCATCCTCAGCCAATCCAGCATCCTGACCGCCACGACGCCCGGCTCTCACAACAACCCGGTCGTGCGCGGCAAGTTCATCTATACCCAGCTGCTCTGCGGATCGGTGCCCGATCCGCCGGCCGCCCTCATGGTCAAGGAGCCGACGCCCGATCCGACGTTGACCATGCGCGAGCTGTTCCTGGCGCACCGGACCGAGGCGTCCTGCAATGTTTGTCACCAGGCGCTCGATCCAATCGGCTTCGGCCTCGAGAACTACAACGGCGTCGGGCTTTGGCAAGACACCGACAACGGCAAGCCCGTGGATGCGAGCGGCAACCTCCCCGACCACGACATCGCCGGCCCATTCAACGGCCCGGTCGAGCTCGGCAAGAAGCTGGCGTCCAGCACGGACGTGCAGAAGTGCTACGTCGGCAAGTGGCTCACCTTCGCGTACGGGCGGGTCGAGACGCCCACTGACGCCTGCAACCGCGTCTCGCTCCAGACCGCGTTTTCGGCCGCGAACGGAAACATCCGACAGCTGCTGGTCGCGCTCACGCAGACCGACGCATTCCTCTATCGCCCGCTCGCGCCATAAGGAGAACAGTGATGATTACGTCGAAAAACCGGATCTCGCGCCGGACCGTCCTGCGCGGCGCGGGCGGCGTCGCGATCGGCCTGCCCTTCCTCGAGGCGATGCTGAGGCCCGGGCGCTCGCACGCCGCCGGGACTATCCCGCTCCGTTTCGTCGTCTTCTATTCGCCGGGCGGCACGCTGCTCGACAAGTGGCGACCGGCCGGCACCGAGACCTCGTTCACCCTGAGCGACATGATGTCGCCGCTCAACGCGTGGAAGGACCGGCTGCTGTTCGTCGACGGCACCAACCTTTCGGTTACCCAGATCGGCGTCGGTCATCCGCACAGCCGCGGAATGGCCGGCCTCCTGACCGGCACCCAGCTCCTGCCTGGAACCTTCGACACCGGGCAAGGGCTGGCCAGCTTCGCCGACGGACCGTCGGTCGATCAGGTGATCGCCTCGCGCATCAGCACCGGGCTCAAGTTCCAGTCGCTGGAGTTCTCCTCGGGTTGGTCTATCTCCGGGCGCTCGGCCGGTGAGGTTTCCTTCGCCGCGGATCAGCTCACCTACGCGGGCTCGAAGAAGCCGATCCCGCCCCAGGTCGACGCGCTGAACGCGTTCAAACGAATCTGGTCCGACGGCACCGCGGCCCCGCCGACGACCACCGCCACCGCCCGGACCAAGTCGATCCTCGACGCCGTGCGGGGGCAGTACACGGCCCTGTCGGCGAAGCTCGGGAGTGCCGATCGCGCCAAGCTGCAAGAACACCTCGAGATGGTCCAGCAGATGGAAGCCAGTCTGACCGCGACGACCGGCGGCGGCGGCAGCACCTGCGTGGTTCCGCCCATGCCCGCGGCGAGTGGGAAGGTGACCAACCCGATGCAGGGCTCGACGGGTGTCATCGTCACCGAGACCGACATTCCCCAAAAAGGCAAGGCGATGACGGACCTGCTGGTGGCGTCGCTCGCCTGCGACTCCACCCGCGTCGCCACCATGCAGTGGGCGGACAGCGAGGCGAAGTTCATTCTCAATTTCGACCCGCTCAACCTGCCGGACCACCACCACGCCTACCAGCACGAGCACGGCTTTCAGCCCGACGCGCTGTTCAAGATCTACCAGTGGTACGCGTCGAACTTCGCGTACCTGCTCTCCAAGCTCGACGCGGTCAAGGAGGCGGACGGATCGACGCTGCTCGACAACACCCTCATCTTTTGGGTCACGGAGGTTCAGAAGCCGGATGACCACGGGCAGAGCAACATGCCGTTCGTGCTCGCCGGCAAGGCGCAGGGGAAGATTCGGCCCGGCCGCTGGCTGCAGGTCAAGTCACAGCCGCACAACAACCTGCTGGTGTCGTTGCTGAACATCTTCGGTGGCACCGAGACCACGTTCGGCGACCCGAAGTACTGCACGGGCGCGCTGACGGGGCTCACGTGATGGGCCGCGTTCGGCTGACGCTGCTTGCAATGGCCGCTCTCGGGACCGCATGCTCGGGCGGTGACCCAGCGTCGCCCCCGGTTGGCGGACGCGGCGGATCGTCGGGAGCGGCGGGCACGATCGGCGCCGCGGGCACGACCGGCGACGCCGGCACCACAGGCGCCGCCGGCACGACAGGCGCCGCCGGCACGTTGGGCGCGGCCGGCACGACGGCGACCGCCGGCACCACGGGCGGGGCTGGCGCGGACGGCGGCAGCGGAGGTAACGGGGCCGCTGGTACCGCAGGCCCGGGCGGACGCGGCGGCGCGGCCGGCGCGACCAGCGGCGGCGGAACCACGGGGGGCACGAGCGCGGGCGGCAGCGGGGCGGGAACCGGGGGCCGCGCGGGAATGGCAGGTAGCGGAGGGGGTGCGAGCGGTAGCGGCTGGGTGTCGATCCTGCCCACCGACGATAAGCTCACGGGCTGGATCCCGCTCATCAAGCCGTATGCGGCCGGGATGGATCCGCTCAAGACCTTTCGCTTCGATCCGCAAACGGGCTATCTCGTGGTGAGCTACCAGGACTATCCGAACGGCTCCTTCGACAACCACTTCGGGCTCCTCTACTACGACAAGGTTCTCACCAACTACAAAGTGCGGATCGAATACCGGTTCCAGGAGCCGCAAGCGAAGAGCCCGCCGTCGTGGGGCAAGAACAACTCGGGACTGATGTTGTTCTGCACCGACCCACGGTCGGTCACGGGTAATCCGGACTTCCCGCCGTCCATCGAGGTCCAGCTCGCCGGCAACCCGAGCGCGGGCGGCAACGTGAACTGCCAAATCTGCCTGAACGGCTCGAACATGTACGCCACGATGGTCCTCAGCCAGCGAATCACGGGACCGGGCGGCTGCTACAAGTCGAACCAGGCGACCTCGGATCAGCAGCCCGCGGCAAGCTGGGTCACCGTCGAAGCGGACGTACAAGCCGACGGCACGACCAAGATTTATCAATACCCCAACACCACCAACGAGATTCAATCGTTCAGCGGCGTCACGCTGGGCTCGAAGAAGATCACCAGCGGCTATCTTTCGCTGCAGTCAGAGAGCCAGCCGATCCAGTTCCGCAAGGTCGAGCTGATGGAGCTCCCCTAGCGCGCGCTGACGGCGACCAGAAACATGGAGAGGCAACCCGTGTGCGTCGGGCCTTTCCTCGTCGGCTTGGCCGTCGCCGTTGTGATCGGCGCGTGCACCACATCGACGCCTCTCGCCGGAGGTGGAGGAGCAAGCGCCGGATCGGACAACGACGGCGGCCCGGGTGGGCCGGGCGGGAACCCGGCCGGTGGAGGACCGGGCGTAGAAGGGAGCAAGACCTTGTGCGTGGACGGCGCCGCGGTCTCGATCGGGAGCACGATGGAAAGCGGTGGCATCGCACCGGAGATTCCGGAGACCACGACGCGTGCGACGAAGCCGGTGCCGCCGCTGTCGGGCGGGACATTGCTCGCATTGTCCGATGACGTGACGGCCGCGATCAGCGATCCCGATCGGGATCAGGTGTACCTGGTCGATACGAGGGCGGCGCCGTCCGCGCGACGGTCGTGCTCCCCGACGGCGACGAGCCCGGCCGCCTCGCCGAGGACGCCGCGGGCCGGGTCCACGTCGTCCTGCGACGGGGCGGCGCGATCGTCAGCATCGACGCGGCGAGCGGCACGGTCATCGCGCGTCGCACCGTGTGCGGGGCGGCGCGCGGGGTCGCTTACCAGAAGGCCACGGACCAGGTTCACGTCGCTTGCGCGGGCGGCGAGCTCGTGTCGCTCCCGGCGGCGGGCGGCGCCCCGGTGAGAACGATCATGCTCGATCGCGATCTGCGCGACGTTGTGGTCGCGGCGAACGGCTCGTTGCTCGTGACCACCTTCCGCAAGGCCGAGGTGCTCGTGATCGGCGCGGATGGCAGGCTCACGTCGCGGCTGCCGCCCGGGTCCGGAGCGGTCCCGACCATGAGGGGCACGGTGGAGATGCGGACCCCGGCGGTCGCTTGGCGCATGGCCGCTCTCGATGACAGCCGGGGCAGTGTCGTGATCCTCCACCAGACGGGCGTGACGGACCTGGTCGATCCGGCGCCCGGTGGCTACGCCGGCGCAAAGAACTGCGGCGCGATCGTCCAGCCGGGCCTGTCCGTGCTGACACCCGGAACATCGAGCCCGCCGGTGGCCACCGGCCTCGGGGGCTTGACGCTCGCCATCGATGTCGCGGTGTCGCCCGATCATCAGAAGGTCGCGCTCGCGGTCGCCGGCAACAGCGGCGGTCAGGAACCCACGATCGTGGAGGAGTCTCTGCAAGCAGCCTCGCCGCCGACGCCGATCGCTTGCGGCGGCGATCACAACCATGTTGTCCGTCCGCCTCCGGGGCAGGTGGTCGCCGTGAGCTACGCGCAGACCGGCGTCCTCTTCGCCCAGACGCGCGAGCCCGCGGCGCTCTGGCGCTCCGACACGGGCGCGACGACCAGCCTCGCCTCAGATTCGCGCGCCGATACGGGTCAACTCATCTTCCACGTCAACGCGGGCGGGGGGCTCGCCTGCGCTTCGTGCCATCCCGAGGGTGGCGAAGACGGGCGGGTGTGGAACTTCGTGTGCATGGGCGCGCGGCGCACCCAGTCCCTCCGCGGCGGCGTCAGCGAGACCACGCCCTTCCATTGGGATGGCGGCGAGAGTGACCTGTCTGCCCTGCTCGACGATGTGTTCAGCGGGCGAATGGCGGGGCCGCTGCTCACCGACGATCAAAAGAGCGCCCTACGCGCATGGGTCGACACCATCCCGGCCATGCCCATCGTGGCCGGCCTCGATCGGTCGGCCGTCGCGCGCGGGGGCGCGTTGTTCCAGGACCCGAAGCTCGCCTGCGCAACCTGTCACGCCGGCGTCTTGCTGACCAACAACGAGACGCTCGAGGTCGGCACCGGCCGGCCCCTCCAGGTGCCCTCGTTGCGCGGTCTGTCGTGGCGCGCCCCATTCATGCACGATGGCTGTGCGGCGACGCTCGCCGGCCGGTTCAGCTCGACGTCATGCGGGGGCGGAGACAAACATGGTGCGACCTCGGCCCTGACGGCCGCGCAGATTGGCGACCTGATCGCATACCTGGAGTCCTTCTGAGATCGTACCGACCGCCAGGCCGACGCTAGGGCGCGGTCACCACCGCTTGCGTACCGTCGTACTTGACCACCTGGTCGGGCGTCGCGGTGACGGCGAGGCCGTTGCCGTGATTGGCGCCCACGAACACGACGTTGAACGTTCTCGTCGCCGGCATCCCGGTGTAGCTGCCGATGCGGGCGCCGACGGTGAGCGTCTTGGCCGTATTGTTCCACGTGAGCGGAATCTGCGCGTGCTGGCCCATCTCATAGTTGTACGTGTCGCCCTCGTCTTCGTAGATGGTGAACGACGCGTCCGCCCCGGCGTAGACGCGGATCTCGAGCGGGTCGATGCTTTGGGTCGCGTACTGGATCATCGGACCCATGGGAAGGATCGAACCGCCCCGGACATGGAGCGGGATCTGGCTGAGCGGCGCAGTCACGGTCATCGCGGCTCCCGCCGTGGTTGCGGCCGCCGTCGTCGATCCGGTCCAGAAGTCGTACCAGGTCCCCGCCGGTAGATAGACCGACCGGCTGGTCGCCCCCATCGCGGTGACGGGACTGACCAGCAGCGCCGGCCCGAACATGAACTGGTCCTTGATGCCGTAGACCATCGTGTCGTTCTGGAAGTCGAACACCAGCGGCCGCATCATCGTGTAGCCGGCGCTCGTGATCTTCCAGGCCAGCGAATAGATGTACGGCATCAAGCGATAGCGCAGGTTGTCGACGGCGAGCATGTTGGCCTTGCCCCCCGCGCTCCACTGCGAACCATAGAGCTCCTTGGGCGCTTGTCCGTGGATGCGGAACATCGGATTGAAGGCCCCGAACTGAAACCAGCGGGTGAAGAGCTCTTCACTTGGGGTTCCAAAGTAACCGCCGATGTCGGTGGTCCAATACGGCATCCCCGAGATCGCGAAGCCCAAGCCCCCCGGGATCTGCGCGGTGTAGACGCTCTGGTTGGCGTTGATGTCCCCCGACCAGCAAGCCGCCGCGTAGCGCTGCAAGCCCGCGAACGCGCTGCGGGTGAGGATGTAGACGCGCTTGTTGTTCGGCCCCACCTTGCGCCAGCCCTCGTAGACCGCCTTGTTGTGCTGAAGCGGGTAGGCATTGATGAAGAACGCGCCCTTGCCGAGCGCGGTGGTCGCCGCGTGCACGTTCACGCCCTCGGGATAGCTCTGGGGCTCGGTGTTGTCGGCCCAGATCGCGTCCCAGCCGTACTTCCCGATCAGTCGATCGTACGACTGCTGGTACACGAGCGTCCGGGCCGCCGCGTTGAACGTGTCGTAGAAGTGGTAGGTGCCGTTCGCCGTCGTGGTCGGATAAAGCGCGTTGATCGCGTTCAAGGCGTTGTAGTTGTCGAGCTCGCCCGCAACCGTCGCCGTGCCGTTCGACCGGGTCTGGTAAAGCGGCCAGATCGAGATCATCGTGTGGATGTTCGCCGTGTGCAGCTGGTTGACGATTCCGGCGGGATCCGGAAATCGGCTCGCGTCCATGAGGTGCGAACCCCAGACGGCCGGGCTCCAGTACTGCCAGTCCTGGACGATGACGTCGACCGGGATGTTGGCGTTTCGGTAGCCGTTCTTGACCGCGGTCAGCTCGGCCGAGCTTTGATAGTGGTCCTTCGATTGGAACAGGCCATAGGCCCATTTGGGGAACAGCGGCGCCGCGCCGGTGGTGGTCCGGTAGTTCGCGATCACCTGATCGATGCTGGGGCCGTAGAAGAAGTAGTAGTCGACGAGATCGCCGGCCTCGGAGCTGAAGCTGTACCGCGTGTTGCTGCTGACGTTGCCGGCAAAGTTCGTCGTCGAATAGTTGTCCCAGAACACCCCGTAACCTTTGTTCGAGACCAGCACCGGAATCTGAATCTCGGTGTTGGCGTTGAGCATGCGGAGCGTCGTCCCCTTGCGGTTGATGACGCCGTCTTGGTGCTGGCCGAGGCCGAACAGCGCTTCGTTGGCCGGCGAGTTGAACGCGGTGGCGACCGTGTTGGTGGCGGTGCCCTCGACAGTCGCGGCGGCGAGGCTCTTGCTGTATTCGGAGACGAGCGCGTTGTCACTCAGATCCGTGTAGCTGACGAGGCCGGTGCTCTCGGTGACCTTCGCTTTCATGCGCGATGTGGTGATGGTCAGGACGCCCGCGGCCTCCGTCACGCAGAAGGTCGGCGTGCCCCAGGTCGCGTTGACGGACAACGACGTCTTAGCGGGAATCGCCGAAGCGCTCGTGTACGTGATCCGCATGATGTCCGCTTGGCAAACCTGGAGCCGCATCTTCCCCGGGTTCAACGTGACGGTGACCCCGGTCGCGTCGATCGCAAAACCCGCCCCGCTCGGGGGCGGCGTCGTGCAGGCCACTTGGCCAGACCCGCCGGTGCCCGCCTGGCCGCTGGTGCCGGCGCTGCTGCCGCCGCGTCCGCCGGTTCCAGCGGCGCCCGATGTCCCCGCCGCGCTCCCGCCCCGCCCTGCGTTGCCGGTGGCCCCGCCGACGCCCGTGGTTCCTGCCGCGCCGCTCGTCCCCGCCGTGCCGCCACGGCCGCCGTCACCGGAGACCCCGGCGCCTCCGCTGGTGCCGGCAGTCCCGGTCGTGCCCGCGCCACCCAACGTGCCCGCGCCGCCAGTCGTGCCGGCGGCACCGGTCGTTCCCGCGCCGCCGCTCGTGCCACTGCTGCCCGGGCTTCCGCCGCTTGGGCCGGATTGGCAGGCCGCGGCAACCAGAGCCGCGGTCAGAAGCGCGGAAAGCGCCGTCGATAATCTTGCCGTCATGCCGACTTACTGCAGACGGAGGCCGGTTTTGCAGTGAAATCGTCGACGCGACGTGGCTCGATCAGACGTTCCCCATCTGCGCGAACACTTCGCGATAGAACTCCGCGTGGCTGCCCCAGGTCTGGCCGGTGATGATGCGACCGTCCCGGACGCACTCCTCGTTCACCCACGTTCCGCCACAACTCTCGAGCTCGAAGCGAACGTTCGTATAGCAGGTCAGCTTCAAGCCGCGCCCGATGCCGGCGGCGAGCAGCACCTGGATGCCGTGGCAAATGGCGAGGATCCACTTCCCTTGCTGGTGGAAGGTCTTCACGATCTTGATGAGCTTGGCGTTGTGGCGCAGGAATTCGGGCGCACGCCCGCCGATGAGCAGCACCGCGACGTAGTCGTCCACGTTCACGTCGTCGAAGGTGACGTCGCTTGAGACCAGGTATCCGGTTTTCTCGATGTACGTGTTCCAGCCCGGATAGAAGTCGTGGATGACGGTGTTGAGCAGCTTCTTCTCGGTTGCTGCGACGACCGGCGCATAGCCCGCTTCCCGAAACCGCTGTTGCGCGTAGAGAATCTCGAACGACTCGCCGGCGTCGTCGGTCACGATCAAGACCTTCCGTGTCATCGCTCTACCCTGCCATGACCGGGCAGATTTTGCTCAGATTTCGGTGCGGCTTGGCGTGTTAGCCGGCGGGCGGCGCCGGTCTGACCGCCGGAGCCGGTAACAGGGTATAAGGAGAGGGTGAACCGGGGGGGGCCGGCGCTCGCACGCGACGACGAGGAACGTCTGCGTCAGGCGATCCGGGTCGGCAACATCGGGATCTTCGACCACGACCACGTGACGAACGTGATCTTCTGGTCGCTCGAGCTGCGCCAGCTCTATGGCTGGGATTCGGACGAGCCGGCGACGCTCCCGAAGATCATCTCGCATGTTCACCCCGACGACGCGGACAGGGTCATCGCGGCGGTGAGGCGCGCCCACGATCCAGACCGAGACGGGGCCTTCGACATCGAGCATCGCATCGTGGATCGCGCCGGCGCCCTGCGCTGGGTGCAGACACGGTCACAAACCCACTTTGGCCTCGTCTCGGGAAGGCGGTCGCCGATCCGCACGATCGGCGCGGTTCAGGACGTCACCCACCGCCGTCGAGCCGAGGAGCGTCTGCGCGTGCTCGACACCGTGTTGACCTCAAGTACGCAGGCGATTGCCATTGCCGATGCGCGCGGAATGTTGACGTTCGCGAACGCCGCCGTGCAGAAACTGTGGGGCTATTCCGATCCCAATGGGCTGATGGGGCGCTCGCTGTTCGATCTCTGGACGACGCCCGACGAGCCGGCCGTCGCGTTGGCGCAGATCAGAGCCCACCACATTCAGACCGTGGAGATTCCTGCGTCCCGGGTCGACGGAACACGTTTTCACCTCGGCATCACCGCGGAGGCCGTGTGCGACGCGAGCGGCGCCCTCGCGCAGGTGTTGGTGACCTTCTCGGACGTCACGGATCGAAAGCGGCTCGAGGACCAGCTGCGGCACGCCCAAAAGATGGAATCGATCGGACGGTTGGCCGGTGGCATCGCGCACGACTTCAACAATTTCCTCACCGTCATGTCGGCGGGCCTGGATCTCAGCGTGGCGCCGCTTCCAGCGGATCATCCGAGCCGAGCCCACTTGGCGGTGGTGGGCGAGGCGGCGCTGTCGGCGGCGGCCCTGACGCGGCAGCTGCTCGCGTTTTCGCGCAAAGAAATGATCGCCCCCAAGGTGCTCGATCTGAACGAGGTTCTGGCCCGCACCGAGAAGATGATTCGACGCCTCATCGGCGAGGACATCGTTCTTCGCACGATTTGCGGCAAGCACGTGGCCCCCATCTGCTTCGATCCCGGCCAGGTGGAGCAGATCCTCGTGAACCTCGCGGTCAATGCGCGGGATGCGATGCCCGACGGCGGACAGCTCACGATCGAGACCTCGAACGTCACGATCGAGGGCGAGCTCGCCCCGCGACAGGTCGATGCCCCACCGGGTGCGTACGTGTTGCTCGCGGTGTCGGACGACGGCGCGGGAATGAGCGAAGGGGTCCGCGCGCACCTGTTCGAACCCTTCTTCACCACGAAAGCGCCGGGGCATGGCACCGGACTCGGGCTCGCGATGGTCTATGGCGCCGTTCAGCAGAACCGCGGCCACATCGAGGTCTGTTCAGAGTTGAAACAGGGAACGACCTTCAAGATCTACTTGCCCGCAGCTGGCAGCACGCCGGAGCGAACATCGGCACGAGCTCCCGCGGCGGTGACGAGGCGCGGCGCCACGGCGGTTCTGGTCGAAGACGACCCGCGCATTTGTCGCCTCGCCAGCGAAGCGCTTAGGCATTTGGGATACGAGGTTCACGCGTTCGGGAACGGCGACGACACCCTGCGCGCACTACCGTCGCTTCGCCCAGCTCCCGAAATTCTGATCACCGACGTCGTGATGCCGGGCATGAATGGGCGAGCCTTGGCGGAGCGAGTCGCCGCGGTGGTGCCCAACATCCGCGTCCTGCTCGTCTCCGGCTACTCCGGGAACCTCGTCATGGACCACGGCGTCTTGAAGACGGGGATCGAGTTCCTCGCCAAGCCTTACTCCATCGAGCAGCTGGCGCGCCGGGTCGAAGAGGTCCTCGGTGACGCCTCCCACGTCCGGACCGAGCGTCGCTGACGGCGATCCCGCCGACCGGCCGCTCGCCTGAGACGTTCGACAACGCGGGGCCGTGATGCTGCCACGACGAACAGCGACAGGAGCAAGCCCACGAGCCCGCCCGGACCTCCCGACGACGACCCAAGCTCGCACGAGCATCCCGACGAGCCACTGTCCGCGGGCCCCCCCGCGCCACCGGCGCCCACCGACGAGCTCGTGCCACCCGCCCCTGTCGTTCCGGCGCTGCCCATCGACGAGCTCGTGCCGCCCGTGCCTACACCCGTGCCCGCGATGCCGCCGCTGGTTCCGCCATCCGCCGTCGTGCCGGCCGCGCCTATCGCGCCGTTTCCAGCGGCTCCAGCGGATGTTGCGCCACCGGTCCCGGCGCTGCCGGTCGAGGACGTTCCCGCGCTTCCCGGCGAGGCGCTGCCTGCCACTCCGCCGCGCCCTCCGCTACCCGTCACCGCCCCGCCCGCGCCGCCGCGCCCCGCAACCGCGGTGCCCGTTCCGCCGGTTCCGCCGCCGCCACCGCCTCTTCCGCCCGTACCCACCGTGCCCGCGGTTCCCGAGGTCCCGGCACCGCCGCCCGCCGGATCCGCCGGGGGTGTGCCGGTGTAGCCGGTCGCATTGTCGGCCGTCATCGACAGAACGGCGATCCCGTTCACGAAGCTGACGTTGGCCTGGTTGTGCATCGAGTGGTTGAGCGGCGCTAGCCAGTTCCCGGTCGCCCAGCCGCTCGGAACCGTCGAGCCGTTGAAGTCCTCACGCCATTGCATCTGAAACGCGCCGTTCGCGTACGACGAGTACGAAACCCAGCTTATGTACTGGCGCACGGGCAACGTCGCAGCGTTGAGCGTGCCTCCGAAGCTCGAGTCCCCCTGCCAAATGTTGAAGTGAATGTTCATGCCGGCGGACGCGTTCTGCGTGTACTCGGTCACCAGGGCGCCCGTCACCCTGCGAAGCTGCACGCCGTCGATGAACCAGGCGATGTAATCGGGCGTCCACTCCATCGTGTAGGTGTGGTACCCGGTGCAGATGTCGGCGGGGGTGGTGGTCACCGCGCTCTGCGTCCCCTTCCCCGACCAGATGTTGGTCTGCATCCGGCAGGTCGCGTTGATCTTCTCGAAGTCGAGCTCGTTCCACGACGTCGTCGCCGACGAGCCATCTTTCCAGAGAAAGAACGAGCTCACGACGCCTTCCCCGGGCGCGTATTGAACGCGTGCTTCGAAGCGGCCATAGAAATAGGATTGGCTCCGGTAGAGCTCCGCGCCCTGAATCGCCGACGCGACTCGCGGCGCGAGGACGCCGAAAACGAGCGCGGCCAACGTCAGCAGTGTCTTCGAGGCGGCGAACGGTCGCGGGATCTCCCCTATCGGACGGCGCCGGCGGCCACGGCCCGCGGCGAGGCCAAATCCAAGCAGCACCGCGCAGAGGCCGAACCCACCCCTCGGCGGCGATCCCGCAACGGCGCAGCCGGAGTCGGAACCCGGCTTCGAGATGATCACGCCACCATCGGCTCCCGGGGTACTGCCGTCGTCCACCGGAACCGTTCCGGTGAATCCGGTGGCGCCTTCCTTCGTGATCGCGAGGATCAGGGTGCCGTCCTGAACCACCGCGTTCGCAGGATCGAAGTCGAGGAGGTTACCATCGAACGTCCAGTTGCCGGTCCCCCAGCGGGTCGAATCGAAGCTGTCGAAATCGTCCATCCAGTCGAGCACGAACTGGCCGCTGTCGTACCGGTAGTACTTGATCCAGTTGACGAACTGGTAGGCGGGAAGCGCCGCTTCGTCGAACGCGCCGGCCCAGCCCACGGCGTCGCTCGCCCACGCGTTGAAGCGAAGGCTTTCGGGGTTGGTGAGGCTGTTGGCCTGGCCGCCCTGGGTCTTTCGCACCACGACGCCGTCGAACGTCCACGAGACGTAGTCCGGCGTCCATTCGAGGGTATAGGTGTGATAGTGGTCGGCGAGCGACGTCGGCGACGTATACAGCTGCTCGGAGGTCATCCGCGGGTTTCCCGTGATCAGGTTCGACTGCCAGCTCTTGCCGTCGTTCTTCCCGAGCGCCTCGACGTCGAGCTCCTCCCAGGCCGCGCCGCTCGCTTCCGAACCGTTCTTGTACGTGAAGAACGTAGAGACCAGGCTGCTGCCCCGGATCATCCGCATCCGCATTTCCATGCGTCCGTAGAGAACGCTTTGGAGCGAATAGACCTCGGCTCCCTTGTAAACCTTGGCCTCCGCCGGTGCGGCGAGGGCGACCAACGGCGCCGTAAGCATGACCAATCTCGACAAGTTCATGTTCGTCCTATGACGTGCGGGGCCGGCAGACAGAAAGACACAAGGTTTCTACCGTTCTCGGCCGGTTTGTGCACAACAATCGACACCGGGCGATTTCCTACAAAAACACTGGCTCTGCTGCAGTAGCGCCTTCGATGAAGAATAGATCTGCGGTTCAGGCGACGGCGCTCGCGCTCGGGTGGATGGCAAGCGCGTGCGGCCCCGGTGCGGGCAACCTATCGGGCACCGGCGGAAGCTCCGGCGTGGGTGGCGCCGGAGCGTCGTGCGTGAACGGACCCGCGTGCGGCGGAGACATGGTCGGAACCTGGACCGTGGCGTCGTCGTGCCTGAAGGTGACGGGTGACCTGGACCTCGCGCTGGTCGGTGCGGGTTGCCCGTCGGCGCCGGTCACGGGGTCGCTCCAGGTGACCGGAGCGTTCACCGCCAACGCAGATGGAACCTACATGGACGAGACGATCACGTCGGGCGAGGAACAGTTCACGCTCGGCCCTTCGTGCCTGGTCATTTCGTCGACCCCGGTCACCTGCGACGGGGCGGCCGGCTTCATCAAGACGCTGGGCTACTCCACGCTCGTTTGCACGTCCGCCGCGGGCGGCGGCTGCGCGTGCTCCGGCACCGTCCATCAGGCCGGCGGGCTGGGTGTGCTCTCGGTTGCACCATCGACGAACAACGACTACACGACTGCGGGTAGCACGGTCACGATCACCTCCGATGCCGGCAACACGAAGTACACGTACTGCGTTTCGGGAAACATGCTGACCGTGACACCTCAGAGCACACATCCGATCATGACGGGCGCGATCGTGCTCCAGAAGGGCGGCAGCACGGGCAAGGGCGGGACGACTGGCAGCGGCGGCACGACCGGCATCGGTGGAGCCACCGGGACCGCCGGTACCACGGGCGCCGGGGGCGCGGTGGGTGGCGGGGGCGCGACGGGCGAGAGCGGCACGACCGGCACCGCGGGCACCGGCGGCCGCGGCGGCGTGACGGGCACCGGCGGCCGCGGCGGCGTGGTGGGAACCGGCGGGCGCGGCGGCGGCGGCGGGGGAACGACCGGGAACGGAGGCGCGTCGGGCACCGCCGGCGGTGGCGCGAGCGAAACCAGCGGGACCGCTGGCTCGACCGGCAGCGTCGTCGGGCCGTGTGACATTTACAAGAGCGCCGGCAATCCCTGCGTCGCCGCGCACAGCACGGTCAGAGCGCTGTTTGGTGCGTACAGCGGAAAGCTCTATCAGGTGCGCAACACGGCCGGCGCGACCAAGGACATCCTGACCCTGACACCAGGCGGCGCCGCCGACGGACCTTCGCAAGACAGCTTCTGTGCCGGCACGGCGTGCGTCACCACGGTGCTCTACGACCAATCCGGCAAGGGCAACGATCTCTGGTACCAGGGCTCGACCCAGGTTCCCGGCTCGACCAGCAGCACACCGGCGAAGGCCTCGACCGAATCGTTCATGCTGGGTGGTCACAAGGTCTACTCGCTCTACATCAACCCCAACAACAGCTATTGGGTCGACGCCTCGAAGTCAGGCATCGCGCTCGGCAAGGAACCCGAGGCGATGTACATGGTGACGAGCGGCAAGCACTTCAACTCTGGTTGCTGCTTCGATTACGGCAATAGCGAGACCGATCGAAAGGCTGACGGATCCGGAACCATGGACACCGTCAACTTGAGCGGCATGGCCGAATGGGGTTATGGGGCGGGCCCGGGGCCGTGGGTGAAGGCGGACCTGGAATACGGGGTCTTCACCGACAACGTGAACAATACCCACCAGAATCTCAACAATCCCAGCCAGACGAGCACGTACGTCACGGCCATCCTGAAGAACAATGGCACCACCGAGTGGGCGCTCCGAGGCGGTGACGCGGCCATGGGACCCCTCGGCACATTTTTCAAAGGCTCGCTGCCGCCAGGCTATAGTCCCATGAAAAAGCAGGGCGCAATCGTCCTCGGCAGCGGCGGCGACTGCTGCAAACCGGGTGGCGGGGCCAATTTGAGCATCGGCACGTTCTACGAGGGATGCATCGTCACCGGCTACCCCGCGGATGCCACCGAGGACGCGGTCCAGGCGAACATCGTAGCGGCGGGTTACGGGAAGTAACCGTCGGGGGAGGCGCCAACCTGCGCGCCGGCACCTTCTACGAGGGCTGCACCGTCACCGGCTCCTACTGACGCGTCCGAAAACGCGGTTCAGGCGAACATCATCGCCGCCGGCTACGGCAAGTACGCACCCGGCAGGGCGCGGCAACAAGAGCGACGCCGTCTACGACCACGGCTCGGCGCGTAGTGGAACCGGCCTACTTCACGCGCAGCTGCGCGGCGGATTCGCCGAGCTTCTTGCCTTGTGAGTCCACGATCGACAACTTGTACGTTCCCGCGCTGCTCGGAACGCGAATGGACGTCGAGTTACCCGCGACCTTCGTCATCGTGGCACCCTCCGAAAACTGCGTCGTTCCCGCAGGTGCGAACCACACGGCATTCGCGGCATCACCCGTGCTCCGAATGGCGAGGCTGGTCGTGCCGACCGCGACCGAGGCGCTCGCGGGGAACACGTAATCCGGCGCGGACAACAAGCTGCTGGGTAGGACGCTCCGGTACGCGTCCTGAACCCCCGAACCGACACAGGTGTTGTACTGCGTCTGCGGCCACACGTTGTCGGGCACCGCGACCGGCGGGTCGATCACGCTGTTGGGCGGGTTCACGCCCATCTTGTTCACGGTCGCGTAGGTCCGCCGGATTGTCAGATCGTGTTTGGCGCCGAAGTCCTCGCAGTTGATCGTGTAGGTGACGCCGGGATCGATGTCGAGCACGTTGTCGTTCTCGGTGATGTACGCGCTCCCCTCGTCATTGTGCAGACCGTAGGTCGGTCCCGTCGCGTTCGATGGGATGCCCTTCACGTAGTTCTGATTGATGTTGGTCCCCGACATCTGGCCGATCGTGTAAACGGCGCCGCTGTCATGGAGCCGGTTCAACGTATTGATCAACCGGTTGTAACTGACTGTGTTGTTCTTGCACGTCGTCGAGTCGGTGAAGTTTCGCCAGCCCCAACCCAGGTTGATGCCGTTGTAGGCGGTGGTCTGAATGTAGTTGTACGTGATCGTCAAGCCGGTGACGAAGAACGCCGTGATCCCGGCGTGGCCGCCGAATCCGGGCAGCGTGCTGATGTTGTTGAACACATTGTTGCTGATGGTGTCGTTGGTGCAGACGCCCTCGATACCCGCCGCATACCTCGCATGGGCGCCGCCGTCACCCAAGTAGACGTGCTGCGGGTGGCCGACGGTGACGCCGCTTCCCGCGATGTCGGCGATGTAGTTTCCGGTGACGGTCGAATTGACGACGTCGTTGACCATCGAAATGCCTTCGTTCCCGCTGTGCTTGATGACGTTGCCGGAGAAGGCGATCGCGTCCGCGCTGCTGATGTTGATCATCGCGGGCAGCGTGTCCGTGATCTCGTACTTGCTGTTGTGCCAGTTGCCGTCGCCGTAGGCGACGTACACGGTTGCGCCCTGGACGGTCGCCTTTCCGTACGATCCCCCGACGGTGTAGAGGTTGTAGTCCGTATTCTGGAACGTGATCCCCTGGAAGGTCAGGTTCTTGACCCGGTTCGACGTCGACGTGCCCGCGATGTCGATCAACCTCTCCACCACCGGCGCTTGCACGTCGGCGGTCGACATGTTCTCGCCCGAACGCGGGTAGTAGTAGAGCGTCCCGGTCGTCTTGTCGAAGAAGAATTGACCCGGGCCGTTCAGAAATTCGAACGCGTTGTAGAGCTTGTGCGTCCCGGACACGCTGAACCCGGCGTTCCACCCCGGCAGCTGGGCGATCACGCCGTAGGGCTGCTGAAACTGAAGCCCTCGAAAGCCGTCCGAGGTGGCCACGACGTCGCGGACACAGACGATGTTCTCGTTCCAGGTCGTGCCGTTTACGATCTCGAGATCGTCCTTGTTGCTCGCGATGGCGGGCACGTCCGTCGTGTTGTACTTGGCGCCGTCGCTGCCGCTACCGCTCGCCCACGCCCAGCTGGCCTGCCCGGACGTCACGGCGTAGGTTCCGTAGCCACCCTTCGAGGCGACGGTTTTGCTGGTCATCGTCGCCCGGGCGTCGTTCACGTAGAGGTTCCGCAATTTGGTCGTGCGGCTCAAACTGGCCTTGTAGACGCTCCCGCTCGAAACCGTCCATCCCGTCACCTTGGTCGCGCCGTTCAGGATCGGCGTCTCGCCTGGATAAGCCTGGTAGAAGATCCGGTGGCCGCTTGCCCCCGAGTCCTGGGTGCCGAAAACGATGGTGCTGGTGAGGTTATAAGTGCCACCGCGCAGGTACACGTGGATGTCCTCGGTCATGCTGGCGTTCACGGTCCTCACGACGTCGCGGGCCTTGGTGAGCGTCAGGAATGGCGCGCTCATGGTTCCTGGGTTGGCGTCGTTCCCGGTCGGCGACACGTAGTATCCGGGCAGGTTCGGCGCCGAGCCCCCAGTGCCGGCGGTGCCGCTGCCGCCCGTGCCGGCGCTGCCGCCTCCGGTCCCGGGAGCGCTGGTTCCCGCCGTGCCCGTGCCCGCGGCCCCGCCTCGACCCGCGGCGCCGACGCTGCCGGCGGCGCCGGTGCTCCCCGCGGCGCCGACGCCGCCTCCGTTGCCTGTGCCGGCGCCTCCTGACGTCGTGCCCGCGACGCCGCCGCCGCCCGCCGCCCCACTCGTGCCCGCGGCCCCGCTCGCGCCGCCATCGGCGCTACCGCCGCGTCCCCCGGGAGCGCCGCCACCAGCGCCGCCGATCGCGCCGCCGCTGCCTCCCCCGGGCGGGCTCCCGCCACCGCCGCCGGAGCCGGCGGGCTGTGAGCCCGCGCCGGTGCAACCGGCGAAGAGCGCCGCCAACCCAAACCCGCCGATCCATGCCCGCCTCCTGCTCGCTATCTCGATCTCCACCGAGGGTACTGTCTCGACGCGGGCCCGTTGTGCCGAAAACCGGCAAATCCCCACGACAGAGGACGGGTGTCGACCCGAGAATCGCGTCCCTGCCGGCGGCGCCGCCGTTGTAACGAAAAGTCGGATCGCGCAGGATTGGCGGGTGAAGGTCGGGCGGAAAGTCCTTCTCGTTGGCGCCGTGACCGTGACCTCCCCTTTGCTCGCACGGGCCGAGATCGCCGGCGCGCCTGTGATCTTCCCGGTGGCGCTGGAATACACGACCGATCCGGCGTGCCCCGACGTCGACGCGTTCAAGGCCATCGTCATCGGCCGGCTCGGCTACGACCCGTTCCGAGACGACGCGCCGAACCGTGCGTTCGTGCGCTTCGCGGCGCGCAGCCGCGGCATCGAGGCCCGCGTCGAATGGCGGGACGCCTCCGGCAGGTGGACGGGAGATCGCACCTTCCCGTCACGGACCGACGACTGCCAGGAGCTCGCGCGCGCAGTGGGCTTCGCGCTGGCGGTGCAAATTCAGCTGCAGGCGATCGTCAACTCGCCGCCGTCACCGCTGCCCGAAGCCGAGCCGGCGGCGGCGCCACCGTCACCGCCCGCCGTTGCGCCGGCTGCCGTCGAACCGCAGCGGGACACGGGCATCGCCGTGGCCGCGGAACCCGCGAGCGGCGGCACGCGGCCCGCGTTCGGGCTGGGAGCAGGAGCGTCGGTCGGGGTCGGCCTGTCGTCGGGTCCGATGGCGCTCGGTCGGGTGCTGGGCACTCTAGCCTGGCTGCACACGCAGCTCGAGCTCGCGGTGGAGATCGGCCTCCCGGCCACCACCCGGCGAGCGGACGCGGCGGGTTTCTCCCAGCAGGAGCTGCTGGTGAGCGCGGCGGCCTGCGGCGTGCTCTCGCGCCTGAGCGCGTGTGCGCTCGCCAAGGCAGGCCAGATTCGAATCGTCGGCGAGATCGACGCCCCGCTGTCACCGTCCGGGCCGCTCGTGCAGACCGGGCTGCGGCTGGGTGTCACGCAACCGCTGGGCGGTCGCGCTTACGTATCCCCACACCTGAGTGGTTTGGTGAACGTGACGCAATGGACGGTGACGCTGGACCACGTCGCGGTTTGGACCGCACCGCGATTCGCGGCGACCCTCGGGATCGACCTCGGGATACATTTTCGTTAACAAACCACTGCTCCAGCCGACAGCTGGTTTCAGGTCGCACGTGGCTCGTCTGACGCATGGTGTTTGGTTTCTCGCCATCGTCGCCGGCGCCTGCGGTCAGACCTTCGATGCCGGCTCGAGCGGCCCGCACGGACGGCTGCCTGTCGACGAACGAAACCCGATCGTGCTCATCAACGACGGCACCATCGACAACTGGCAAGGGGAGTACGCGGTTCTGCTCGCCAACGGCGGCGGTCCTCCGCTCGCGGCGATCGTCGTCAACGCGAGCAAGTCGTGGACGAGGCTCGACGACAACGTCCGCGGGTGGCGCCAGCTGGTCGCGGCGGCGCGGGCGAGCGGGCTCCGCAACATCCCGGATCCGATCGCGAGCGTCGCCACCCCTCTCGTCAGGCCAGCGAGCGGCGACATCGAGAAGACTGTCGGCAACCGATCCGAGGGGGCGCGATTGATCGTCGAGCTTTCCAATCGCCTCAGCCAGCCGTATCGGCCGCTGGTCGTGGTGACCGGCGCGGGCCTCACCGACGTCGCCGACGCCTATTTCTTCGATCGCACGGTGGTGGACCGCGTGGTCGTGGTCTCGTCGCTGGGCGCAGCAAAAGCGTCGGGGGGCGGGATGGGTATTCCTAACGGCGACGAGGACCCGTGGGCGGACACGATTGTCGCTGCCCGTTTCCGGTACATTCAGGTGAGCGCGTTTTACGACCAGCTCGGCGACGTGCCGGCCTCGAGCGTTGCTCAACTTCCCGCCAATCCATTGGGTGACCGAATCGCCGCCAAACAGGGCGGCCTGTGGGAGTGGCAGCCGGCGTCCGACCAAGTTTCGGTGTTGGCCGTTGGGCTTCCCAGCTTCGCGACCGTCGTCGAGCGCGTGGCAGCTGCCGGGCCCGTCGGGGCCGGCGCGACGACGGGCCCGGATCTCACGCATGACCCGAACGGCTCTGGTTGGCTCGTCAGCGCCTGCGACACGTCGGTCCCCACCAAGCGGTTGTGGGAGCTTCTCCTCGATCCGAGCACCTTCTCCCCCTGATCGCGCGCTCGTCGGTCTCATGACCGACGCTTTGCTCAACAACGGGGCGGCTACGGACAGTAACGGGTGGCGGTTCGAAACCGTCAAGAGCCCTTTCAATCATGCAACGCAAGACCGAGCCCGATCTCGAAGCCCTCGATCCCGACGTGGAAGCGCTGCTCGCCAGCGCCAGAAGCACCCCGCGTCTACCCAGTACGACACGCGCCCGCGCGGTTGCGCGTGCACGTGCGTTCGTCGCCTCGTCGGCGGCGTCCGCGAACGACTTAGACGTCCATTCGCAACCGCCCTGGCTGCGGCTCGCGTTCGCGCTCTGCATCGTGTTGGCGTCGGGCGTGGTGGGGGCAGCGCTCGGCGCTCTGATCGCGCTTCACGGCCGCGCGCCGGACGCTTCCGAGCTGGCACCCTCACTCGAGGATGATTCGCGCATGGGCGGGGTGGCGAGCGCCGTCTCGTGTCGTCGCGCGCAATGAAACGGCGTCTGCTCGCGTGCCTGGTGCTCGCGTCGTGCGCGAACGGGAGCGGACCGCAGACCGGACGCGACGCAGGAACCGGCGCGGGCGGTGCGGCGGGCGGAATCGGTGGCACGGGCGCCGGCGGAGGCGCAGCGGGTGAGTCAGGACGGGGAGGCACGGCGGGGAACGGAGCCGGCGGAACCACGACCGGCACGGGCGCAGCGGGCGGAATCGGTGGCACGGGCGGAGCCGCTACCGGCGGCGCTGGCGCGAGCACCGGCGGCGGCGGAGCGCAGGCCGGCGAGGGTGGAAACACCGGCGGGGGCGGCAGCGGGCAGGCCGGTCGTGGCGGTGCGACCGGCGGTGGCGGAACCGGCGGCGGATCGGGTGGCGGCGGACGCGACGGCGGCGCGGTGGGCGACGGCGGCGCCGATCACCCGGACGGGTCGGCAAATTCGGACGCGGCGCCGAGGCCGATGCGCGTGCTCCTCTACTCCTTCAGCACGTACGACATTCCGTCGGTGCCCGCTCAACTCTCCACATTCAAGGCCAAGCTCGAGAGCTGGCAGTACCAGGTCGACGAATCGAAAGATCCGGCGGTGTTCACCGAAACCAACCTCGCGAAGTATGCGGCCGTGGGAATGATCAACACCTGCTTCTACCCGTTCGGGGCCAATAACAGCGGCACGACCGAAGCGCAGGTTCTGCAGCGGTTTCTGCAGCGGGGCGGCGGCTTGTTCGGAACCCACTGCGCGGACGTGACGTTCCAGTCCGTGAACCCGCCGCCGCTCTACAACCAACTCATCGGTGGGCGCGCCAACAGCGACAACTACACGGGCAACAACATGTGTCGGATGGTCGCCGACCATCCGACCAGCGCGGGGCTGCCCGCGACGTTTACCTACAACGGCAATCTCGATAATGCCGCGTTCGTTGCAACCGACGCCACGGTGCTGGTGCGGTGCAAATTCGGGGGCGGGAGCGGCGTCGACACCGCGGTGTCATGGGTGCGCAACGAAGGGTCGGGCCGCGTGTTCTTCACCAGCTTCGGCAAGGTCGACACCGATCTCACCAACGCGACGATCGGCGACGCGCACATCCTCGCGGGGCTGGGTTGGGTGCTCGGCCGCTGACCGCGACGACCCACAGTCAACGCGCAGGTTAGCGTTCGCGCCGGGCAGGTCATCCGTGCATCCTCCGGCTGGGGTCCCCCCGCCGATCGGCGAGGGGCGCGCGGTTTGATCACAGCATCGGCTCGTCCGGCGCGATCGATCCTGCCGCCGGCGCGCGACGTCCCGTCATCCCTGCACGTCATCGGCGGGCGGGAAGGTCCGCGCGCTCGGCCACTTTCGTCAGGGGCTCCGGTCGAGCGTCACAGCGAGCAGCGCAGCGACCGACAGGTACTGGTCGACAGCGCCGCCGGCGATCCGGCTGTCTCCCGCAATCGAGCGCATGTCATAGAAGTAGCGCCGGATTCCCGCCTGCAGGCGTGCCTCGATCAACGGCGTGACGGCGTAGGCCGCACCCACATCGCCGTCGACGCCTGCAACCGTGAGGTGAGGGAAGTCGGCCCGCATGGGACCACCACCGTTCAGGATGTGGCGGTACCCAGCGGCGACGGTGATGAAGAAGTCCGCCGTCACCGCCAACCGGGCGTCGGCGCCTGCGCGCACGAAACGATAGACGGTGTTCGGGATCTCCAGCTGGTTACGGTCCGCCCCGTTGCCGCTCGTGAACCAAAACGCGTGCTCGCCTCCTATGACGGTGGCCCCGATCTGCGAATCTCCGATTGGAATCCGGTAGCGTAGCCCGCCCGCGAGCTCGTGCATCGACGTCGGGAAGTTGGCGGTTTTCGAAAACGTGCCGTCGGCATCGACCTCGGATGAAATCCCGATCGCCTGTTCGATGTCCGCGACGATCCCGATGTTCGCGGCGGGACCGCTGAGCGCCAACGCCAGCGGGTAGAACGCGAGATCCAAGACGGCCGCCGGGCCAAACCCAAGCTGATACTCGCGCTGCCCGCCCGTAATCGCCTGGTGATAAGCGAGGCTGCGCGTGAAGCCGCGGCCACCGAGCGCAAGCTCGAGCCAGCGCGTTCCCCGCGTTCCGTCACCTGGCTCCTGCCGCTCGGCGGTAGCGGTGACGTCCGCGTCCGCCTCGCCGTCCATCTTGATCCGCGCGCGGCGTCGCGACCTCGGTTGCTCCTCTTCCGGCGCGCGATCGCGCTCACCGTCGGCGGAGCTGGAGTTGGTGTCCGTCTCGGCGTCGTCGTTGCGGGACTTCTCTTCGGGCTTGGCTTCCGGCTTACCGTCATCTTCGGCAGCCGGCGGCCTTGGCGTTCGCTTCACGGAGCGCGGAGGCTTGCGGCGCGCGAGCATCAGCCCCGATTGGGCGCTCGCGCTTTCCGGGAGAGTGCACAGCACCAGCGCCACGACTGCAAGCCACCGGCATGCGATGGACGACATATGGCGGCTCATCGTTCGCCTCCTTGGCCGTCATCGGCGGGGCTGGCGGCGGTGGCGCCCGTCACCAGCCCGTTGGCCCAGGACTGGACGCAATCGAACTCCGGGCCGGTCAGCTTCGTCCCTACTTGCGGCATGAGCACACCGCAAGCAGGCGTGGTGCCGTCCTTCAGCTTGTCGAGGAACAGCCCCCTCGCCGGCACCATATTGGCCACCAGGTACGGCCCGTTGGTCGCGCACATGGAGGCCAGCGCGCCGCCTCCTTTCGGATTGACGCCGACGAGGTGCGTTTGCCAGTCGGCCGATGCCATGTCGAAGTTGGCCGACGTCCCCATCGCGTCGTGACAGGGGGCGTTGGAGCAGACCTTCGCCATGAAGATCGGCGTCGGATCGCAGGGCGGCCCGCTGGTTCCACCGCCTCCCGTGTTGCCGCCCGCGCCGCTCGGCAGCAGTGAGGGATCGACGCTGCCAGGACAGCCAGCGGCAACCAACATCAACAACATCGTGGCGAGCGGGCCGCGGACGGCGCGGGCACCCTCCCGCCCGGGTCTTCCGGCGTGCGTGTACATCTTTTGACTACTGTCCCGACGCGAACGTTGTTTGACGAATTCTCGCAACCAGCGAAGTCGTTAGAACACGAGCGTCAGCCCGGTGTTGATGAAGTTCACGTTCTGTATCGGCGTAACCACGGGATCGGTCGCGAGCCCCTGATACCGGTACCAGGTGTATTGGCCGCGGAAGTATTCGACGGCCCATGTCAGCTGTTTGAAAAACGTCTGGTAAAGCCCCACCGAGATGCCGAGTTGCTGCTTGGGGGGAACCTGCATCGAATAGGGTTCCTGCTCGTAAGGCGTCAGCTTGAGCTGAGAGACACCCGCGCCGCCCGCGATCTTCGTGCCCCCGAAGGTCAGCGAAGCCATGCCCGCGAACCCGATCCCTCCTCGCAAGACCGGATTGATGTTCTGATCGGTGAGGATCGGCGTGTTGAAAATCGGGACGATCAAGGTCAGGCCCTTGCCCTGGTAGAACGACCCGCCCACCTGCAAGGGCCCCACGGATAGCTGCGCCCCAGCCGCTACCCCGTTCGCATCGGCAACCTCGTTCGTCGGCCTGCCGCTGGCGTCCAAGATGGGCATCATCGTGGTCGGGTCCCGGAGTGGGTAGATGTTGATCAGCCGCTGCCACATCCCTTCGACGAACACCTTCAACCTGTCGTGGAGATTGTAGGAGAGCTGCCCCTCGATACGCGGATAGGGTGTGATCTCGTAGCCTTTTTCGCTGTTCACTGAAGGATCGTAGAGCCCGACGGTGGCCCGGATTCCGGCGAGGTTCGGCGTACTGTAAAGAATACCCGCGTTGAAGGCAGGAAACAGAACCCCATGTCCGGCGAAGCCGCAAGCTCCGCCCAAGATGACCCGGGTCGAGCACGGGCTGCCCATGCCGTTGGCGTGGACGATCTCGGCATCCATGAGGATCCCCCCACGGCCGTAGAGGCCGAGCGCGCGGCCCGCCTGGATCGTTCCCCATGGCGCGTCGACCTTGAGGTAGGCCTCGCGCGCCTCGACCGCGGGTTGTTGTCCGAGCACCGGCTTGCGCTCGTTCGAAGCCCCTACCCACAGAGCGAACCGACCGCCTAGCTTGTAGCCGGGCGCGACGTCCCTCGTCAGGTTGAACCCGAGCACGTTCTGGACGAAACCGCTCCGAACGCGGATCACCCCAATCCTCCCGCCGTTCGGGTCAGTCTGCTCGAACAGACCTGCCGTCCACTCTGCAACACCCTCGGGGGTCCTGTCCCCTTGCGTGTAGTTGACGAATGCATTGAGCCGTCCGTCGACGGTCAACTCCCAGTCGTTTTGCTTGGCGAGCAAGATGTCCGCAGCGGCGTTGCGGTGCATCAGGGGCGCAGCCACCAATGCGACCGCCCAAATGACCCACTTCATTCTGGTTCTTTTCACTCGATGATCTCTCCGTTGAAGGTGGGACGACCTATCACCAACACTTGGCGCACTAAGAAGTCGGCAGGAGAGCCACGGCGCCTCGCAACGCCGGCGTAAAAGGCCCAGGGCAACGCGCCGAAATCGGGGGACGCCGATCGAACGCGAGGCCTAGTTGCCCCCGGGCAGACGGTGCACGGACCAAAGGATCCCGCGCAACATGAGGTCTCGGAACGCGGCTTCCGCGTAAGCGCTTTGGCTGTGTCCCCTAATCGTATAGAAGGCTCGGCCGCCCTTGAGGTTCGCGTTCTCCGTCACCCAGACCGCCGGCCGCGGCGTCGTTCCTTTCGACGAATTGGTCACGGTGACTTTGCCGAGAATCTTGAAACCCGCCACCGCCTCGATGTTGCGGCTCATGAGGTACCACTCCTCGCTGGTGCTCCACGGGCTTGGCAATCCCTTGACAATGGGATGGTTGAGTTGGTCCATTTGCCAGTTGACGGTACCGGCCGTCAGGGGGTTGTCGTGATCGACGAAATAGCCGCCGTCGATGTTGTCGTGGAACCACGTCCAGCTGGTGCCGCCGTTGGCTTTCTCGAAGTCCGTCGCGGAATGCTGTCCCGCCCACGAGCCACCGTTGTTCCAATAGTCCACGAAGGCTTGCTTCTTTTGAGCCCCGCTCGGCGCGTTGGAGAAGACTGGGCCGGTGGGGTTGTTGGAATAGAACAATTCGTAGTTCTTGAGATTTTCGGCGGTCACCTCGGAGAAGTAGTTGGCCGCCGTGACCACGCTGCCGATTTGATCGACCGTCCAGGTGGAGTCCGCCGCCAAACCCGTGATCCTGGCGCGTTCTGGCGCGGTCGCTTTGCCGAGATCCTGCAACATCTTCAAACAGGTGGGAATGGAATCGTGCGTGAACTCGAGCGTCGAGCTCATCACGATGATCTTGAACGGCCCCTGCTTGAGGGTGCCCCCGCCCGTGCCCGTGGTCCCGGCGACGCCCGTTGTTCCGGCAACGCCCGTCGTACCGCCTCTCCCGGCCACAGCGCTGCCGGCGGCGCCCGTCGTGCCCGCGACGCCCGTCGTGCCGCCGGTGCCGGTCACGCCCGCGACGCCCGTCGTGCCGCCGGTGCCGGTCACGCCCGCGACGCCCGTCGCACCAGCTGTCCCCGTGTCGCCCGCCGAGCCGGTGGTCATCGAGCCCGCCGAACCGGTCGTTCCGGCGGTTTGGCCGGTTCCCGCCGCGCCGGGTCCGGAGGTTCCCGCGCTACCGGTGGTTCCCGCGCTACCGCTCGTTCCGGCGGATCCTGGGGTTGTGTTCACGCCGGTGCCGGCGTTGCACTGAACCATCGTCAACGCCAGCGCGCCGAGAACTGCGGTCGTAAAATATCTCATGTTGCTTTCCTTTCGAATGGCTTACGCCACCTTAACCCACTGTCCCGTGTTCGCGGATCTTTCGATTGCGTCCAGCACGCGCTGATTGCGCACGCCGTCCTCGAAGTCGGGCCGCGGCGACTTGCCCTCGGCGATCGCCTTGATGAAGTCGTAGACCGTGTGCGTGAACGAGTGCTCGTAGCCGAGGATGTGGCCGGGCGGCCACCACGCCGCGACGTACGGGTGTTTCCCGTCCGTGACCGAGATGGTGCGGAACCCGCTCGTGGGTCCTGACTCGACGTAGAGCTCGAGCTCGTTGAGTCGCTCGAGATCCCAGACCAGACTGCCCTTCGAGCCGTTGATCTCGAAGCGATTGTAGTTCTTGCGGCCGGGCGCGAAGCGCGAGCCCTCGTAGTAGCCCACCGCGCCGTTCGCGAACTTGACCAGCGCCTGCGCGGCGTCGTCGACGTCGACCTTGCCGCGCCGGCTCGGGTCCTCGGGAAGCGGACGCTCGTCGATGAAGGTCTTGAGCAGGCCCGACACCTCGACCGGCTCGCCGACCAGGTGGCGCGACAGATCCATCGTGTGCGACAGGATGTCGCCCAGCGATCCCGACCCGGCGCGCGCCTTTTCGAGCCGCCACACGCGCGGGAACTTCGGATCGACGATCCAGTCCTGAAGGTAGACGCCGCGGTAATGACGGATGGCGCCGAGCTGGCCGTCGTCGATGAGCTGCTTGGCGAGCGCCACCGCGGGACAGCGGCGGTAGTTGTGACAGACCATGTTGACCACGCCCGCCTTCTTGGCAGCGGCGTGCATGCGCTCGGCGTCGGCGACCGTATTGGCGAGCGGCTTTTCGCACAGGATCGCCTTGCCGGCCTCGGCCGCCGCGACCGCGATGGGCGCGTGCGAATCGCCCGGCGTGCAGATGTCGACCACGTCGATGTCCTTGCGGGCGAGCACGTCCTGCCAGCTGGTCGCCGCCTCGTCGAACCCGAGGCGGGAGGCAGCCTCTTTCACCTTCGCTTCCGTACGGCCCACGACCACCTTCAGCACCGGCTCGAAGGGCGCGTCCTGGAAGAAACGGCCGACCTGGCGCCAGGCGTTCGAGTGCGCCCGACCCATGAAGTCGTAACCGATCATCGCGACGTTGAGCTTGCGCTTCGCCATCGTCCTCAGGTCCAGTATGCGACGCGGCCGCGTCCCTGCACGGGGATGTCCTGCGCGGGCAGCACCTCGTGGTGGAGGGCATACATGCACGCCGCCGCCTCGTCAACCTTGCGCGCGAACGCAATCGAGCCCTTGAGGATGGGCGCGAGGCGCGACTTGTCCTGGATCCGCGCGCGCGGGTACTCGTGCTCGATCACGAGCGCAGTGTTCGCGACGTCCAGCGCGAGCAGCTCGCGCGCCGCGAGCTGGTGGTCGAGCCAGTCGACGCTGCGGTTCTGAAGGTAGGCGAGGGGGTCGTGTTTCGCCGTGCCCGGAAGCTCGTGCTCGGCGAGCACGGTCTGCTTCTTCCAGGCGTTGGCGTGATCAGCCGGGTTGAGCGACGGCTTGCCTGTCTTCGGATCGCAGTCGCCGCGCTCGACGGTCTGCCCGCCGTACCCCCACGTCGCCACGCCCTTCGAATCGACGACCTGCCCCTTGACGTGGAACCCGGCGATGAGGAAGCCGTAGCCCTCGTCTTTCAAGTACTGGAAGATCGAGCGCGTGTCCTGCCCCATCAGGATTGCGTGCGACGGGTCGTAGTGGATGCGAAACTGATCGCCGACGCCGTGGCGCTCACAGATGCGATGGAGCGCGATCCAGGTTCCGGGCGTGTAGGCGATGTTGTTGTGGAAGTTGTCGCCGACCGTCCAGCCCGGCATCGGGCATTGCTCGACGCGGTACTCGAGCTTGCGGGCCTTGGCCTCGGCGAGCAGCGGGATGAACACCTCCTCGAAGAACCGGAGGTTCTGATCCATCGACAGCGCCTGGTTCCGGCCGACGAACCCGCACACGGCGTCGAGCCCCAGCAGCACCGCGGCGTCCATCATGCGGACGACGAACTCGTGTTTCTTCCTGCGGACCGCGGCGTCGTCGTGCAGGAGGTTGTCGAAGAAGGCGATGTCTGTCACCCCCACTCCGGTCGACTGCATGGCTCCGAGCACCCGCTTGGCGCGCGGCTTGTCGAATGGCTTGCGTAGGTCCAGCGTGTTCGCCACCGGATCGAGCATCGCCTCGGGCGGTACGTCGGCCTCGGTCGGGTGCAGCGCGGCCGAGATCTGGATGTTCGGACAGTCGAGCTCGCGCGCGAACGCGAGCCAGTCCTCGATCGCACGGTCGGGATCCTCATCGCGGATGTTGCGGGGCGTGAGCTCCTGAAGCGCCGCGGTGAGGACGCTCATCTTCATGAACTTCGGCTCGAACGAACGCGGCGCGCTCATGGCATCTCCTTCCTTAGGTCGAAAAGCAGGGCGCGGGCGGGATCGATGCGCGGCCGGACGAGCTCGCCGGGGCGGACGCTCGCGCGGCGCGGGACCACGATGTGGACATGCGCGCCGAGCCAGTCGACGAGCAACGTCGTCGTCGGGCCGATGTGCTCGACGACCCGCACCGCGACCCCTTGCAGAACGCGGGGTCGCCGAAAATGTTGTCCATGCCGCTACTCTTCTGTCGGGGGAACAGCGACTGTGTAAGGAAACTTGAGCGCGCGAAGATCCTAACCCGATTCCGATGAACATCCCACCGGGCCTGGGCAGTACCGGGAAGATAGCATGGGTCATTTGCGCATCGCCCATTTCGCGTCATCCGTGGCCACCCCTGAAAGCAGCTGCCTCGATGCGTTCGCCCGAGAGTTCGATTATGTGTACGAAACTCTGCAGCGACTGGGCGCGGGCCCGAGCGAGGTCGAGGATCTCGCGCAAGACGTGTTCGTGGTGCTGTACCGCCATTGGGCGTCGCTCGACACCAGCCGCCCGCTCAGGCCTTACCTCTTTGGCGTGGCGTTTCGGATCATGTGTGCCCACCGCCGGCGCCGCTGGCGTGAGACCCCATACGCCGACATCAACATCGACGACGATCGCCCGGGGCCCGAGGGGCTTCTGCAGAGCAAACAGGCGACGGCGTTGATGCGGGCCGCCTTGGAGCGGGTGCCGTTGTCGCGCCGCGCCGTGCTCGTCATGCACGAGCTCGACAACGTCCCGGTCGCCGATGTGGCCAAGCAGCTGTCGATTACGCGATTCGGCGCTTACGCTCGACTCCGGAAGGGGCGGCGAGAGTTGGCAGCCGCCATTCGACGTTTGACTCGGGGAGGAGGAGCGGGGAAATGATGCGTGAGGCTTCCAAGGACCGTTACGACATCGATGTGCTGCTCGAGCACGGGCGCCAGGTTCCCCAGGTGCCTGACGTCGTGCGCGCACGCGGCATGGCTCGGGCGCGAGCGACCCTCGCGGCAATCGCGGACGCGGCCACGACGGAACGCCCGGCCACGGTGGTCGCTCCGGTTCGCCGTCTGAGGCTCGCGCTCGCGGCATCGGTGGCGCTCGCGATCGGCGCCGCGGGTGCGATGGCGGCGCTGCGTGGCTGGACGCCCCACAACCGGCAGTTGCCACCGAGCCACAGCGAGCTCGCGCCGTCGCCCACGACGCGCCTGCGATCGCCGGCGCGGTACGAAACCGTCGACACGGCGGATTCGACCGAGAGGCTGCTGCGGCGGGCGCGCACCGCCGCACCCGCCTCTCACGATCCCTACGCTGCCGAGCTCGATCTGCTGCAGCGGGCGCAGGCCGCGTACGTCGGCCGAGACTTCGCGGGCGCACTCGTGCTGCTGGGAGAGCATTCGCGTCGATTCCCGAGCGGCCGGCTTGCCGAGGAACGCGAGGCGATTCGCGTGCAGTCGCTGACGCGTGTCGGACGCACAGACGAGGCGCGGCGGGCCGCGGAAACTTTCGCGACGCGATTTCCGCGCAGCGTGCTCCTGCCCCGGCTGAAGAAGTCGTCCGACGCCGGGGAGTAGCCCGCCGTCGATGTGGCGAGCCCCAGCCGCGTGCCTCGCGCTGGCGGCAGCGGGCTGCAGCCGCGGTGGCGCGGCGTCGCGCCCGCCAGACGTCGTCGTCATTTACTCCGCCGACCTGCGCGGCGCGGTCGCCTCGCCGCCGGGCGAGGCGGGCGGGCTCGCGCGGCGGGCGTCAATCGTCGATCGAACACGGCTGGCGGCGCGGGCGGTCATTCAGGTCGACGCGGGTGACGTCGCGCCGTCGGCCGACGACGAACCGATGTTCGGTGATCCGTCGGCGCGCGTCGCGCGGACAGCGCTCGCCCTACGCGCGTACCGGCGTATGGGCGTCGACGCCATCACCGTCGGTGAGCGGGATCTCGCGCTCGGGCCGACGAGGTTTCGGGCGCTGGCCGACGATTCGAAGGTTCCGGTGGTGGCTGCCAACGTCCAGGGTGACGACGGGCGGCCGCTGTTCCCCGCCCACCGGATTGTGCGCGCCGGCGCCGTGACGGTGGGCGTGTTCGGCGTGCTCGACCTCGCGGGCGCACCACCCGCGGGCGTGACCCTCACCGATGCATCGGCGGCCGCGCGAACCGCGGTCGGCGCGCTGCGCGCCGCGGGCGCGCGCGTCATCGTCGGACTATTCCATGTCGCGGGTGGGCTCGCGCGCGCCCGCGAGATCGCCGGGGCTACCACCGGTGTCGACGTCGTCGTGCTCGGGCACGGCGGTCCGATCGAGCCCCCGCGGTTCGTCCGCGTCGCGGTCCGAGGCGCAGAGACGGGACGCGTCGACGTCCACGTCGGCGGCCGCGGCGTCGATCGAGTTCAGGATCGCGTGCTCGCCACGGCTCCGGATGTCCCCGAACAGCTGGGGGTTCGCCTGCTCCTGCGCGTGGCCGCGGCACCGGTGTTGGCGACATTCGCCGAAAGCATCGCTGCCCGCGGCAAGGCCGGATTGGGAACTTTCGGCGAGGGGTGGACCTATGCAACCACGCGTCTGTGCATCGCCTGCCATGCGGAAGAAGGCGCGCAATGGAAAACGACGTCGCACGCGGCGGCGTTCGCGACCCTCGAGGACAACGCCCGCGCGCGCGACCCGTCCTGCATGGGCTGCCACATGACCGGCTTCCTGTTACCGGGCGGCGCGCAGAACCTGGAGACCGCGACGACCCAATTCGCCGACGTCGGGTGCGAGGCCTGCCACGGTCCTTCCGTCGATCACGTCCGCTCCTCTGACAAGCGCCAGGGCACGTCACGGACGGTCGATCCCGTCATTTGCCTCGGTTGTCACACCCCGGATCAGAGTGGCGCGTTCGAGGTAGCCGACGCCATGAAACACGTCGTCGGGCCCGGGCATGGTCTGCCGTCGAGAGCGCCGCAGATGACGTCCGGATCCACGGCCGCGCCTTGAGCCCCGCGGAGGTCGAGCCGCTCTATCGGCGCTGAGCCATCCGATTTTGCTAACAATCGACCCGGGTGCGGACAGTACCCCGGACATATGGGGTATTTGCGTTCCGTTTGCTCTCCGCTGCCATCACCGGCGCCTGAGGTCAGCTGTCTCGACACCTTCGACCGCGAGCTCGACTACATCTACGGAACGCTCCAGCGACTCGGTGCCCGGCCGGCCGACATGGACGATCTGCTGCAGGACATGTTCGTGATCCTCCACCGGAACTGGCCGATTCTGGACGTGAGCCGCCCGCTTCGCCCCTGGCTGTTTGGCGTGGCCTTCCGCGTCGTCCGCACCCTGCGCCGGCGGCGGGCGCGTGAGCGTTGCGAAGCCGGCCTGGACATAGAGGACGCCGCGCCGTCGCCCGAAGCGCGACTCTTCGGTCGAGAGTCGCTGGTGCTGCTGTCCGCGGCGCTCGAACGTGTCCCGCTCGCCCGGCGTTCGGTTCTGGTCATGCACGAGATCGAAGGCATCGAAGTCGTCGACATCGCGCGCAAGCTCGCGATTACGAAGTTCGGGGTCTACGCGCGTCTCTCCAAAGGCCGGAAGGAGCTGGCTTTCGCGGTGCGTCGCTTATGCGCGGAGGGGGGGCTGCGATGAAACGGCGCGACCTGGACCTGGAGCCGGAATTGGAGGCGTTCCTCGAGCCGAGGACGATCGATCGGCGTGTCCCTGCCGATCTCCGTGCGCGTGCGCTCGCCGGCGCCCGAGCGATCGTGGCGGCGGGCGGCGCGATCCCGCGCACGCCGCTCGCCGAGTTGCCGCCGCCGCTGCCGATACCCGTCGCCCGAGGCCGGCTGTTCCGGATCGCGGTGGCGGCATCGCTCGCCTTCGTCACCGGCACGGTAGCGGCGGTCGCGGCGCTTCGAGGTCGCGCCGACCTCGCCCCGCTCGCGAAGCAGACGTTGCTCGCGCCGCCCGTCGCGCGCGCCGGGCGGGCTGCCGAACCGGCACGCGAAATCGGTGGCGCCACCGCCGCGGAACCTGTCGCGCGGCTCAAGCCCGCGCGTGCACGCACGAACGTCGACACCGTCACAGCCGAGCTCGAGCTCGTGCAGCGCGCTCACGCGGCGTTCACGCGCCGCGACTTCATCCGCGCGCTGACGTTGGCCGCCGAGCATTCGCGGCGATTCCCGAACGGACATCTCGCCGAGCAGCGCGAGGCGTTGCGCGTGCACTCTTTGGCGAGCGCGGGTCGTGCGGACGAAGCGCACCGCGCCGCCTCGGCTTTCGCGGCTCGATTCCCGCGCAGTGTCCTGCTGCCACGCCTCGAGGGCGGATCCCAAGCGCCCGATTGACGGTGTTGTGACGGCGGCTGAGGTCGCTCAGGATGCAGCCGTGATCGTCGAGCGCACGAGGCGGGCCGTTTACGTCGCCGCGGTCTGCCTCTCGTTGCTCTCGGCGGCCGAAAGTCCTGCGCGAGCCGCGGGATTTCTCGTGAAGCTCGCGTACGAGGCGCGTCCCGGCTGTCCCGACGCGGCCGAGTTCGCGTCCATCGTCATCGCCCGGCTCGGTTACGATCCGTTCGCCGAGACCGCCCCGGATCACGTGCTCGTGCGCATCGCGCCACACGGTAGCGCGATCGACGGTCGCACCGAGTGGCGCGATGGCGAAGGGAGGTGGACCGGCGAACAGACGTTTCCATCCGTCAACACCAACTGCCCCCACCTCGCGCGCGTCATGGCGTTTGCGCTCGCGGTGCAGATTCAGCTGCTGGCGAATCGGAGGGAGCCTGCAAGCCCCGGCGGCGCGGCGGCCGACCAGACCCCGCTTCCGTCACCGGCAGCCGCGCCGCCGCCGGTCGAGGCTGCGATCGCGCCGACCGCTTCGAGTCCGCCCCCAACCGTGCCCGGCGCTGCCGACGTACCACCGCCGCCGGTCGAGGCGCCTCACCCGTCCTTCGACGTGGGAGCGGGACCCGCCGTGGGCTTCGGGATGTCGTCGACGCCGATCCTGCTGGGACGTATGTTCGGCGCGATCGCGTGGCCACGCACCTCGGTCGAGCTCGCGGCCGAGGTGAGCCTGCCCGCCACCACGCGACGCGCGGACGGCGCCGGGTTTTCGCAGCAGCACTTGTTCCTGGCTGCCGCGGCTTGCGCGCCGCGCGCGCCGTGGACCGGCTGCGTGCTGGCTCGGGTGGGCGAAATCAGAATGGCGGGCGAGAACATCGATCGCCCCACGTCGGCGGAAGTTCCCGTGCTCGAAGCCGGGGCGCGCGTCGGTTACATCCATCGGCTGGGATCGCGCGGCTTTTGGGAGGCGCACGCGGATGGGCTGGCGCGATTGATTCGTTGGACCGCGACCCTCGACAAGGTACCGGTATGGACCGCGCCGCGTTTCGCCGCGAGCTTCGGTGTCGGTGCCGGTGTACGATTTCCCTGATCGACTGGAGGTTCCACGGCATGAACGCGTCGACGGCGACTCTGGTGACCTGGGTGGCCGTAGGATTGACCGCCGTGAGCTGCATCGCCACGCGCGACCTCGGCTCGAGCGCACCGAACGGCCGGCTGCCGGTCGACGACCGCAATCCGATCGTGCTCGCCAACGACGGCGCCTACGACAACTGGCAAGGCGAGTACGCGGTCTTGCTGGCGAACAGGGGCGGTCCGAACCTCGCCGGCATCATCGTCAACACGAGCCCCAACTGGCAGGACATCGACGCGAATGTCGCCGGTTGGCGGGAGATGGTGGCGGCGGCACGCGCGAGCGGGCTCCGGAACATCCCCGACCCGATCGCGAGCATCGGCCGTCCCCTCGCGCGGCCCGCGAGCGGGGAGATCGACGACACGGCGCCCAACCGCTCGGAGGGAGCGCGATTGATTGTGGAGACGTCTGTGCGCCTCGGCTTGCCGTACCGACCGCTGGTGGTCGCCACGGGCGGCCGTCTGACCGATGTCGCGGACGCCTACCTCATCGATCGGACGGTCACGGAACGGGTGGTGGTCGTGTCGTCGTTGGGAACGACGACAGCGACGGGTGGCGCGATGGCGGCGCCCAACGGCGAGATGGACCCTTGGGCCGACGCGATCGTGACGGCGCGATTTCGCTTCATTCAAGTGAGCTCGTTTTATGACCAGGTCACGGACGTCCCGGCCTCACGCGTCTCCGAGCTTCCCGCCCATCCGTTCGGCGACTGGATCGCGGCGAAGCAACCGAAGATCTGGGAGCTGCGAGAGGCCGCCGACCAGGTCGCGGTGTTGGCGGCGGGCCTGCCGAGCTTCGTGGCCGCGGTGGCGCGCGTGTCCCCGGCGCCACTCATCGGTCCCGGTGCGACCGCGGGGCCCGACCTGCTCGCCGATCCGGCTGGCGCCGCGTGGCTCGTCACCGACAGCGCGAGCGCCGACGCGACCGAGTTCCTCTGGCACGCCTTACTGGATCCGAGCAGCGACCGCCCGTGAGCCGGCGCGTCTAGTTTGTGCGCGTCACGTCGACCACCGTGAGCTCGAGAACGTCGCCGCTCTACGCCTGCTCGCGCCGGGCGTCGTGAGACAGCCCGCTCCCGCAACCACCGCTGCGGCGATCGGAACCCAAACTGGTGCTCGCGCGACTGCCCGGTCCTGCTTCGAAGCGCCGCGTATTGACGCGAGAATCGGGTTCGTGGCTGGCGCTTGGTCAGATTTGTGTCGACGCGCCCGCGCCGGTCACGCGTGGCGTCGTCGCAAGATTTTCCTTGAACGGGCCGTTTTTCAGCGACAATCGTATCTAGTCCATGGGTTATCTACGGCTTGTTAACTCCGCCTCGGCCACGCCAACGCCAGCCACGCCGGAGACCAACTGCTTCGCGGCGTACGAGCGAGAGGTCGACTATCTATTCGAGACGCTGCGCCGGCTCGGCGCGGGCGCGCGCGAGATCGAGGATCTCGCGCAAGAGGTGTTCGTCGTGCTGTACCGAAATTGGCCGACATTAGATACCTCGCGCCCGCTCCGGCCGTACCTGTTCGGCGTAGCCTTCCGCATCGTATGCGCGCATCGGCGCCGTCACGCCCGTGAAGTGTCGTACGCAGTGCTCGAGGCCGAGGACGCCGGTCAGAGCCCGGAGGGGTTGGTCGCCAACAAGCAATCCGTCGCACTGTTGATGGCGGGGCTCGAGCACGTACCGCTGCCGCGACGGGCGGTTCTCATCCTGCACGAGCTCGACGGCGTGCCCATGGTCGAGGTCGCCCGGCGGCTGTCGATCAGCCGGTTCGGCGCGTATGCGCGGCTTCGCAAGGCGCGCAAGGAGCTGGCGACTGCGATTGGCCGGTTGGTGAAGGGCGGAGCCCGCCGATGAACGACGACGCTCGGGTTTCTGACACCGAGCTCGACGCGCTGCTGGCGGGCGGCCGATGTACTCCCCGCGCACCCGACGTCGTTCGCGCGCGGGTGCTGGCGCGAGCGCGCGCGACCGTTAGCGCGGGGGCGCCTGCTGCGGATCTGGCGCCTAGGCGCGCGTGGCGGCTGGCGCTGGCCGCTTCCCTCGCGTCGTTGATGGGCGCGGCGGGCGCGGCCGCCGCCGTGCGCGGCGGAGCGTTCGCGCGCTTTCAGGCCGCGCTGCCCGCGCGTGGGCCGGTGCCGTCCTCGGCGCCCGCGTCTAACGCCGCCAGCGGAGCTGGGACGACGACGCTCGCGCCGCCGCCGAACCCGATCGCGCGCGCCGCGCGCCCGGCGCGTCAGCCGACGGCCCAGGAATCCTACGCGGCGGAGCTGGCCCTCCTTCAACGCACGCAGGTCGGGTACGCAGCGCGCGATTTTTCGGGCGCGCTGGTCGCGGCCGCCGAGCACGCGCGGCGGTTCCCGAACGGCCGGCTCGCCGAATTCGCCGCCCGATTCCCGCGCAGCGTCCTCCTGCCCCGGCTTCGGCAATCCGCGGGAACGTCGGACTAGGGCCGACGCTCGGCCGCGGTCGGTCTCCGGCGTGACGTTGCCGTTAACGTCGCTGCCGCTGGTCGACCGCCCTCGGTTTGCAGGAACATTCGCAGCGGAGGGTTGTCGAGCGCCGCAGCCAACGAAGCCCCGCTCCGACGATGAAGGAAGCTTCGAATAGCGACGCGGCGAGCCGAGCGCTGGCCAATCAGGCGGCGGTCCGCTTCATTCAGCCGGCAGGTGCTAGAACTGCGTGAAGAACTTCCACGACTCCTGGGGAATCCAGTTGGCGCTGCTGCCCGGATCGCTGTTGATGTTCGTATGGGGGCCGTTGAAGGTGCAGACCTTGGTGGGCGCTCCCGTCATGCACCCCGGGAAGTCGACGCAGAGATGGGCGCCGGACGTCCACGTGGGAATGGTCGCGGGCACCATGCACCCGTTGTCGGTACCGTGCTCGACGCCGATGTACTTCGCTCCCTGGGTCGTACTGCTACCATTGACCCAGGGACAGGTCCCGTCGCTCATCCCGGTGGTTTGCATCCAAGCGATGGGCTGGTGAGTCTTGGGAGGCACGTAGATGTTGTAGTTGGCCGGCGCGATGCCCACCGCCGCGCGAATGTCCTTTTGGTGATTCACGGAGAGCGAGTAGGTCATCATGCCGCCGAAGCTGAACCCGGTGGCGAAGACGCGCGTGGTGTCGATGCACAGGTTCTCTTTGACGTAGGCGAGGAGGGTGTCGAACAGGATGTGATCCGTGTTCTTCG
>WNGA01000515.1_pt1 | contig 58680 bp, 60 predicted proteins | sample 5400061 | NCBI WGS metagenome assembly WNGA01 (sample SAMN13153366, study PRJNA577476) | soil metagenome | isolation source: 100 cm soil or saprolite under grassland replicate 2 | place: USA:California | collected 2016-06-15
TCCGGACATCGGCCGCGGGCGTTTTGCCGATGCGGGTCGTGAGCAGTGTCGTCAGCCAATTCTCGAATCCGTCGGCATCCTGTGGGCGGACGAGCTTGAAGTCGTGATCCAGTCCCAACACCGATCCGTCCGGGGCGACACCGATGAGCAGCGTCCCGCTGTGTTTGGAGTTCGCGAAGCCCGCGACGGTCTTGACGACCTCGTCCTCCATGGCCTTGTTGCGGCCGTCGAGCCTCTGATCCCATCGAGCGCTTGACTTGAACTCCACCCTCGCCGACTCTCCCGCCGCGATGAGTGACCTCACTTCCAATACCTCTGGAGGTTCAGAAGGCGCCGCAAGCTGCGCGGGAGTCAGCCCCAAGAACGGGCCGATCGCAGTCGATATGGCCTCATCCCAATGCTCGAGCAGGTCCTTGCACGGAATCGCCGCAACATCAAGCTGGACGGGTTCACTGCTGAGCAGGAGCAGGCTCTTGTGCACTCGGGCGGCGCGAGCGTCGCGACCGGTTCGCCTCAAGGTCTTTAGGTCGAAAAAGGCTCTGCCGGTCTTCCCCTCTATCAACACCGCTGGGTCCGACTTGCCCGCGGAGTACTGGAAGGAAGCCTTCGTCCTTTGGACATGGAGGCCAGTCGCGATCGCAAGCTCGTCCATCCTTCTGATCGCTTCCTGGGCCGCCTCAGTGGGCGTCGTCACACTTCTTTCCTCCCTCTGGGGAACAGCCATGACGTTACGACCTTCCGAGCTCCCCGGTGGGATGCTCGTGGACGGCTCGCCGGCTTGCACACATTCACGTGGCGGGTCGCACGTCGAAGCTGGCGAGAGGCGGGTCGCCAACCACCGAAGGAAGGGGAACGATGGGATCGATGAATCCGATGAGAAGCGACTCTATGCACCGGATGCGCCACTCGAAATCGCGACGCACCTGGCGATCCAAGTCAGGACTGGAAGGGATCACCTGCTCTTGTGCGTCAGGAACTCGATCTCTGTAGTTGGTACGCAGGAGTACCTCACTGGCCGAGGGGAAGTGCCCTCCATCCTCAGTCTCGGCCTCATCGACGCTTTCGTGGTCGAACACTTCCGCCGCTTCTGGGACAGAAGGCTGAGAAGTTCCCAACTGCACGGCGAACGTCTCGTGGGGTTTCGTACTGCTAACCGATGGATGTCACTGCGGAGTATGGTTTCGGCGGTCCGCCTGGTCTCTGGGACCCCGCTGATCCGTTCAAGCTCGGGACTTGCGTCGTCGGTCAGGTTGACTCTGGCTCTCTACCGGACCAGGCGGCGAAGCGACCGACGAGGGCCTCCTGTCCGGAGCCCTCGACTGCCCACGGGTGGTAGTTGCTCCGCACCCAAGCGATTGCGGCGGCAGGTGGCATTCCTGCAAGAACGGCGAGACAGGCGAGCGCCGTCCCCTGTGCGTCCGGTACCGCCGTCACACGCGATCTCCACGAGCCTGCCCGAGCGAGCATCGCACCAGGCGGTCTCGAGCGCCCGAAACAGGTCCTGTTCTTCGTCGGGCGGCTCGCCGTCCTCCCAATGAACGTATGTGTACGGCCAGGTGACGATCGGGTCGGTCTTCCACCGATGGTCGAAATACAGCGCGGTGTCGGGGTCGCGGGGCCGCTCAGGGGGAATCATTTCGAGGCGGCCGTGGGCGAGAACCTCGGTCCCATCAGGGAACGCGACCCTCATCCAGGCGCCTCTTCCTCCTCGTCGGGCCCGAGTCCGCGTTCGGTGTTGCGCAGCTCGTGGCAGTTCTTGCACACCACGTCACACTTCGCGATCTCGGCCACGATCTCCTGCCACGTGACCTTGCGGAGGACCTCCTTCGACCCGCCGGTACTGCCTGGTCGGAGGTGTCGTCCGGTTCGAACCTTGCCCCTGACGGCCTGAGAGATCTCGAAACGTTTCTCGACTCCCGGCATGTGATCGAAGGTCAATGCGCGCGGCGTATTCGCGGGGTAGCCAGCACATCTCGGGTCTTCGCACCCCCGGTCCAGCTTGATCTGCGCCACTGCACGTGACCATGCCGACTTAGGAGGATCTTGCGTACTCATGGCGGTTGTGCGCTTCACTCGCCACTCCCGAGCGCTCGCCCAGGAGACCGTACTCCTTGACCTTGGCAAGCACGACCGTGCAATCCGGCCTCACCTGGGAGGCGTGTGGCGCGAGAGAGCACAAGCGAATCGAGACGAGGGCGTGGTCATTGCGACCACCGGAGCTCCAACTTTCACGCGAAAGGGGAACATGGGGGCCGAGCTACTCAGCGCGACCAGCGAGATTGCGGGCCAGGGCTTTGTCCGGCCAGTCAGTACGATTGAAGCGGTGGAGGCGGAGATGCCTAACGGCACGTAGCCACGGGGCTGAAACGTGTACCAGATCTGTACCAACACCCCGCCAATAGGGGGAAATCCGCCGGACTCCCAAGTACTCGATTAGGCTCCTGACCTGCGAAGATGCTGGTCAGAGGCCCGCCTGTGGTTCCTTATCAGGGATGCGCTCTAACCGTGCTGAGCTACAGGCCCCGAAGGAGCCGCCCGATTACCTCCCGCCCCGGCCCTGGGCAAGCCTACGCATGGCTCGAACAGGCTGTCAATGTTCGGCCTGACCTGCGCTTTCTCGGTTCCGAGCCGTCCGCGGCGTCAGTGCCGCTCGGCCAGCGTGACCTCGATCCCGCCGATCACCTCGGCGATGAGGTTGTACAGGAATGCGATGAACACGTTGATCAGCGACCAGATGACCACCATGAACAGGCCGAGCACCGTGAGCCGGGCGAAGATCCAGCCTCCGTTGATCGAGAACGACTTGTCGGCGGGCCACAGGTGGCGGACGAACTCGGTGACGTGTTCGAGAGCTCCCACCGCTCCCAGCATCCCGTACAGCATGATCAGCGCGAGCAGGATGACGGTCATCACGCAGAGGTAGAAGAGCAGGGAGAACTTGAACACCGACCATGGCCCGACCTTTCGGAGAACGACCCGGGTCTGACGAGGCCTCTTCCGCGGCGGCCGCCCGATCTCCGGAGGGATGGTGGCGACCACCTCGCTGGCAGGCGCGGCTCTTCTCGCGCCTGCGGGCGTGCGCTCGGTTGCCAGGCTAGGTTCGTCCATCCGGCTCCTCGGGTACCCCGTCTTTCTACGCGGCCGGAACCCCGTCGGCAACAACCCTTGACCGGCCCAGGCAGGGGAGAGGTTCCCGGGCGATCCGAACATGCCCCGGCCCGTTCTCCTGGACTAGGAGGGGCTCCGCCGGCCAGCACGAGGCCGCGGCCTCGTTCACCGATGCGATTATGGCCTGCTTGGGGGGTGACGTGGACGACTCACGAACCGACCGGACAGACCTGCGGCTGATCCTGGCCATCCAGGCGCTTCGGGCGTTCCTGTACGGATTCGAGAGCGTGATCCTGGGAAGCGCCCTGGCGAGCGGAGGGTTGACGGACTTCGAGGTGGGCGTGGTATTCACGGCGATGCTCGCAGGCATGGCCGCGAGCTCGATCGCCGTGGGGCTCACTGGCGACCGGATCGGTCGCCGGCGAGCCTACGCCGGCTTCCTGCTCGTCATGGGGGCCGCCGGAGCGGTGTTCGCCTTGACACGTTCGATTCCGTTGCTCGTCCTAGCGGCCCTGACCGGGACGCTATCGACCGACCCGAACGAGTCCGGCCCCATCACCTCACTGGAGCAGGCCATGATGGGGGCCGCACCGGCGGCCATGCGGGCCAGGGTGTTCGGCCGCTACAACGCGGTTGCGTACCTGGCCGGGGCGGTCGGCGCGATCGCCGCCGGTGGTCCCGATGCCTTCCGACGCCTGGTCCCTGCCCTCCCCGCCGACCAGCGTTGGCTGCTCGCGTTTCCCGCGCTTGCGCTCGTCTGCGCGGTCCTGTCGTCGCGCCTGTCCGACCGTGTCGAGTCGGGCGGGGGGCGCGCGGAGGTTGTGGGTCGAGGAGCGGAGGTGTGCGAGGAGGGTGTGGGTCGAGGAGCGAAGCGACGAGAGGGACCCGCATCCCAGAGTGCGCATCCCCGCCCTCTGGATCATTCGAGGCGAACCGTGATCCGGCTCGCCGCACTCTTTGGGATGGATTCGTTCGCGGGTGGATTCATCGTCCAGACGTTCATCGTGTTCTGGTTCGGCCGGAAGTTCGGGGCCAGCCCGTCCTCCATGGGTCTAGTGTTCTTCGTGGCCGGTCTGCTCCAGGCGGGCTCCTCCATCGCCTCGGGACGGCTTGCGTCCCGGATCGGGCTGCTGAACACGATGGTGTTCACCCACCTCCCGTCGAACGTGCTCCTGGTGCTGATCCCGTTCATGTCCACGCTCGGGTGGGCGGTCGCCGCCCTCCTCGCGCGGTACGCGCTCTCGCAGATGGACGTGCCCGCCCGGCAGGCCTACGTCGTCGCCATGGTCGATCCGAGGGAGCGTACTGCTGCGGCCGCATTCACCAACACCGCGAGATATGTGACCCGCCCGTTCGGGGCGCTGGGCGCGGGGGCCCTGATGGAGCGGGTGGCGGTGGGATCACCGTTCGTGGTCGCCGGCGCCCTGAAGATCGCCTACGACCTGTGGCTGTATGTGACCTTCCGAAAGGTGCCCCTGCCGAAGGAAGGAACCGCGGCCTCGCTCGCCGAGGCCCCTACTCCTCTTCCAGCTCCACCTGCGTGATCACGGGGGCCAGGGCCACGACGTGCGCCCCCTCCTCCACCCGCATGGTGCGCACCCCCTGGCTGGCCCGGCCGACCCGCCGGATGTCGCCGGCGCCCACCCGGATGACGATGCCGGAGGAAGAGATGACGAACATGTCCTGCCCCTTCGAGCCGACGAAGGCCCCGGCCAGCAGTCCGGTCTTCCTGGTCAGGGTGTGGCCGATGACGCCCTTCCCTCCTCGGCCCTTCGTCGGGTACTCCTTCAGCGGCGTCCGCTTGCCATAGCCCTGCTGCGTCACGCTGATCAGCTCCTCACCGGCCGAAGCCGGGCCGACCGCGATGACTTCGTCGCCCTGGTCCAGGCGCATGCCGATCACGCCGGCCGTGGCTCGTCCCATCGGCCGAACCAGCGCCTCCTTGAACCGGATCGCCTGGCCTTTCCGCGACACGAGCATGATCTCGTCCTTGCCGTTGGTCAGGAGCACGTCGATCATCTCGTCGCCGGGCTTCAGGTTCACCGCCGTGAGGCCGGTGCGTGGTGAGTCGTACTCGGGAAGCGGGGTCTTCTTCACCATCCCCCGCTTGGTGGCGAAGAACAGGTACGCGCCCTCCTCGTAGTCCTTGAGATCGATCACGGTCGAGACCTTCTCGTCCCCCGTGATGCTCACGCCGGGAAGGTTCGCCGCGTACAGTCCCCTTGCCGTTCGCCCGGCCTCCGGCACCTCGTGGACCTTGACCCGGTAGACCTTGCCCTTGGTGGTGAAGAACAGCAGCCAATGGTGCGTGGACGTGGTGAACACGTGGCTGACGACGTCCTCTTCCTTCAGGCTGGCCCCCCGGACCCCCCGGCCGCCCCGTCCCTGGCGGCGGAACGCGTCGATGGGTTGGCGCTTGACGTAGCCGGCCCTGGTCACCGTGATGACCACGTCCTCCTCGGCGATCAGGTCCTCGACATCGAGCTCGCCCGCGTCTGGGCGAAGCTGCGTTCGGCGGGGATCGGCGTGCTTCCTCTTGATCTCCGCCAGCTCGTCCTTGATGACGCTACGGATCTTCTTGGGGTCCTTCAGGAGCGCCTTCAGCCGCCGGATCGTCGCCAGCAGGTCCTTGTGCTCCTGTTCGAGCTCCTCGCGCGCCAGGCGGGTCAGCCTGCGGAGCGGCATGTCCAGGATGTGGTTGGCCTGGATCTCGGTCAGCTTGAACTGCTTCATCAACTTGGTGCGGGCCTCGTCCGCATCGTGGGAGCCGCGGATGATCCTGATCACGGCATCCAGGTGTTGGAGCGCGATCAGCAGGCCCTGGACGATGTGGTCCCGCTCCTCGGCCTTCCTCAGCTCGTACCGGGTCCGGCGGGTGACCACGTCGACCTGGTGGTCGGCGTAGTAGCCGACCATCTCGGCCAGGTTCAGGATGCGCGGCACCCCATCGACCAGCGACAGCATGATCGCGCCGAAGCTCTCCTGGAGCTGCGTGTGCTTGAAGAGCTGGTTCAGCACTACGTGCGGATTGGCATTACGCTTGAGCTCGATCACCAGGCGCATCCCATGGCGGTTCGACTCGTCGCGCAGGTCCGCGATGTCCTTCAGCTTGCCGCCCCGGACGAGCTCGGCGATCTTCTCGGCCAGCCGAGCCTTGTTCACCTGGTACGGGAGCTCCGTGACGACGATCCGCTGCCGTCCCTGCGTCGTCTCCTCGATCTGGGTGGCCGCCCGGACTTTGATCGAGCCTCGCCCCGTGGTGTAGGCGTCCGTGATGCCCTGCTTGCCCAGGATGGCCGAGCCCGTCGGGAAATCGGGTCCCTTGATGAACTTCATCAGGTCCTTCGGTTTGGACTCCGGATGATCCAGGTAGTGCACGACCGCGTCGATGACCTCGCCCAGGTTGTGGGGCGGGATGTTGGTTGCCATGCCCACGGCGATCCCGCCGGCCCCGTTCACCAGCAGGTTCGGGAACCGGGAGGGAAGGACCGTGGGCTCCTGCTCGTGCCCGTCGTAGTTGGGGACGAAGTCGACGGTCTCGGCCTCGATGTCGCGGAGGACCTCCAGGGCGATGGGGGCCAGCCGGGCCTCGGTGTAGCGCATGGCGGCTGGCGGGTCTCCGTCGACCGAGCCGAAGTTGCCGTGCGGATCCACTAGCGGATAGCGGAGCGAGAAGTCCTGGGCCATCCGGACCAGGGCCTCGTACACCGCGTCCAGCCCGTGGGGGTGGTACTTCTTGACCACCTCGCCGACCGCCCACGCCGCCTTGCGATGTGGGCGGTCGGGCCTCAGGCCGGACTCCAGCATGGACCACAGGATCCGCCGATGCACCGGCTTCAGGCCGTCACGGACGTCGGGCAGCGCCCGGCCCACGATGACCGACATCGCGTAGTCCAGATAGGAGCGCTGGATCTCCTCCTCGATCTCGACCGGCTCGATGCGGCCGCTGAGGAGGGTCACGGTTCCCCCGCCTCCCCCGGCTCGCCTAGACATCCAGGTTCTGCACCTGCTTGGCGTTGGCCTCGATGAATTGCCGGCGGGCGGGGACGTCCTCCCCCATGAGGATGGTGAACAGCCGATCGGCCGTGGCCGCGTCCTCCATAGTGACCTGGAGCAGGATCCGGCTCTCTGGGTTCATCGTCGTCTCCCACAGCTGGACCGCGTCCATCTCCCCCAGGCCCTTGAACCGCTGAGGCGTCTCGAGCTTCCGGTTGCCGTCCTGCTTGCGGAAGACGTCCCATTCCTTCTCGGTGTAGAAGTAGTGCGCCACGCGGTCGACGTTCACCAGATAGAGCGGGGGTTGCGCGATGTACACGTAGCCCGCGTTGATCAAGTCCCGCATGTTCCGGAAGAAGAACGTGAGCAACAGGGTGCGGATGTGCGCCCCATCGACGTCCGCGTCGGCCATCAGCACGACCTTGTGATAGCGGGCCTTCGTGGCGTCGAACTCTTCGGCGATCCCGGTGCCGATCGCTGTGATGAGCGCCTGGATCTCCAGGTTCTCCAGGATCTTGTGCAGCCGCGCCTTCTCGACGTTCAGGATCTTCCCCCGGATGGGCAGGATGGCCTGCGTTGCCCGATCCCGAGCCTGCTTGGCGCTGCCGCCCGCGGAGTCGCCCTCGACCACGAACAGCTCGCACTGCGCCGGATCGGTCAGCTGGCAGTCCGCCAGCTTGCCCGGGAGCGAGGTGGAGTCCAGGAACGACTTGCGCCGGGTCAGGTCACGCGCCTGCTTGGCCGCCATCCTGGCCTTGGCGGCCTGCTCCGCCTTGCCCACGATGCGCTTGGCATCCCCGGGATGCTCCTCCAGCCATGTGGCCAGCCGATCGTTCACCGTGGTCTCCACAAGCGAGCGGATGGACGTGTTGCCCAGCTTGGTCTTGGTCTGGCCCTCGAACTGCGGGTCCCGGAGCTTCACCGACACGATGCCGACGAGCCCCTCCCGGATGTCCTCCCCGATCAGGTTCTCCTCTTTCTCCCGCAGGAGCCCCTTCTGGCGTGCGTACCGGTTGATCACGTTCGTCAGGGCCTTCTTCAGCCCCTCCTCGTGCGTGCCACCCTCGGTCGTGTTGATGGTGTTGGCGAACGAATAGAGGGACTCGGCGTAGCCCGTGTTCCACTGCAGCGCCACCTCGACCTCGGCCGAGCCGTCCCGCTCCTTGCCCTCGAAGTGGATGACCTTGGGATGGAGGACGTCCTTGCCGGTCTGCAGGTGCTTCACGAAGTCCGCGAGGCCCCCGGCCGCCTTGAACACCTCCTTCACGGGTGGATCTTCGCGCTCGTCGAGGAGCTGGATCTCCAGGCCCTTGGTCAGGAAGGCCAGCTCCTGGAGGCGTTCGGTCAACGTCTCCCGCTTGAACTCGATCTCCTCGAAGATCTCCCCGTCCGGCCAGAACGTGACCGTGGTGCCGGTCTTCCGGCTGGCCTTCCCCCGGGTCAGCCTCTTGGTCGGCTTGCCGCGAGCGAACGTCTCCGTCCACGCGTGGCCGTCCCGCTCGACCTCGACGACGAGCCTTTCGGAGAGCGCGTTCACGACCGAGATCCCCACCCCGTGCAGGCCGCCCGAGATGCGGTAACCCCGGCCCCCGAACTTCCCGCCGGCGTTCAGGGTGGTCAGGACGACCTCCAGGGCCGGCCGGCGGTCTTTGGTGTTGGGGATGGGCTTCACCGGGATGCCCCGGCCGTTGTCTGCCACCCGGACGCCGCCGTCCGCGAGGAGCGTCACCACGATCCGGTCACAGAACCCGGCCATGGCCTCGTCGACCGAGTTGTCCACGACCTCGTAGACCAGGTGATGCAAACCCCGCGGGCCGGTGGTCCCGATGTACATCCCGGGCCGGAGTCGGACGTGCTCGACGCCCTCCAAAACCGTGATGTCGGCGGAGGTGTACCCTCCGTCACTCCCGGCCTTGTTGTCCTTCCTCGCTGTCGCCAACGACCCTCCACCAGCCCGCACATGGCAGCGCACGCCGCAGCCGATGAGGGGCCTCACGCGGGGAAACTCCATCCAGATTCTACCAACGAACCGGGCCCGATGCCCGGCTCTCAGACAGGATGTTTCGCCTTGCGCTACAAGCCTTTCCGAGGCTCCGGACGGACCACGATCTGCACTGTCCGCACCAGCTCTGAACCGAGACTCCGATTGGCTCGATTGGCGATCTCCCGGGCCAGGAATCGGGCTTGTGCACCCCATGGACCCGTGCTCGCGGCGACTACCAACACACCGCCTTCCAGGCTGACGGGGGCTGACTCGGAGGCCAGACGTGGACCGACCACGGCCTCCCAATCGGAGGCCAGCCGGCCGATGGGAAGCCCACGGGCGAATGTCCGTTCCCGAAGGAGCCCGTCCACCACCTCCCCGATCGGCGTGTCCTGCATGGTGCGCTCGTCCCGACGGCCCCGCCACCCCTTGCTCGAGGGCACCCTCAACCTCCCCCTCGAACCGTAGCCGTACCCGCCGACACGTCCCAGACCGCCTGGGCCTTGGGGGGGACGTGGGCCTCGTCGGCCACGGTGACCACGACCTGGCCCCGCCCGGCCAACCGCTCCGCAACCTGGCCCGCCCGCTTCGGGTCCAGGGCCGAGAACGGATCGTCGAGGAGCAAGACGGGCGACTCCTCCACCTCGGCCTGGATTGCGCTCCCCAGGCCCAGGCGAAGGCACAGCGCGGCCGCCCAGGCCTCGCCGTGGGAGGCGAAGGCCCGTGCCCCCAGGTCCCGCACGGCAAGCTCCAGGTCGTCCCGGTGCGGGCCCACCAGGCTGGTCCGTCGAGTGAGCTCGTCGTCCCTCCGCTCCGCCAGCCGGGTCCGGAACGCCTCCTCCAGGTCCTCCCCCCATACCGAGGGCCGGTAATCGCAGGCCAGCTCGGTGCCCGACAGACCGGCGAATTCCTCCTGTGCGCCTGGGGACAGACGGGCCACGGCATCGTCCCGAAGCCGGAGGAGCGCGGATCCGTTCTCCACCAGCTCGGCGTCCCAAGCCTCGAGGTCATTCGGCGCTCCCCGTCCCTCCCATTCCTTCAGAAGTCGGTTGCGCTGTCGAAGGGTCCGGTCGTACGCCGTCAGCACCGACTCCTTGAGCGGCCAGAGCGAGGTCACGGCCTCGTCCATGAACCGGCGACGCTGCGACGGATCGCCCCGGACGACGTCGAGATCCTCCGGCCCGAAGAACGCCGCGCGGATTTGCCGCCGAAGGTCGCGCTTGCGCCGCACCGGGGACCGGTTGACCTGGACCTTGTTCGCCCCGCGCCCCGGGATCTCCACCTCGACCAGCACCCGGCCACCGGTGGTCTCGATCTCCCCTCTGAGGTAGGCCGCATCGGCCCCTCGCCGGACCAGCGGCTCGGTGCTCGAGGCTCGCGGCGAGACCAGGAAGAACAAGAACGCGATGCCCTCCAGCAGGTTGGTCTTCCCCTCTCCGTTGGCCCCGACCACCACGATCAATCCATCCGGGACGTCCGCGATCCGGGTCCTCGGGTGGTTACGGAAGTCAGTGAGCTCCACCCACAGAAGCCGCAAAGGAGCTCCTCGGGTGGATCAGCCGACCGGGGTCGGCAGGCGCACCGGCATCACGAGGTAGGTGAACTCGTCGCTCTCGCCCCGGATCAGGCCGGGCTTCAACCCGTCACGGACCTCGAGCCGCACGGTCTCGCCCATCGCCGCGGCAAGTCCGTCGGCGAGGTAATTGGGGTTGAACGCCGCCGTGATGTCCTCGCCCTCGTATCGGGCCTCCACCGCCTCGACCGCCTGGCCGAGGTCCGGGGACGAGGACGACAGCTTCACTCCCAGCGCGTTGAACTCCAAGCGAACCGGAGACGTGTCGCGAGCCAATAGTCCCACGCGGCGAACCGCGTCCATCAGCTGCTGCCGCGACACCGTGAGCCTGCTCTCATACGCCTCGGGCAAGAGCTGGCGATAGTTCGGGAACTCCCCCTCGATCAGCCGCGAGGTGAGCGTGAGGCTGCCGATCTGGAACGCGACCTGGCTCTCGTCGAGCGACAGCCGGACCTCGCCCTTCTCCAGGCCGGCCGCGGCCCGCCCGGCCTCCGACATCGCACGCTCGGGAACGATCGCCCTCCCCTCGCCGCTGGCCGTGGCCACCACGTCGCGGACCGCCAGCCGGTACGAGTCGGTAGAGACCATGGTCACCCCCTCCCGGCTGACCTCGATCAGGACGCCGGTCAGGACAGGACGGGCCTCGTCCCTGGACGCCGCCCGGGCCACCTGGCTGACCGCCTCGGCGAACCTGCCCGCCTCCCCCACCACCGTAGTCCCCGATGGTGGCTGGATCGCCGGGAAGTCCTCCGCCGGCAGCAGGCGCAGCGCACCCTCGTATGCGGCGCAGCGGATCCACGCCTGGCTCTGGTCCGAATCGAACTCGACCGGTGCGTCGGACAGGCTCTTCACCGTATCGGCCAGCAACCGAGCCGGAACGAGCGCCACGCCCTCTTCCTGGGCCTGGACCTCGATGGTCAGCCGTGCCGATACCTCGAGGTCGGTGGTGGTAAGCGTCAGCGTGCCGCCCGATCCCGCCTCCATCAGCACCCCCGTGAGCGCCGGGATGCCCGGACGCGACGAGACCCCTCGCTGGACCGTCTGGAGCCCTTCCGACAGCAGATCGCGGTCGCACCGGAACTTCACCTGTCCACCCCCTCGCTGCTTCTATCAGTTCGTTCTTTCTTCTCTAGTAGTAGTAGGTCCTGGGGAAAAGTGGATCTGACATCCATTTCCCGAGCGTAGCGCACGGTTCGGACATGTGGATGCCTTGGGGAGAACGGTGGATGGGCCTTGGGGCGGAGGGAATGGTCCACGGCGGCTCCCAGGGTTTCCCCCGCCCGGCTCACAACGCTCTCGTCCGGTTCCTGATGATCCGGGAGAGGTCCTGGACCTGTCGGTAGACGGGCTCGCGGTCCCGCATGTTCTTGTCGATCTTGTTGATTCCGTGCAGGGCGGTCGTGTGGTCCCGGTCGAACAGCTCGCCGATCTTCGGCAGGGTCATGCCCGTCGTCTCCCGGATCAGGTACATGGCCACGTGGCGGGCATTCGTGAGCGGCCGGGAACGGCTCTTCGAGATGAGGTCGTCGACCGAGAGTCCGTAGTACCTGGCCGTCTCGTCCAGGATCACCTGCGGAGGGATCTCGGCCTCGGCTTGGGGCAACAGGTCCTCGAGCGCGTGCTCCGCAAGCTCCTGGGAGATGGGCTGGCCGGTGAGGTCGCTCCACGCGACCACCCGGACCAGAGCCCCTTCGAGTTCCCGGATGTTCTGGTCGAACTTGGATGCCACGAACTCAATCACGTCCTCTGGGAAAAGGGCCGATTCCCGTTGCGCCTTCAGCTGGAGGATGGCGATGCGGGTCTCCAGGTCGGGCGGCTGGACGTCCACGCACAAGCCCAGGCGGAACCGGCTCTGCAGTCGTTCCTCCATCCCGAGCTCCTGCGGCGGCCGGTCGGAGGCGATCACGATCTGCCGCTCCTTCTCGTGCAGCGCGTTGAAGGTGTGGAAGAACTCGGTCTGGGTCTCCTCCCGCTTAGCCAGGAACTGGATGTCGTCGACCAGGAGGACGTCGATGTCGCGGTACCGTGCCGCGAACTGATAGCCCTGGCGCTCCCGGACCGCCTTGATGAACTCGGCCATGAAGCTCTCCGACGTGACGTACTTCACACGCAGTCGGGGAGCTAGGCGATGCATGTGGTGCGCGATGGCCACGAGCAGGTGGGTCTTGCCCAAACCCACTCCCCCGTAGATGAACAGCGGGTTGTACGCCTTGGACGGTGGAGCCTCGGCCACGGCCATGGCGGCGGCATGGGCGAACCGGTTGCTGGGGCCGGCCACGAAGGTCTCGAACGTGAAGTTGGGGAAGGGCAGTGCCCGGGCACCCCGTTCGGGCTCGGCACTGGGCTCGCGCGCCGGCCGAGCCTCAGGGGCCGGCGCTTGGGCCTGGACTTGGGAGACCAGCCCACGCTCGGGCTCCCGGGCAGCTCCGAGCCGAACGCGCACCGGCTGCCCTACGAAATCGGTCGCCGCACCCTGGATCAGGTCCAGATAGTGCTTGGCCAGCCAGTCCCGAACGTAGTCGGAGGGGGCCGTCACCTCCAGGACCCCATCGTGGAGGCTCGTGGCGCGCACGCCGACGAACCACATCGAGAACGAGCTCTCGGGCAGCTGATCCCGCGCTCGCTCGACCACGCGTGCCCAGGTCCGTTCTGCGGCTTCTTCGAATGAGGCGACTGCCATACCTAATCCACAGGGCCTTTCCCCAACTGTGGAAACCGTGGGGGAAGGCGAGCGGTTCGCGCCCGGACCCCGGCGACGTGTCCGCTGTGAAGCGCCGCGGACTATAGCACCGGACTTTTCCACCGGACCCGTTGGACGGTGGCTTTTGACGCACTTTCTCCCGGGGAGGAGCCCCTTTGTTCGGTGCTGATGGAGTCCCGTATACTTCGCCCGCGCTGCGAGGCCGGCGCTCCACCGAACCAGGATCGAGTCGATGTCGAAGCGAACCTTCCAACCGAACAACCGGCGTCGCAAGAAAACCCACGGGTTCCGCCTGCGGATGCGCAGCCGAGCGGGGCGCGCGATCCTGGCCAGACGCAGGGCCAAAGGGCGGTCCCGGCTCTCCGGATAGGCGCAGGCCACGCGCGATCCGGCGGTCAGCAGGGTCCTGTCGTCCGGCAAGCGGCTGAACGGAGCCCGGATGGTAGTGTTGGTCGCGCCCGGGTCGGGGACAACGGCGTTCGTGGCCGGCCGGCGGGTCGGTGGGGCCGTCCCCCGGAACCGGGCCCGCCGCATCCTGAAGGCCGCGTGGCGAGAGGTGGCGCCGCGGGCTCGAAACGAATACGACGTCGCGTTCGTGGCCAGGGGAGCCATCCGCGGGAGCAAGACACAGGATCTGGTGGACGAGATGGAGGAGTTGTTGACTCGCGCGGGCGTGATGGAGGGGTGAGGTCCGTCCGCGGGCTCCTGTGGATGGCGGGCACACCGGTGCGGTGGGTGATGCTCGCCCTGATCCGCCTGTACCAGCTGACCCTCTCGGGGTGGCTGGGCGGGCAATGCCGTTTCTACCCCTCCTGCTCCCAGTATGCCCGTGAGGCCATCAAGATCCACGGGGCATGGAGAGGTTCGGGCCTTGCCACGTGGCGGATCCTGCGGTGCGGGCCGTTCACCGGCGGAGGATTCGATCCGGTGCGGCCAGGGCGATCGGAACCCGTCGTGTATGAAGATGTCATACCCGACGGGCACGTTTCGGAGATGTTTCGGGTGGATCCGTGATCGCCGCGTATCCGTGGTCCCCGTACTTCCAGGGACTGCTCGACGGGCTTGGTTGGCTGATCGCCCAGATCTACGACTTCATCCCGAACTACGGGTTGACCATCATCGTGCTCACGGTGTTGATCCGGCTGGTACTCCTGCCGTTGGGGATCAAGCAGATCCGGTCCATGCAGCACATGCAACTGGTGCAGCCCAAGATCAAGGCGCTGCAGCAGAAGTACAAGGGCAACAAGCAGAAGCAGCAGGAAGAGGTGATGAAGCTCTACCGGGAGTACGGGGTCAACCCGTTCTCGGGCTGCTGGCCGGTGCTCCTGCAGTTCCCCATCCTGATCGCCATGTACTCGGTCTTGAGATTCCCCCAGCACCCGATCCACATCCCGGAGCAGTCCGGGCTATACGCCGACGTAATCACGGCTCAGATCCCGCCGGTGACCAGCCTGAGTGATTGTGTGAGCGGTCTCCCAGACAACTGTCAGGCGACCGCCGAGCCGGGCCCATCCGGCGGTACCGGCTTCCTAGGGATGAACCTCCTGTGCTCGGCCCGAGAGGCGGGCAACCCGGAGGCCCAGCTGGTTGACAACCGCCAGGTCGACGGGAAACCGGTTGTGTACCCCGTCGACTGCGGGAGCGGGGCCGCCACCAGGATCCCCTACTACCTCTTCGTGGTCCTGATGTTCGGCACGACGTACTTTCAACAGCGCCAGATGCAGAAGGCCAGCCCTCCGGGAGCGTCGTCCTCGCAGCAGCAGGCCCTGCTCCGGATCATGCCCATCTTCTTCGGGGTCTTCGGATTCTTTTTTCCGGCCGGGCTGGTTGTCTACTGGACGACCTCGAACCTCTGGCAGATCGGCCAGCAGTACTTCATGCTCAGGACACGACCTACGGCGGAGGAGCTCGCCGCTCGCGCGGATGGCAAGAAGGGTAGGAAGGGCTTCATGGCGTCCCTCATGGATCGGGTTGCGGACGAGCGGCAGCGCCGGGAGGGACCGACGGACAAGCCCGGTGAAGGGCCCAAGCCGGGACCTCCCACCAGGCGGACACCACCCCCCAAGAGGCCCGGTTCGGGAGGCAACAGTGGAAGAAATCGAAGGAAGCGCCCCAAGCGTTGAGGAGGCTATCGAGGTCGCCCTGGCGGAGCTCGGCGCGACCGAGCAGGAGGTAACGGTTCAGATCCTCCAGGAGCCTAGGGAGGGGTTCGGGGGGGTTGGGTCCCAGGAAGCGGTGGTGCGGGTTCGGCTCCGGGCTCGGCGCGAGGAAGCATCGGAAGAGGATCTGGAGGAGCAGGCCGAGATCGGGGCCGAGTTCCTGGAGGGCCTGCTCGCCCGGATCGGGTTCATGGCTGAGGTGCAACCCCGGGTTGACCAGGGGTCGATGTATCTCGATGTCGTGGCCGGGGAGGCCGAGGACGATGAGGAGGACATGGGCCTCCTCATCGGCCGCCACGGCCAGACTCTGGAAGCGGTCCAGGAGCTGACTCGGGTGGTGGTGAGCCACAAGACCGGACTCCGATGCCGGGTCATCGTCGACGTCGAGGACTACAAGAAGCGGCAGCGCGCCCGGCTTGTTTCCAAGGCAGTGGAAATCGCCAGGCGGGTGGCCCGAACTGGTCGGGAGGAGGCCCTAGACCCCATGAATGCCTATGAGCGCAAAGTGGTGCACGATGCCGTGGCCGGGGTGTCGGGGGTCGAGAGCTCCAGTCGCGGTGAAGACCCCGATCGGCGGGTCGTGATCCGGCCACGGAGCTGAGACAGAGGACCTAAGGGTCGCGTTTCACGTGAAACATCCCTCGGGGCAGGGCCCTACAAGGGATCCGTCCATGCTGATCGACACCGCGACTGAGCTGGGCATCGATCTCGATGGGAACCAGGCAGAGGCTCTCCTGTCCTTCGAGCTTCTGCTCCTGGACCGGGCGATCCCCTTAGGCCTCCTGGCGAGGGGGGACCGAACCATGGTCAGGGAGCGCCATATCCTCGACTCGATGAGGGCGGTTCAGGCGCTCGAGGCGACCGACACCGACGCCCTCGACTTGGGTTCCGGCGCCGGGCTTCCGGGGATCGTGGTTGCCATCGCCCGCCCTTCATTACAGGTGGGCCTGGTGGAGCCCAGACGCCGAAGGGTCGCCTTCCTGGAGCTCGCCGTGGAACGGCTGGGGCTGCAAAACGTGGCCGTCCTGGCCCTGCCGGCGGGCCGGCTCGAGGCGGAGGTGGACATCTGCTTCGCCCGAGCCCTGGCGGCCCTCTCAGAGGCGTGGGAGCTCGCACGACACCTCCTTCGGCCTGGGGGCCGGCTTGTGTATTTCGGTGGCCAAGGCTTCCGAAAGCCCGACCGGATGCCTCCGGACAACTCCTCGTTCCACGTGCTCCGGTCACCCGCACTTGCAAGCTCCGGACCGCTCGTTATCATGACCCGGCAGTGACCGCACGCCGCACCTCCAATTCCGGCGAATGAGGGCCACACGGATGGGTAGGTGCATCGACCTGCCGGCGAGGCTCGGTCAGGGACCTACGACCTGCCCTCCGGGAGACGAGCCGAGAGAGTGAACCGACCCGCCAGTCCCGCCGAGGCACGAAGGCCCGGCCACCGCCGCACCAGGGTCATCGCCGTGGCCAACCAGAAGGGGGGCGTGGGTAAGAGCACGACCGCCGTCAGCCTCGGCGCCGCCCTGGCCGAGATGGGCCGCCGCGTGCTGGTGGTGGACCTTGACCCCCAGGGCAATGCCTCCACCGGGCTGGGGATCCGCCATGACCAGCGGAGGGTAACCGTCTACGACGTGTTGGCCAGCGACGCTCCCATCATGGAGGCGGTGGTTCAGACCCCTGTGCCCAATCTGTTTGGTGTGCCATCGACCATCGATCTGGCAGGAGCCGAGATCGAGCTCGTCAGCCAGTTCTCCAGGGAAATGAAGCTCCGAAGGGCGATGGAGCCGCTCCGGGAGAGAGGTTTTGACTTCGTGTTCCTGGACTGCCCTCCGTCCCTGGGCCTGCTAACGGTCAACGCCATGGCGGCCGCGGAGGAATTGATCGTCCCCATCCAGTGCGAGTACTACGCGCTCGAGGGCCTGGGCCAGCTGATCAAGAACGTTCGGCTCGTGCAGCAAAACGTCAATCCGGCTCTGCGGCTGAGCGGGATCGTGATGACCATGTTCGACCCCCGTACGAAGCTCTCGGAGCAGGTGGTTGAGGAGGTCAGGAGATACTTCGGAGACCGTGTGTACGACACCATCATACCCAGGACCGTCCGGCTGTCCGAGGCGCCGGGGTTCGGGCAGCCAATCACGGTGTACGACCCCCGCTCCACCGGCGCGAAGCGCTACCGCGAGCTGGCGGGCGAGGTGATCCATAAGGAGCCGGCCGACGAGCCAGTCCCGGTTATGGACAGCCTGCCCTCGGTGATTCTCCCCCCGCTCGAGCCGGTCCCGATGACCGCCCCTCGACCCATGCGTTCCGAGCGATCCGGCGAGTCCACGGACCTCGGGGCCCCGTCGGAGACGACCGGCGGTGGCAAGGGTCTCGTCGGCGAGCCCTCTGACGAAGTGGGCGATGAGGAGGAGTGGAGTGGGCTAAGGATGGTCGGAGGGTCCGCTAGTGGAGGGATCGCGGCGGGGGTAGGTTCGGAGGGAAGCTTTGGGCAGGCTGTAGGCTCCGCGGGGCCTTCCGAGGAGGTCGTAGGCTCGGCGGGGCCTTCCGAGCAGGTCGATGGCCCGGTCGAGGCAACCGCACCTGGAGGTGGAGACTCGGCTGCGAACGAGGCGGTGCCTCCGGCAAAGCCTGAAGTGAAGGTTCAGCCGAACACAGGGGAGCAGGCCAAGGTCAAGCTGCCAGTCGAACAGCCAACCGACCAGCCAGTCGAGCAACCAGCCGAACAGCAACCCGAGCAGGCACGGGCCGCTGGTCAGGCAGCAGAGCGGGACGTGGAGTCTTCCCCGGGGGATGAGGACCTGAAGCGTCGATGGAGCCTGTTTCGAAAGGGAGGCAGGGGATGAAGCGAGGGGGGCTGGGGCGAGGGCTGTCGGCGCTGATCCCGGGCGCGGTCGAGGAGGGTGCGGGGCTGCTGGAGATCCCCGTGGGGGCCATCGGCCCCAACCCTCGGCAGCCAAGGACGACGTTCCAGGACGAATCCCTGGATGCCCTGGCCGTCTCCATCAAGGAGGTTGGGGTCCTTCAGCCCATCGTCGTTCGACGGGGTGATAGTGGATTCGAGCTCATCGCGGGGGAGCGGCGCCTTCGGGCGGCCAAGGCAGCGGGTCTGGCCACCATCCCGGCCGTGGTCAGGGAGAGCGACGACACCGAGTCACTCCGGGAAGCGCTCATCGAGAACATCCACCGGGAAGATCTGAACCCCATCGAGTTGGCGGAGGCCTTCCGTGAGCTGCTCGAGGAGCTTGAGCTCAAGCAGGAGACCCTGGCCGAGCGGCTGGGGGTATCCCGCTCGCACGTGGCCAACACCGTCCGGCTGCTGGGCCTGCCGGCCGAGGTCCAGCAACTCCTGGCCCAGGGAAGGATCCAGGCCGGCCACGGCCGGGCCCTCCTGGCCCTGGGAGATGGCGAGGCCCAGCGGTCCCTGGCCCTCCGGGCGGCCGGGGAGGAGCTCTCGGTCCGAGATGTGGAGGAGGTCGTGCGCAGGCTCGTCGACCAACCGCCCCCCGAGGCCACGACGGCCCGCGTGACGCCGCGCCGCGAGGGGATCTCCCTCGCCGAAGTGGAGGAGATCCTGTCGGAGCAGCTGGCAACGCGGGTGTCGATCCAGATGGGAAGGAAGCGGGGGCGAATCGTCATCGAGTTCGGCTCGGCCGACGACCTCGAGCGGATCGTGTCGGAGATCATCGGCTCGGGACCGGGGCTGGCCCCGAGCAACTAGGAGGAACTAGCCGCTGACGTCGTCCGCAGGAGCGGTCCGCGACAGGGCCAGTTGGACGATCCGCTCGCACAGATCCGGGAATGCCAGCCCCCCGGACTGCGCGGCCATGGGCAGGAGGCTCGTGTCGGTCATCCCCGGCGACGTGTTCACGTCGACGATCCAGGGGATCCCGGCGGTGTCGACCATGATGTCCGCGCGTCCGACGTCGCGCAGGCCGAGCGTGATGAAGGCTCGGGCCGCCTCCTGGTGGCACGCCGCGGTCACCTCTGGGGCGAGGCGACCTGGCGCGAAGTACTCGGTCGCGCCCGGCGTGTACCTCGCCGCATAGTCGAATACACCGGACTTGGGGACCACCTCGACCAGAGGAAGAGGGTCCTGAGGAGATCCCACCATGGACGCGGCGACCTCCGTCCCATCAATCCTCCGCTCCACGACGACGGCCTTGGCGAAGGCGAGCGCGCTCATCACGGCGTGGGGAAGATCAGACTCGCGATCCACGAACGACAGGCCCATGGCGGACCCCGCCCTGGACGGCTTCACCACCGCCGGGAGCCCGACCAGCTCGGCCACCTGATGCAGGATGGGGCCCGCCGCGAGGTCCCGGAGCGCCGCGGCCTGGACGGTCACCCAGGGCGGCGTGGAGACGCCTGCGGCTCGCATGATCTCCTTGGCCAGGACCTTGTCGAACGCGACCTGACAGGGGAAGGGCGGCGTGCCCGTGTACGGGACCCCCAGGAGCTCGAGCAGGCGCTGAACCGTTCCATCCTCGCCATCCTTGCCATGCAATGCCACGTAGCATGCAGAAACCCTTGCAGCGGAGAGTGTTTCGACGAAAGGCTCCTCTCCGGGGTCCAGGACGAAGGCGTCGTAGCCCTTGGACCGCAGCGCGATCATCACCCGGTGTCCCGAGCGGAGCGACACCTCTCGTTCCGGCGAGTGACCGCCGGCCAGCACCGCGATCCGCTCGGTCATCCCGACAGGGACCGGTACAGCTCCTGCTCGTCGGCGAGGAGCAGTCCGAGCCGCCGCACCCCCTCCGTGATGTCGTCCTCGGTCGGGTAGCAGAACGCCAGGCGCATCTTGTTCCGGCCGCGTCCGTCCGGATAGAAGGCCGTTCCCGGCACGTAGGCCACCCGCCGTTCCACCGCGGCCGCAAGCATGGCCTGGGTGTCGAGGTAGTCGGGGAGCGTGACCCACACGAAGAACCCGCCGCCCGGGTGGGTCCAGGACGCGTCCGCCGGGAAGTGCTCGACCAGCGCCGCGAGCATGGCGTCCCGTCGGCTTCGGTACATGCTGACGAGGCGCTCGAGATTGCCGCGCCACCGCTCGCCGGAGAGGTACCGCTCCGTGACCAGCATGGTGAACGAGCTGCCGCACAGGTCGGCGGCCTCCTTGGCCAGGACGAGGCGCTGGAGGAGTCCGGGTTCGGCCACCGCCCAGCCCACCCGCACGCCGGGCGAGAACACCTTGGACACGGTCCCCACGTAGATCACGTTATGCGGATCCAGGGACCGAAGGGTCGGTTCGCGGTCACCCTCGAAGCGCAGGAGCCCGTAGGGGTTGTCCTCCACGATCGGGATCCGTGCCTCACGGCACAGGGCGACCAGCTGTTCCCGTCGCGATCGCGACATGGTCACGCCGGCCGGGTTGTGGAAGTTGGGAACCGTGTACACGAACTTCGGCCGCGCCCCCTTCACGAGTGCGTCCTCGAGGTCTTCGACGATCATGCCGTCGTCGTCGAGCTCGATCTGCATGTAGCGAGGCTCGTACGCGCTGAAGGCCGAGAGCGCGCCGACATAGGACGGAGCTTCCACCACGATCTCGTCACCCGGATCGATGAGGACCTTGGCGATCAGGTCGAGCGCCTGCTGCGCTCCGGTGGTCACGACGAAATCGTCGGCGTCGGCCTCGGTGGCCTCCTCGTTCATCAATGCGGCCAGACATGCGCGAAGGGCGGGCGTGCCCTGGCCGGCCCCGTACTGGAGCGCGGCGTCGGCGTGTTCGGCCAGCACGGTCTCGACGACTTCGATCACGTCGTCGGTTGAGAGCGCCCGTACGTCGGGCATGCCGCCGGCCAGCGAGACCACCTCGGGCCTGGAGGCCACGGCGAACAGCGCCCGGACCTCCGATGCCGACATGCCCGAGGTACGGCGGGCGTAGAGATCGACATAGGGGTCGACGTTGAACTCGGCCATGGGCTGGCCATGGTAGCAACGGACCGGCCCGGGGTCGGGGAACGACGGCGCCGAACGAGATCAACCGGCCACGTGAGGGAACACCTCACGGGCCAGGAGCTCCACGCTTTCCACGTCGTCGAAGAGCGGATGGTTCAGGAACACACGCTGGACGCCGGCCGCCGCGTATTCTGACAGTCGCTCGGCAGCCCGGTCGGGGGTGCCCACGATGCAGTCGCTCTCCACATCTGCGAGGAAATCGTCGAACGAACCGGCTTCGGGGTCGAGCTGGCGGGCGCGCTCGACCCGGTCCCGGAACGATGTCTCGTCTGCGCCGACGTAGACCCATGTCATGAGCGACGTCGTCACGGTGCCCTGGTTCCTGCCTGCCGCGTCCACCGCCTCGCGCACCCGGGCGATGCGGTCGCCGACCTCCTTCGGTGGTCCCCCATACGTGTTGAACTCGTCGGCCCACCTCGCCACGAGGCGGGCGATGCGTGGTCCGCCCTTGCCGCCCACGATGATCGGTGGGTGCGGGCGCTGCACGCCCTTGGGGACGAACCGGCAGTCCTGCAGCGTGTAGTGCGTACCACGGAACGAGACGACCTCGTCGGACAGGAGTCCGTGGACGATCTCCAGCTGCTCCTCCAGCATCTGCATCCGCTCGTTCGTCGGAGGAAAGGGGATACCGTGGGTCCGGTGCTCCTGCGCCCACCAGCCCGCCCCCATGCCGATCTCCACGCGTCCGCCGGAGATGTGGTCAACGGTCGTGGCCACCTTGGCCAGCACCGTCGGAAGGCGAAACGTCACCGGGGAGACGAGCGTGCCGAGGCGCAGTCGCTCGGTGCGGGCGGCCACTGCGGCAAGCGCCGTCCACGCATCGGATGACCCCCGGCCGGCCGCTCCCATGACCGAGAAGTAGTGGTCCGACGTGAACATGCCGTCGAAGGCGAGCCGCTCGCAGGCGTCGGACAGGGCCAGCCACTCTTTCCAGGTGATCCCTTCCTGGCCCTCGACCATCAGGCAGAAACGCATCGGTGGCCCTCCGTCCCCGCGTCGCCCGGAGCCCCCGCGCCAGATGCGTCCGCGGACCTACAATCGTCGCACGAACGCCCCTTCCTCCGACGAGGTGGCACGCGCGGTCAAGGCCGCGATCCTGGGGATCCTCCTCGGCCTGGTTATGACCGCCCTGGCGGGCCGTCGGCGAAGCCGGCGCTGATCGGAAGGCGTCGCCGTCAAACCGGCGGGCCGGCCTCGCTCGACTAGCGGCCCGCCAAGCGCCGGCCGGCCGCGGAGTCGACGGTCCCGAAGAACCGTTCGACGCCCGCCGCCATGGCCGCGGCCAGCAAGCGCCGGGAGACCGGGTCGGTGAGCATGGCCTCCTCCCTCGGATTGGTGAGGAAGCACGGCTCGACCTGAACGGCGGGCATCCTGGTCTCCCTGAGCATTGCCACCGCCAGGCGATGGGTTCGGCCGTCCATCAGCCCGGTCCGAGCCGCCAGCTCCTCCTGGATCACCTCGGCCAGGCGCTGCCCCGCCGGCGAGTACGTCGCTTGCGTGCCGTAGTAGAAGCACGTGGCGCCCTCGGCGGTCGGTTCACCACCGTTCAGGTGGATGGAGATGCACACGGCCGCGCCGAGCTGGTTGGCTGCGAGAGCGCGGGCGCTGGGGGGAGGCGCATCGTGGTCGGTCCGCAGGATCGTGGGGTGCGCGCCCCGCGCTCCGAGCTCGGCGGCCAGATCCGCGGCGATCAGTATCGTGGCCTCCGATTCGGTCAGCCCGCTCGGACCGACGAAGCCGGGGTCGCCGGGGCCATGGCCGGGATCGATCGCCACGCAGGAGCCGACCAGCGTTTGCTCCTCCTCGATGCGACGGACGTCCTCGGCCTCGCGGACTACGGCCCGGCTGGGACCCTCCACCGCCGGCCGGAGGCGTTCGATGGAGCCGATCGTGTCCGGGCCGACGATGCCGTCGGAAGCGCTGCCCACGTTGTGCTGGAACTCCGCCACGGCGGCGGCGGTCCGGGAACCGAAGATCCCGTCCTCACGTCCCGCATCGAAACCCAGCGCGTTCAGGCGCTTCTGGAGCTCGCGGACGTCATCTCCCTGGAACGCGTGCGAGCGAAGGTACAGGACCCGGTCGCCAAGCCGGTATCCGGCTTCCACGAGCTCGCCCCACGTGTCGGCACCGACCATCCCGTCCGAAGGGAGCCCTCGGCGTTGTTGGAAGGCCTTGACCGCCTCTTCGGTGGAGGGGCCGAATCGGCCCTCGAGTTCGTCCGGCTCGATCCGCAGGCCGAAGTCGAGCAGGCGATGCTGGATGTCGCGGACGGCCTCGCCCCGATCACCTCGGTGGATGATCCTCACGGTGCGAAGTGTACGGGCGGTCGGGGCCGTGTTCTGGCGGTTGCGACCCGCCGACCCGCCGACCGCCTACGCCGCTAGGTGCGGATCGATCTCCTTGAGCAGGGCTTGCTTGCCCCTGGCTCCGACTACCCGGGTCCTTTCCTCCCCGCCCTTGAACAGCATCAGGGTGGGGATGCTCATCACGCCGTACCGCCGGGTGACCTCGGGGTTCTCGTCGATGTTCAGCTTGGCCACCCGCAGGGACTCGCCCTTCTCCTGGCCGATCTCCTCGACCACCGGCGAGACCATGTGGCAGGGCACGCACCACTCGGCCCAGAAGTCGACCAGCACGGGCTCGTCCGACTTCAGCACCCGTTCCTCGAAGTCCTGATCCGTCACGTCACCGATCGCTGCCAACTCCGTTCCTTTCGTCTCCCCGCGGCCCGCCCGTTCCCTGGGAACGGGTCGGCCCGGCCTCGGATTCCATTACCCATCGCGGCGCTCGTGCTCCTCGGTTACGAGGAACCGCTCGGCGTCCATAGCTGCCTTGCATCCCTGTCCGGCCGCGGTCACCGCCTGACGGTACACCCGGTCGGTGACGTCCCCCGCGGCGAACGCGGCGGGGATATTGGTCGCCGTGCTCGGCTCGTCCACCACGATGTAGCCCTCGTCGGTCAGCTGCACCTGATCCCGGAACATGGCCGTGTTCGGCGTGTGGCCGATGGCCACGAAGACGCCGTCCGTCCCATGAACGGTGACTTCCTCCGTCTTGACGTTCCGAAGGCGAACGCCCGTGACGGCGCCGTCCCCCTCGATCTCCTCGACCACCGAATCCCAGATCACCGAGATCTTCGGGTTCGACAGGGCCCGGTCCTGCATGATCTTCGACGCTCGGAACTCGTCCCGGCGGTGCACGATCGAGATATTCGAGGCGAACTTCGCCAGGAAGGTGGCCTCTTCCATGGCGGTATCCCCTCCCCCGACCACCACCAGCTCCCGGTCCCGGAAGAAGAACCCATCGCAGGTCGCGCATGCGGAGACGCCGCGCCCCAGGAACCGCTGCTCACCCGGCACGCCCAGCCACTTCGCGGTCGCGCCGGTGGCGATGACGAGGGTCCGGGCCCGCCACTCCTCGTCCCCGGCCCATACCCCGAAGGGGCGGGCGGACAGGTCTACCCTCGTCGCGGACTGGTGCAGCATCTCGGCGCCGAAGCGAGAGGCCTGCTTCTCCATAGCGTCCATGAGCTCCGGGCCGAGGATGGCGCCAGGGAAGCCGGGGTAGTTCTCGACGTCTGTGGTCAGCATGAGCTGACCGCCCGCGTCGAGACCCTTCAAGACGAGGGGCTCCAGGTCCGCACGGGCGGCGTACAGGGCAGCCGTGTAGCCGGCCGGCCCCGATCCGAGGACTATGACGTTGCGCTCGTCCGCCACCTTCGACTCCATTCTCCCATAGGGATAACCGCCTCCTATTCCCCGAGCTTCCCCTTCGGGCTCAGGTCAGTTCGGCCCGCCGGACCTTCCCGGAAGCGGTGCGGGGCAATCCTTCCGGGACCAGGACGAGGTGGCGAGGAGCCGTGTGACGGGGGAGGGATAGGGCCACGTGATCCCGGAGCGCCTCCAGGGACGGGGGGGCGATCGGGTCCACGGGGACCACGTACGCCACCACGCGCTGACCCCACTCGGGGTCGGGCCGACCGACGATCGCCACCTCGGCAACCCCCGGGTGGTCCTGGAGGGCGGCTTCCACCTCCGCCGGCCAGACCTTCTCTCCGCCGGTGTTGATGAGGTCGTCGAGGCGGCCGACCACCCGGAGCCTTCCCTGGTCATCGATCCATCCCGCGTCTCCCGCCCGGAGCCATCCACCTTCGGTGAACGCGCGCGCAGTCGCCTCCGCATCATCGAGGTAGCCACGCATCAGGGTCGGGCCGCGAAGTTGGATCCCTCCGTCGCCGTCGATGCTCACCTCGGTCCCGGGGAGGGGGCGGCCGTCGTACACCACCCCGCCACAGCTCTCGGTGAGGCCGTAGGTCTCGATCACGTTCGACCCCTCGGCTCGGGCTCGATCGGCCAGCCACGCGGGGAGGGCCGCTCCGCCCACCAGGATGGCCCGGAAGTGCGACAGGTCGGCGTCGGCGTCGCGGAGGCGGATCAGCATCGTGGGGACGAGTGACACGAAGGCCGCGTCCGCCTCGGCGGCAACGGCCGCCGCGTCGAACCGGGGATGGACGGTGATCGGTGCGCCCAGCAGGACCGACCGGAGCAACACGAGGAGCCCCCCGACGTGGGCCAGGGGAAGACAGCACAGCCACCGATCGTGGGGCGAGACCTCCAGGGCCAGGGTCGAGGAGGCCACGGCGGCATCGATCGCCGGCCGGTCGAACTGGACGAGCTTGGGGACGCCCCCGGTGCCGGAGGTGTGGACCACCAGAGCCACGCCGTCTCCGATCGGCCGGCCCGAGCCCGCCCGATGCCACCCATCGGCATCGACGACGATCGTGGGGACCGCCCGCTCCATCAGGTCTCGAGCCAGGGACGCTGGGAGTCGGTGGTCCACAGGGAACAGGGCCCCGCCAGCCTCCCACACCTTCCTCACGATGCCTGCCCAGTCCTGACCTGGGGGGAGCGTGACCGCCACCAGGTCGCCCGCTCGAATGTCCGGTGTGGTGGGGCTCAGCATGTGAGATAGGCTAGCCTGAACCGTTCGAGTGGACGCTCTAGGAGTGGTCGGTCCAATGGTGCAGTGGCAGCGGTCGGGAGAGTACGAGGACATCAGGTACGAGGTGGGCGAGGGGATGGCCAAGGTCATGATCGCCCGGCCGGAGGTCCGAAACGCCTTCCGCCCCACGACCCTGTTCGAGCTGTCGGAGGCATTCGAACGGGCCCGGGACGATCCGGAGGTCGGCGTGGTCATCCTCACCGGGGAGGGCCCTGACGCCTTCTGTTCCGGTGGGGATCAGCGGGTCCGGGGTGACGACGGATACCGCGACGAGAAGGGGATCGGACGGCTGAACGTCCTGGATCTCCAGGTCCAGATCCGGCGGCTGCCCAAGCCGGTCATCGCCATGGTCGCCGGGTACGCCATCGGCGGCGGCCACGTCCTGCATCTGGTCTGCGACCTGTCGATCGTCGCCGACAACGCGAGGTTCGGGCAGACCGGACCAATGGTCGGGTCCTTCGACGCTGGGTACGGCAGCGGCCTGCTGGCTCGGACCGTCGGCCTGAAGCGGGCCAAGGAGATCTGGTTCTTGTGCGAGCAGTACGACGCGAGGACGGCGCTGGACTGGGGCCTGGTGAACCGGGTGGTGCCGCTCGAGAGGCTGGAGGAGGAGACGGTCGGCGTGTGTCGGCGGATCCTATCGATGAGCCCGCTCGCGCTTCGCCTGATCAAGGCGGGGTTCAATGCCGACGCCGAGGGGCTGGCCGGGATCCAACAGCTCGCCGGGGACGCCACGCTCCTCTATTACATGTCGGACGAAGCTCGGGAGGGGCGCGACGCCTACCTGGAGAAGCGTCCGCCCGACTTCGGCAGGTTCCCGAAGAGGCCGTGACCGACCTCGCGGACTGGGTGAATGGGGCGCGTCCGCGGACCCTGGTCGCGAGCGTGGCCCCGGTGGTGGTGGGGACGGCGGCCGCGGGCCGAGCGTCGCTGTGGCGAACGCTCGCCGCGCTGGCGGTGGGACTGGGGCTGCAGATCGGGGTGAACTTCGCCAACGACTTTCAGGACGGCATGCGCGGGATCGACACCGACCAACGTCAGGGACCCCCTCGGTTGACGGCGTCAGGGTTGGCATCTCCCCAGTCGGTGCTCCTCGCTGCGCTGGTGGCGATCGCGGTGGCCGGAGTGGCCGGGCTGGCGCTCGCCGTGGCCACCAGCCTGTGGCTGATCCCTATCGGCGCGGCGGCCATGCTCGCGCTGTGGTTCTACTCGGGGGGCCCCCGTCCGTACGGCTCGCTCGGCCTCGGCGAGATCGCGGTGTTCGTGTTCTTCGGCCTGATGGCCACCGCGGGGACGGCGTACGTGCAGGCCGAACGGATCCCGGGGACCGCATGGTGGTCCTCGGCGGCCATGGGCTTCCTGGCGGTCGCCATCCTAGAGGCCAACAACCTCAGGGACATCTCGACGGACAGCGTGGCCGGGAAGCGCACGCTTGCCGTCCGGCTGGGCGGCCGGCGCGCCCGGGCGCTGTATCGAGCGCTGGTCGTTGCGGCCTTCGCCACGATCGTGCTTGGAGTGGCAACGGGCATCGTGGACGCGGGATACGGCCTCTCGCAATGGGCGCTCCTTGCGCTGGCGGCCTGGCCGCTCGCCATTGGCCCGGTCGAGGCCGTGGGGAGCGCGGAAGGCCGTGAACTCGTCCCAGTTCTCGTCGGCACGACCCAGCTCCAGCTGGTGTTCGGAGCGCTGCTCGCGTTGGGACTGTGGCTCGCGGCAACCGCGTGATGAGCGCTGGAACAGAAGGAGACGTCGCGCTGGCGTGCATGAGCGCTCTCGTCGACGGGCTCGTGTCGCAGGGGCTCGAGCACGCGTGCGTTTCACCGGGCTCGCGCTCGACCCCCCTCGCGCTCTCGCTGTCCCGCCACCCGAGCGTTTCGGTGCACGTTCATCTGGACGAGCGGTCCTCGGCGTTCTTCGGGCTCGGCCTGGCCAAAGCCACAGGAAGGCCGGTGGCCGTGGCATGCACCTCCGGGACCGCCGCCGCCAACCTGTTCCCCGCGGTGGTGGAGGCGTCGATGTCGCGCACACCACTCGTCCTCCTCACGGCGGACCGCCCTCCCGAGCTTCACGGAGTGGGCGCGAACCAGACCATCGATCAGCAGGAGCTGTTCGGTGGCTACGTGAAGCGGTTCGTCGAGGCAGGCGTGCCCGAGGACCGCCTTGACGCTGCGCCCTGGTTCGGCGTGGGCCTGGCGGCTGCCGAAGTGGCCCGGCGACACGCCCCGGGCCCCACGCACGTCAATCTGCCGTTCCGGGAGCCCCTCGTACCCTCGGAAGACGACATCGAGATCCGTCACCCCGATCCCCTCTCTGTTCGGTCGGGCCGTGCCGGGGCTCGAACACGGCGAACGGACGTCGAGACGCTCGCGGAGCAGATGAAAGGAGTGAAGCGAGGAGTGCTCCTCGCAGGGTCGCTCCGCCTGGACGCCTCCCCGGTCGTCGATCTGGCCCGAACCCTGGGATGGGCGCTGATCGCTGAGCCGGCGTCGGGCCTGCGGATCCCCGGAGCGCTTTCAGCGGGCGCGTTCCTCCTGGCCAGCGAGTCCTTCCTCTCCTCCCACGAGCCGGAGCTCGTCGTCCAGGTGGGCGCGGCGCCGACGTCGCGCGCCGGCCTCTCGTTCGTCGCCGACTCGAAACGCCTGATCATCGTGGACCCCGATCGCCTAGTGGCCGACCCGGCTCGTCACGCCTCGCTCCGGCTGGAGGCGGATCCGGCCTCGCTCTCGCGGGCCCTCCTCAAACGGATCGATTCGCGCGAGGGTTCGTCGTGGTGGCGCGAGTGGGAGGAGGCCGACGGCATCGCCCGTCGGGCGGTGGATGACCTGGTGGATTCGTGGGAGGAACCGTTCGAGGGGCGCGTGGCCCGCGACCTCGCGGCGTCCCTTCCCGACGGTGCAACCCTCGTGGTCGGTTCGAGCATGCCTGCACGAGACCTGGACGCATACATGCGTCCGCGACCCGGCATCCGGGTACTGGGGAACCGCGGGGCCAGCGGGATCGACGGGTTCGTGTCGACGGCGCTCGGGGTTGCAGCGTCGGGCGCTTCGACCTTCGCGTTGATGGGGGACCTGACGCTCCTCCACGACGCGAGCGGTCTTCTGTGGAACGCCGGCACAGGGCAGGATGCCGTCTTCGTGGTGCCGAACAACGACGGCGGCGCCATCTTCTCGTTCCTCGAGCAACGTCGGCTTCCGGAGTTCGCCGACCTGTTCCTCACCCCGCACGGGCTGGACCTATCGAAGGTGGCCGCGGGGGCGGGAGCCCGACACGCGCTGGTGGAACGGGGCGCGGATCTCCGCCCGACCGTTATCGAGGCGTCACGGTCCGGGGGAGTGTGGGTCGTGGAGGTGCCCTCGGATCGCGACCTGAACGTCGCCCGGCATCTCGAGGTGGATGCCGCGGTGGCCTCAGCCCTCGAGGCTCGGGGCTAGGCCGTCGACGTACCATGCCTCTGTCATGGAGCGCTCGATTCCGCATCGCAACCGGATGGGCACGGCCGCCTACTGGGGTGTGGCCGTGCTCCTCGTGGGGTTCGGCTTTCTCGGGTTGTTCAGCATCGGCGCGCCCTTCCTGCTGACGGGTACCGCCATGATGGTCGTCTCCCCGTGGCGAAACCGACGTGAGGTGCTGTGGCCGACGCTCGTCGGCGTGTGGGTCTTCGTGCTGGGCTATGTCCTCGTTGCGCCTCTGAGCTGTTACACGAGTTCGAGCATGGATCCCATTACCGTTTGTACACATGTCTTTGGGATCCGCTGGTACGGCGGGAACCCGAGTCTCTTCCCAGCCTTCGTCATCGGGGTGATCTCAGCTGCGATGGGTGTGGTGGTGACTCGCTTCCTGCTCACGCGGCGGCGCCGGACCGCGGGCTGACCCCTAGCCCCAGCGGAGCGAGTCCAGCAGCGCCCGGAACTTCGCCTCCGTCTCGTCGAGCTCTTCCTCGGGAACCGAGTCCGCCACGATCCCGGCGCCGGCGAACAGCCGCGCCGTCGTGCCGGTGATCTCGGCGCACCGAAGCGCGATGGCCCACTCACCGTCGCCGTTCGCGTCCACCCACCCCACGGGCCCCGCGTAGCGTCCCCGGTCGATGGGCTCGAGCTCCGAGAGTGCCTCTCGGGCCTCCTCTCTCGGGGTCCCGCACACTGCCGGCGTGGGATGCAGCGCGGCCACCAGGTCCAGGGTGGTCACCGAAGGGTCGTGAAGCCGACCCGCGAACGGCGTGGCCAGGTGCCACACGTTGGCCGTCCCCAGGAGCTCAGGCTCCAGTGGCCGGGTGAGGCCGTCGCAGTACCCGCCGAGCACCCGGGCCACGTCCTCGACCACAACCGCGTGCTCCTCACGATCCTTCTCCGAGGACAGGAGCCGGCCTGCGGAGATCTGGTCCCGCTTGAAGTCGCCGAACCGCGGCGCCGACCCGGCGAGGGGCACGGCCCGGACCTCCCGGCCGCGACGCATGACGAGCAGCTCCGGGCTGGCACCCACCAGGATGCCACCCGGGCGCGCCAGATCTGGGGGCGGCTCAGGCGACGCGAAGGCGTAGCAATCGGGGTCAACCGCTCGGAGACGCCACAGGAGCTGCTTCGCGTCGAGCGCTCGTTCCGCATCGACGAGGAGCGTGCGGGCCAGGACGACCTTTCGGAGGCTCCCCGCGCGGATGCGCTTGGCCGCGCCGGCCACCGCTTCCGAGTAATCGTCGGGCTCGGGGTCGGGACGAAGCTGGATGTCGTGGAAGGCGTCATGGGGGACCTCTCTGCCAGTCCATCCCTCGCGCTCGGCGTCGGGCGGCGCGAATCCCTCGGGGAACACGTCGAGCTCCCAGGTCTCGCCGGGGACGTGACGGACGACGACTCGAGAGGGGATCAACGCGTCCGCCGCCCACCGATCGTCGAAGGGGATCGCCGCGACGGCGATCGGCGATGGCCCATCGTCCTGCCGACGGATCGCGCGGAGAGCCTCTGTGGTCAGCTGGGCGAGGCGCAGGATGCGCTCGGGCCCCGCCTTCGCCCGGATACGGCCGGCCACGCCCATCCCCGCGAGCCCCAGGCCGGAGCGCTCGAAGAAGAACCCTCCCGCCCGATAGTTCGCCAGGAGGTCGAACGCCGGTCCGAGCTTTCGGGCCTTGGCCACGAGCGTCGGACTCTTCCTCACGTCCGTCCCATATGCGCCGCACCTGCCGTTCGCCTCATCCCCGCGCACCTCCCGTACGACTCACGCTCGCGTCCCCGCCAGCACCTGCGCGATTCCGCCGGAGAGCGGCACGCGCTCGGCATCAGGGAACCCGGCGTCCCGGACGGCGGTGAGCATCTCCGCCACCGGTGGGAGGTAGGCCATCGACCTGGGGAGGTATGCGTAGGCTTCGCGGTCCGACAACAGGCCGCCGATCATCGGTACCATCCGCCGGAAGTAAACGGCGTGCCCGGCCCGCATCAATGGGCCGTCCGGTTGCGAGGCCTCGAGGAGCGAGATCCGCCCTCCCGGCCGGACCACCCTGGCGATCTCGACGAGGAACGCGCCCAGGTCCACCACGTTTCGCAGGGCGAACCCACAGGTGGCGCCATCGATCGATCGATCGGCCAGCGGCAGGCGCAGGACGTCCGCCTGAACGAGCGGCACGTCGGTTGTGGCCTTCGCCAGCATGCCCAGCGAGAAGTCGAACCCAACTGCCCGGTATCCGTCGCGAGAAAGCTCCCGGCAGAGGTCGCCCGTTCCACAGGCCAGATCGCCGACCAGGGCCCCACCGGGCAACCGGAGCTGGCGAACGGCCCGTCGCCGCCACCCGACGTCCATGCCGAACGTCATCACCCGGTTCACCAGGTCGTAGCGGCCGGCGATGGCGTCGAACATGTCGCGCACGCGGCGGGCCTTCTCCTCCCCCTGCGGCAGGCCCTCGTCGCTCACGGCACGGTGCGGCCCATCCGTTGGGACTCCGCCCGGGTCGCCTCCACCTCGGCCGACTCACCCACCCGTTCGATGTGATCCTCGGCCACGCGGAGCAGGACCCGGCGGAAGTGGTTCGCCACGAGGTCGGTGACGGCGGGGAGCAACGTCCTGAACGCCTCGACGAGCCGGGCCGCCGCCTCCTCGTCCGAGGCAGCGCTATCGCGGATGGGCTTTCGCACGTGATCGTCGAACAGCTCAACCGCTCGCTGGGCCAGTCCGAGCATGGCCTCGTGCGTCTGCCTGGCAAGCGACAGCAGCTCCCCGAGGGGAAGGCCGAACTCGAGGAGCTTCAGTGCGGCCCGGACCGTCTGGATGTCGGCCGGGGCGTAGCGCTCCTCGCCGTCGACCGGGCGGGACAGACGGATGCCCTCACGCTCCACGGCCTGGATCAGCGAGGCGGGCACGCCGCTCGCCGCGGCGAACTGATCGAGGGACAGCGCCCCTTCGTCCCCCCCTCCCTCCGACTGGGCGGCGGCGACGGCGGCCGCGAGGTCGGCGTCCACTCGTCCGAGGCCGCCCTCGACGACCCGCTTGATCGCGGCGAGCGTCAGGCCCTTCCGTTGCAGGGCCCGGATCTCGCGGATCTGGTCCACGTGCTCGGTGCCATACCACGCGACCCGGCCCTCCCGGCCTGGCGGAGGGAGCAAGCCCTTCGACTGGTAGTAGCGGACCGTGTCGACCGACACGTCGCAGGCCGCGGCGACCCCTTCGACCCGGTACCTCACGACCGATAACTCTACGAGTGTTCGCTCGAAGCTTCCAGGTTCGGGTGGGCCGAGGGCCGGGACTACAGGCGCTTGAACGAGTACGAGAGGGTGGAACAGTCCTGCCTGGCCACGACCCAGATCACGATGCGATCGGCCGGCTCGTCGGCGCCCGGCTGCTCGAGGTACACGCCGATGTAAGCCGGCTGGCCCTGGAACGTGGCCTGGATCAGCCGCACCAGCCGGTCCCGCCCGGTCAGGCCGCCGGGCCTGGCCAGGCAGGCTGTGGCGCCCTCGGCCCGGGCCGCTGACGCATCCGCGGCCGATGGCGCGGCCAGGGTGGTCTTGGAGCTGGACCGCTGAGCAGACGAATCCGCCAATCGCTCGAGCTTCGTGGCGTTGTAGTCGGCGTTCGGCTGGAGCTCCAGCGGGACCGCACCGGAGATCGCCGCCTCCATGCCAGGTGCGGGCGTGGGTGGCGCCTGGGCGCCGCCGCCCCCGGCTGACTCCATTTGAGCCACCTCGCCGACGCGTGGCAGGGCCACGGCGACCACGGCGACCAGGACCGCCGCCGCGGCCAGGCCGGCGACCCACTGCGTCCTGCCGCCCCAGGAACGATGGGCCCGCGACGCTCGTTCCTTCCCGGCCTCCACCATCACCCGTCTGGTCGTCCCGAACGGGACGGGCACCTCGGGCAGCTCGCGGAGCATGGTCATTGCCCGGCTCGACAGCTCGATCTCTTCCCGGCAGGTGGCGCAGGTCGCCAGGTGCGCGTCGACCTCGGCCCGCTCGTCCGTTCCGAGCGTGCGGTCGACGTAGCCGGAGAGTTGCTCCTCGGGGTGCGTCATCTGGATCTCGCCTCGTCTGACGGTCCCGCCGGCTCCGGACGTTCCCGCTCCGGACCACCCCCGAGGGCCCGAGCCAGCGCCACGCGGCCCCGGTGCAGGCGCGATTTGACCGTGCCCACGGGGATCCCGACGATCGCGGCGACCTCCTCGTACGGCAGGTCCTGCACGTCGTGGAGGATCATCACCACTCGATAGTCCTCCGGGACGGCAAGCAGGGCTCGTTGGACGTCGATCGACAGGTCTGTGGCGTCGGCATGATCGGGCCACGCCGGTGGCTCCGGCTCGTGATCGTCGGCCGTGCTGAGCAGCGGGGATCGGCTTCGCTTACGGAGCAGGTCGTAGCAGGCGTTCACGGTCACCCGATGCAACCACGTGGTGAACGCGGCCTCGCCACGGAACGACGCGAGCTTGCGAAGCGCCATCATGAACGCGTCCTGGGTGGCATCGCGAGCGTCCTCCTCGCGCCCGGTCATCCGCAAGGCAAGGTTGTACACGCGGCGCTCGTGGCGCTCCACGATGATCCCGAACGCTGATCGATCCCCGTCCACCGCGCGACGCACCAGGTCCTCGTCGCGCTCCTCTCCCGGCATCAGGCCGGTCCCACCACCCGGAAGTCGCCCACCTCCGCGCGGTATCCATCGCCCGTGGAGACGACGGACGTGATCCACAGCAGCACGTATCTGCCGGTGGCGGGGTCGATCGGCTCGCGCATGTCGTCAGCGGCCGTGAATCTTGGGCGGGCCTCGGCGATCATCGCGGTCAAGTCGTCCCCCACGACCACGGCGAACCGATATCCCGGGTAGGGGGTTTGGAGCCGGAAGCCCGTTACGGACTGCCGGCCCCTCAGAAAGAACAGCATCCCAACGCCGGCCTTGTTCAACGTTCCGTCGTAGTAGTTCTCGGACTTCCACACGGTGAGGGGATCGGGGTCGTGGGTGAGGGGATCGAAGTCGGCGGCCAGGGGGAGGTCCGAGTCATTCTCGTGGCCGTCACCGTACGGGTCCACCGGGGCGACCCCCTTGGTGAACTCGAGGACCCGGTTGGCGGGCGCGGGGCTCTCCTCGGTGGTCCCGAACTGAATCCCGACCGGCCCACCAAGCTCCAGCTTGCCGATCCAGAGCCCCGCTCCCAGGACGCTCGCCGCGATCACCACGATGAGGAGCGGCACCGCGAGCCACGTTCGGAACATCGAGGTCCGTGGAGGCGGCGGCGCCGCCGCGACGACCGCGGTGTCCTGGAGCCCTGGCCGGTGCGTCGGCGCCGCCACCCGCCCCGTGCCCACCCCCGCCGCGTCGCGGAGCGCGGATCCGAACTCGCCGGCGGTGGCGAAACGGTCGTCGGGCTCCGGCGACAGCGCCTTTCGCACGACCTCGTCGAGCTTGCGGGTCACGTCGGGCCGGTGGTCCCTCGGGGACGCGTCTCCGGCCTCCGGCGCCCGGCCGGTGAGGAGCTCGTACAAGAGAGCGCCCGCGGCCCAGACGTCGGTTCGAACGTCGGGCGGCGCTCCGGCGGCGGCTTCGGGTGCGATCGGCGCCGGCTGAAGGATCTCGTTCGCCTCGTGCGGTGGCATAGAACGAACGACGGCCTCACCGAACCCGAGATCGCTGACGCGGATCGTCCCGTCCGTGCACTCGAAGACGTTCTCCGGCTTCAAGTCCAGATGCAGGACGCCGGCCTCGTGCGCGGCGGCGATCGCGTCGAGCGCGCCGCGCACGAGGCCGGCACCTTGCTCCACGGGGACGTTCCCATCGCGAGTGATCATGGTCCGGGCGCTGTCGCCCTCGACGTGCTCTCGGACGATGAACGCGATGCCGTCGTCCTTCCCAGTGTCGAGGAGCCGGGCCAGGCCCCGATGCGACGCCAGGGCCACCATCCGGAGCTCCAGGTCGAGTCGTTCGGCGAACGCGGGCTCGCGGGCGAGCTCCGGGCTGATCAGCTTCACGACCACGCGGCGGTCAAGGACCGTGTCGGTGGAGCTCCAGGAGGTGCCCGTCCCGCTCGTGCCCAGCTCCATCTCAAGGGCGTACCGGCCGGCGAGCACGGTGGGTGGTTGTTGATCGGTCCTCATCCGCTGAGTCTACGTCCCTGCCTGCGGCAAAACGGGCGGGAGGCCTCGGACCGCCGGGGACCTCAAACGGTCGAGGGGCCCGAGGTCTCCTTGGCCTTCGCCCTGACCAGAGAGTCGAGGGAGGCGATCCGGCCGGCGATCAGGGTGGAGGCCCTCTTCACCACCACGACGGTCGCCCTGCCGGTCCGGGGGTCGATGGAGAAGCCGTCCTTGGCGGGGATCAGGGACCCGGGCGCCTCGTGCTTCACCGACTCCACGGCCGCCCTGTAGGCCTGGTTCCGGTCCCCGGTCTCCTTGAAGACGGTGGCCGCTTCCAGCGCCGCATCCGAAGCGGCGCTCGTCACCTTGTATTGGGTGAGTGCGATCGAGCCGGCGTCGAAGCCGGCCACCCCAATCGCCGCCAGGATCACCAGCCACACGATCACGTAGGTTCCCGTGAGCCCGCGTTCGTCTCGGAGCGCTGCTGTCTTCATCTGTGCCACCTCGCCACGAGTTGCCTCCGCACTACATCGACCTCGTCCACCCGCAACATGAGTGCCGTCGCCACGAAAGCCAGGATCCCGGCGACGACGGCCCCAAGGACCTGGACGGCCTGCCCGCCGGGGGTGCCGGTATCGACCCATCCCCCGATCGCCCTGGACGCCACCCAGGCCACCCCTGCGGTGACCCCTGCGGCGAGGAACGTCCGGGACAGCCCGGAGAGGATCCGCTTCCCGTCGATCCCGCCGAGCCGGCGCCGGATCAAGGCGAGCAGCGTGATCGACCCGAAGGTGTAGGCCGTGGCGTGCCCGAGCGCGAGGCCCCGAACCCCCATGCCCAGGGCCAGGACGAACAGGAGGTCGACGACCACGTTCAGCCCGACGGCCGCGATGTTCACGAGCGCCGGCGTCCTGGTGTCCTGCATCGAGTAGTACGCCCGAAGCAGCAACTGGAACGTGGAGAACGAGAATAGGCCGAGGGAGAAGAACACGAGGATGCCGGCCACGAGGTCGGTGCTCCTCCCACCGGTCACCCCGTGTTCGAGCAGCAGCCGCACGATGGGAACGGCGAGCACCAAGTAACCGAGGGCGGCCGGTACGACGATGACGGCGGTCCACCGGATCCCCCGGGCCAGGAGCTCACGGAAGGCACGCCGGTCGCCGTCCACCCATCGCGACGACATGGCCGGGAGGAGCGCGGTGAACACCGACACGACGAAGATGGCGTGCGGCAGCTGGAACAATATGAACGCCGCCGCGTACGCCGTGTAGCCGCCCTTGACGCGAGCCGCGAGGATCAGGACCACCAGGTATCCGAGCTGGTTCGCGACGACGTAGACGACTACCCACTTCGCCAAGTGCGCGATCCGGACCACGGCCTCGTCGATCCACCGGGGCCGCGACCGGAACCGGAACCCAAGGCGGCGGAGCGACGGCCACAGCGCGACGGTCATCACCGCCACGCCGAGCGTGGTGCCGACGGCGAGCACCAGCTTCTGCGGTCCCGTGGCCAGGACGGCCTGCCCCTGGTGCGACATCGCGGCGAAGGTCAGGAACGTGGCGATGACGATGAGGTTGTTCAGGATCGGCGCGAACATGGGCACGGCGAATCGCCGGTGCGCGTTCAGCAGCCCCGTGGCCACCGCGCCGATCCCGTAGAACACGATCTGGGGCATGAACCAGCGCAGGAAGAAGGAGGCCAGCTCCTGAACGATCTGCCGCTGGCCAGGCGGCACGCCCACGGTGTACAGGCGGATGATCCAGGGCGCGAGCACGATGCCGAGGACGCAGATGATGGACAGGGAGACGGCGGCGATGCCCAGCACCTTGCGGGCCACGTCCCACGCCGCTTCGCGCCCCTTGGACTGAAGCCATTCCACGAAGACCGGGACGAAGACCGATGAAAGGATCCCTCCCAGCGCCAGCTCGTAGATGATGTTCGGTGTGATGTTGGCGATGTTGTAGGCGTCGGCCAGGCGGGTTTCGGCGATCCCCAGGGCATAGGCCATGGCCGACAGGCGCAGGAACCCGGTCACCCGGGAGAGCGCAGTGCCCACCGACATCACGGCGGTGTTTCGAACGAACGCGGCCGGTGAGTCCTCCGGGGGGAGGTCGACGCCTTCGGGCGTATCCGGCGTCACGAGGTCCGACGTGGCACGAACCTCCTGGCCCACACCAGCAGCGCCAGCAGCGCCGCACCGATCGTGATGAACAGCGCGAACCGGTTGTAGGCGGTGGATCGGACGATCAGCTTGCCCGTGTTGATGACCCGCCCCGACGGCGAGGTCACTTTCACGTCCACGCTGAACCGTCCGCTCGTGTTCAGTTGGACGTCGAAGTTCACGGTCTGTGTGGAATCGGCCTTCAGGACCAACGATGACTGCGGCGATCCGCTCAGATGCGACGAGACCAGCCGCACGGACACCCGCAGCGGCTCCCGATTGCCATTCGTGACCCGGATGGGGACCCCGGTCCCGGAGTTCGAGGTGAGCGTGATGAGCTTGGTGTCTGGCCGGATCTTCCCGAAGACCGATCGGACCTCCTCACGCGCAGACCCGACGAAGGAGAGCCCGGTTGACTGATCTACGAGGAATTGCGCCGACTCCGCCAGCAAGAGCTTCGTGTCGAGCCGGTCCGGCTCGGTGCTCTCGTCGACGAGCATCGTGCGATAGGCCTGGATCCACCGCCGGGTCTCCTTGATGATGTCGACGTACGTGCGGGGAAACGTCACGAGGTCGGTGGCGGCGAGCTTGCTTTCGGACGTGGGCGGGAAGGCCTCGGCCATCTCGGAGGCCGTGGACTTCCGGAGCCACGGCGCGCCCGCCACTCCCCGCACCAGCTGGCCGAAGAACGCGCCCGATGGGTGGAACTCCTCGGGGAACGTCATGGCGATCCCGCGATCGACCCCGGGCTGTTCGAGCCAGATGGCCGCGAGCTCGCCCAGCACCGCCTGCGCTGCGCGAACCGGATCCTCGGTGACGAGCTCGGAGCTCAGCATCGCTCCGACGCTCGGATCGGAGACGAGCGACGTCACCGGTCCAGAGGAGGTGCGAAGGGACGTGATCGGCGGCGGAGCGAATCCGAGAGGCTGGCTCGCGGGCGGCACCGTCGACGGATCGACGATCAGCAGCCGGACGCCGCGCTCGGTCAGGTGGTCCAGGGTGGCGGGGTCGATGGCCGAGCCGGGTGGGCGCAGGAGGCCTGGATGGGGCTCGCGGCCGAGGATCGAGTCCACACTGTCCCTGCCCCGCTGGAGCTGCGTGGTGAGGTCACGCGACAGCCCGCCGAACGAGAGGGAGGGAAGGTTGGGCGCCGCGAACGGGAGCGCCGACAGCTCCACCTCGGGCGCGCCGACGATCTGCCGCAGGTCGGCGATGGCCCTGGCTGCGGCCGCCGCACCGCCGGTGCCCTCCTTGACCTGGCGGCGCTCGTCCCCGTCGATCACCGTGTAGCCGGCGCGCATCTGGGCCAGGTCGGCGAGGAGCACCGGGGACACCGCGATGTCGACGGGGGTCTCCGCCCGGCCCTGCGTCATGGTCAACAGCGCCCGGATCTCCCCCGCCAGGCGCCCGCCCTGCGCGAGGTCCGTCTCCAGCGAGGCCGATCTGAAGACGCCGTTGGGGTCGAACGACACCGGCTCGTGCAGGACGAAGGTCCAGGCCAGGCGGAGCGGCGTCTGGGGCTGCCGAACCAGGAAGATCACTGGAGTCCGTAGGGCCGCGAGCGAGGTGAACCCGGTTCGGAGGTCGATCTTCAGGGGGTAGATCAGCGACTCGGTCGTGCTGATCCCGACGAGCGTCATCCGAACGGTGAACACCCGGGATCCGCCGGGCTCGATCGTCCCTTCCTGGCCGATGGTGTTTCCGGTGACCACCAAACCCTCGGGATCGGTGGTCAGCGAGTCTTCGAAGTCGGTCCGGGTGGTCACCGGCCCCCATAGGGTCCATCCCACGGACAGGTCGGTCAGCGGCTGATCGCTCAGGTTCTGAGCTCTGACCTTCACCTCCAGCGTTCGCTCGATCGTGGAGTTCCACGGGGTCTGGGCGACCAACGTCAGGCGGACGGCCGGCTCCTGCGCGACCGACTCCGGGACCGGGAGCAGGAAGAGCGCGAAGGCGACGAGGAGGAGCCCGGCGAAGCGAAGCATGGTGAGCGGGCCCATCCTACCCGTGGCCCCGGAGCAGGGACGCCAACTCCCGAACGCCGTAGAGGACCGAGATGGCCAGCAGGAACGCGCCGACGGCCACCCGGAGGGTCCCCTCCTTCGCGCCGAGCGCGATCTTCGCCCCCACCCACGCCCCGGGGACGACCCCTGCCGTGAGGACAAGGAAGATCAGCCAGTCGATGTGCCCCAAGGCTGCATGCACGATGGTACCGGGGACGACGAGGGCGGAGATCGTCACCAGCGACGTTCCCAGGGCCCGCTTGAGGGGCATGCCGATCAACGTGGTGAATGCGGGGACCATGATGACGCCTCCCCCGATCCCGAGCAGGCCCGAGACGAAGCCGGCGACCAGGCCGATGGCCGCGTACTTCCAACCGGGTGTCATCCCCAGCTTCCACGGGACGCTGGGCCGGCGGCCCCGGATGACCTCGACTCCGGTCCAGCCGATGACGGCCGAGGTGATGACCAGGAGCACGTGGGCGTTCACCACCTCGGTGGCGACCGCTCCTACGATGGCTCCGGCGATCCCTGGTCCGACCGCCCACCGGAAGGCGCGGGAACTCACCTCCCCGGCCCGCCCATAAGTGATCGCGCCGACGACCGAGGTGGGAAATATCACGGGGAGCGGCGTCGCCACGGCCTGGATGGCCGTGCCGCCCAGCAGGACGTTGATGGCCGGCGTCGTCACGGATCCCCCACCGACGCCGAACAAGCCCGACCCCACGCCGGCCACGAACCCGACGACGACGCCGACGATCGCTTGGACCGGCGTCATGCGAGGCGCTCGGCCGCCCGCTGGAGGACTTCTCGCTCGCCTTTGTACGCCGCGCGACGAAGCGTGACCGAGAGGGGGAACCATCGCACGTCCTCCATCTCGTCGTCGTGCCGCGAGACGTCGCCGCCCGTCGCGCGCATCAGGAAGAAGTGGACGGCCTTTCGGATCCGCGCGCCTTCCCAGACGTAGAAGTAGCGGATCTCTCCCAGGGGGGCCTCGACGTCGGCCTCCAGGCCGGTCTCCTCCTGGACCTCACGGACCGCCGTTTGCTCCGGGGTCTCGTCCGGCTCGACCAGGCCCTTGGGCAGGCCCCACGCCAGATCGCCTCGTCGGGTCCGCCGGGCCGCAAGGACGACCTCGACACCCTCGTCCGAACGGCGGTAGACGACGCCGCCCGCGGAGACCTCACTTCGAGTTCTCATCGCCGGCCGCGCCGAGGACCCAACCTATACTTGCCCCCCGTGGTCGATCGCATCATCGAACTCCTGCGTCCGTACCTCTCGGCGCCCTGGGGATACGCGATCGTTGGTGCGGCCACGTTCCTCGAGAACTCGGTGGGGGCGGGGGTCATCGTTCCCGGCGAGACCCTCGTCATCATCGGCGGATTCTATGCGCGCCTCGGCGAGCTCTCGCTTGCGTGGGTGGCCGTCGCCGCGTGCGTCGGAGCCATCCTGGGGGACAACGTCGGCTACCTGATCGGCCGGCGGTTCGGTCGAGGATTCCTGGAGCGCCACGGGCGCCGGCTGTTCATCACGCCCGAACGCCTGGAGCGGGCCGACCGGTATTACCGGAGCCACGGGGGAAAGACCGTGTTCCTGGGCCGGTTCATCCCGTTCGTGCGGAGTGCCGGGTTCCTGCTAGCCGGGGTGGCGCATATGCGGTGGCGGCGGTTCCTCCTGTACGACGTCGCAGGCTCGGTGGTGTGGGGGATCGGAAACGCCCTCCTCGGCTACCTCATCGGTGCCTCGTACGAGCGGTGGAAGGGCTATGTCACGCCGGTCGGACTGGGCATCCTGGTGCTCTTGGTTGCAATCATCCTGGGGACCAGGTGGTGGGGCCGGCGCCGGGAGGGCCGCCGCGAGGTGGCCGAACGCCGGGAGGCCGGCCAGGCGGTGGGGCCCGCCGCGGCCGCGGACCTCAAGGTGGAGGGGAGGCCCGCCGACGACTGATTCGGGATGGACATCGCCGAGCTGCTCCGGTTCGCCGTCGAGATGGGCGCGAGCGACCTTCACCTCAAGGCTGGCAACGTCCCCTTCGTCCGCGTGGATGGCTCGCTCCGGCCGACCAGCTTCGAGTCGCTGACGCCGATCGAGACCCAGACGTTCGCCGCGCAGCTGATGCCCGATCACAAGATGCGAGAGTTCGCCGCCACGAACGAAGCGGACTTCGGCTACACACTGCCCGGCGTGGGGCGGTTCCGGGTGAACTCGTTCCGCCAGCGAGGGAACGTGGGCTTGGCCATCCGGCGGGTTCGTGCGGAGGTACCGACGTTCGAGGAGCTGCTCCTTCCGCCGGTGATGAAGGATCTGTCCGACTCGAGTCGCGGGCTCGTCCTGCTGACCGGTCCTACGGGGACGGGCAAGACCACCACGATCGCCGCGGTTATCGGCCACATCAACCGGACCCGGCGGGCGCACATCGTGACCATCGAGGACCCCATCGAGGTGGTCCACGAGGACGACCTCTCGATCATCCAGCAGCGCGAGATCGGCCTCGACACCGAGTCGTATGCCAAAGCGCTCCGCCACGTCATCCGCCAGGATCCGGATGTCGTGTTCATTGGCGAGATCCGCGACCCCGAGTCGGCCCTGTCCGCCATCCAGGCGGCGGAGACCGGGCATCTGGTCATCTCCACGATGCACACGATCGACGCCACCGAGACGATCAATCGTCTCCTCGACCTGTTCCCCCCGCAGCAACAACGGGAGGTGCGCACGTCGTTCGCCGGCGCGCTTCGTGGCATCGTGTCGCAACGCCTCGTCCCCCGAGCCGACGGAAAGGGGCGGGTTCCCGCCGTGGAGGTCATGATCGCAACCGGCCGGGTCTACGAGAGGATCATCGACCCCGAGTCCACGATCCAGATCCGCGACGTCATCGCCGAGGGCACGTACTACGGCATGCAGACCTTCGACCAGGCCTTGGTGAAGATGGTGAAGGACGGCCTCATCGCCGAGGACGACGGACGTCGGGCCTCCACCACCCCGCACGACTTCAACCTCGCGCTCCGCGGTGTGATGACCCGGGGGACCCCGCAGCTGATCTAGGCCTCAGGTTCGCCCGCCGCGCGGCGCGCGGCGCGCTCGAACGGGTGGCGGCGGTACCCGAACGGCACAGCGAGCACGAGGTACGCGGGGATGAACAGCGGGCCCCACGCCATGTACTGGCGGACGTGGTGCCGCTCGTGCGTGAGGAGCGTCCCATCGAGCGGCACCGCCGACAGGATCACGAACCCAACGGTCATCGCGCTCCGGTGCATCCTCGACATCACCCAACTCAGGCCGCGAGGACCGCGATCGAACACGAGTGCTCCACCATGGATCCTGGGACGCTGGAACGTGACCAGGCCGAGGAGCACCCCGAGCACCGTGTTCGGTAACGTCCACACGAACCCGAGCGCCGTGGCCACGTGGCGCACGCTATCGCAGGGTGCCCGGCTGCCGGGGGTATCCTGACCGGGCCATGGCCCGTCCCACGCGCCCGGAGGAGGGCGCGCGCGTGGAGGTCCCTCCCGTCGCCACGGAACTCGGCGAGCGCTTCCGCATGGCCGGGCACGAGCTGTACCTGGTTGGCGGGGTCGTGCGGGACCTCGTCCTCGGCCGGACCAAGGAGGGCGCCGAGCTCGACCTGGCCACCGACGCGCCTCCCCGGGTGACCATCAAGCTGCTCCAGGGGTGGGCCGACAGCCGCAAGCTGGTCGGGGTCAGGTACGGCACGGTGGGCGCGCGGAAGGGCAACACGGTCCTGGAGATCACAACCTTCCGCGAGGAGGTCTACCCGGAGGACACGCGCAAGCCGGCGGTCACGTTCGCCCGCGACATCCGGACCGATCTGTCGCGCCGGGACTTCACCATCAACGCCATGGCCGTTCGCCTCCCAGAGGGGGAGTTCCTCGATCCGTTCGGCGGGGTGAAGGCGTTGGCAGCACGACGGCTCGATACGCCGCTCGACCCAGAGATCGCGTTCTCCGACGACCCCTTGCGGATGCTGCGGGCCGCCCGGTTCGTCTCCCAGCTCGACCTCACCCCCGCGCCGCGAGTGGTGCACGCCATCGAGCGGATGCGAGAACGGCTGGGCATCGTATCGGCCGAACGGATCGGCGACGAGCTCGCCAAGCTGCTCCTCACGCCGAAACCGTCGAAGGGGCTCGAGCTCATGGTGAACACCGGATTGGCCGACGAGTTCCTCCCCGAGCTTCCCGCGCTGCGGCTGGAGCAGGACCCCGTGCACCGGCACAAGGACGTGTTCCACCACACCCTCGCGGTCGTGGAGCGGACCGAGCCCGACGTGGAGCTGCGCCTCGCGGCGCTGCTGCACGACATCGGCAAGCCCCGAACCCGTCAGGTGACGCCGGAGGGCGTGCAGTTCCACCATCACGAGACCGTCGGCGCCCGGATGGCCGAGGAGCGTCTGCGCGCACTCCGGTACCCGAACACCGTGGTGGAGAACGTTCGGACGCTCGTCGAGCTGCACCTGCGGTTCCACGGGTACGGGGAGGGGTGGACCGACAGCGCCGTTCGCCGGTACGTGCGGGACGCCGGCCCGCTGCTCGACAAGCTGAACCAGCTGACGCGGGCCGACGTGACGACCGGGAACCGGTTCCGGGCCAAGCAGTTCCAGGCCCTCCAGGACGACCTGGAGGAACGGATCGCCCGGCTGGCCGAGCAGGAGAACCTGGAGGCCATGCGCCCGCCGCTCGACGGGAACGAGGTCATGGCCCACCTCGGCGTCGGCCCCGGTCCGATCGTGGGCGAGGCCCGCGACGAGCTGATGGAGATCCGCTTGGACCGGGGGCCCATCGAGAAGGAGGAGGCCTATCGCCTCCTCGACGAATGGGCGGCGAAGAAGGGGATCATCCGACCTAACCACGAAGGAACAACGTGATCTTTCCACCCGACGAGGGGACGTAGTACGCGAAGTCGTAGCCGAGGTCGGGGAGGTCGCTGACGAGCCACAGGTAGCGATCGTGGTCGAACCAATGGCAGTACGACTCGGCCGAAGGATCCGAGGTCACACGCACCAGGCCCGTCCCGTCGGACCGAATGGTGAAGATGTCCGAACGCACCTCGCCCTGGGCGAACCCATCGAAGCAGATCGCGGCCCCGTCCTCTGACCACTGGGGGCTGGTCGCCCAACGGACCGAACCGGGAGTCACGAGGAAGGGATGACCGCCGTGCGCGGGAACGATCCAGATGCTGCCGACTCCGCCTCTGGACTTGGTGAACGCGATGGCCGTTCCGTCGGGCGACCATGACGGCTCGGAGTCATCCGCCAGTGATCGGGCGGTCAGGTTCGACAGGTCGCCTCGGTTGACGTCCAGGGTCCAGATGTCGGCGTTGCCCGCGCGGAGGCTGGTGAAGGCGATCGTCGTCCCGTCGGGCGACCACGTCGGCGCGAAGTCGTTCCCCGGCTCGTCGGTGAGCTGGCGGATCGAGCTCGGGTCGTCCACACGCAGGACGTACACGTCGGGGTCACCGTCTCGCGTGCTGACGAAGGCGACCTGCGACCCGTCGGGGGAGAGCGCGGGACCGAGGTCGGACGCGGGGTCGACGGTCAACCTGGTCACATCACGCGCGCTCCCGCGCATGAGGTAGATCTCGGCATTGCCGTCGAGACCGCTCGCCGAGAAGGCGATCGTCGGGTGACCCGGAGGATCCTGAAGTGCGGGCAGCCGGATCCCTGGGACGTATCGCGAGCCCAGGATGGGGACCGCAAACGCGAGCAGGGTGAGGAACGCGGCTGCTTGGAGGCGCGTCGAGCGTGCGATCACGTTCGTGGGCTCGAGGAACCGAGCCAGGCGTTCGGTCAGCAGGCCGAGGAGGGGGGCCGCCGGCAGCCCGACCAGGAAGAACGCGAACATCGCGATCGTGGGGAACTTGACGAGCTGGAGCGCCACCGCGATGCCGGCTGCCCACGCGATGAAGCAACAGGCCGAGTTGATGATCCAACGCCAGGAAGAAGAGCCGATCGGGCGGAGGAGTCTTCGCGGAGAGATGGAACCGAACCCCGGACCGGACGGCCAAGCCATGCCGGGGACTCCTCCGCCTTCTCCACCAGCCATGGATGAAGGGTCGGCTCCCACGTGCTCTAGCCTGAGGTCAGGCCTCCCGCGTCCGCCGGCGGCCAGATGATGACGAAGGCCCGCCCGACCACGTTTCCTTCGGGGACGAACCCGATCACGCGCGAGTCGGAAGAGTTGCCGCGGTTGTCGCCCAGGACGAACAGCTCGCCCTGGGGGACAGTGACCGGCCCGTAGTCGCTCATCGAGCCCAGCGCCTCCTTCGTGAGGTACGGCTCGGTGATCGGATCGTCGTTCACCATGACCGTGTGACTACGAATGGCGATCGTGTCGCCGGGGAGTCCGATCACGCGCTTGATGAGGTCCTCGTTCTCAGGTTGCTGGAAGCCGAGTCCCTCTCCGAGCCAGTGGAACAGGGCCTCGACGGCGTTCCGATCGGGGAGCGCCGCCTCGTTCGGGTTCTGAAACACCACCACGTCGCCCCGATGCAGGTCGCCGAACCGGTAGGCCAGCTTGTTGACCAGGACCCGGTCGCCGGGCATCAACGTCGGCTCCATCGATGAGGACGGGATGAAGAACGCCTGCACAAGGAAGGTCTTGATGACCAGGGCGACGACGAGGGCCACCAGGACGAGGACGGGAACCTCGCGGAGGAACGAGTGCCGGCCCTCGTCTTCCTCCTCGAGCTCCCCGACCTCGGCGTCGTTCGATTGGGGATCCTGCGGGCTGTCTGGGGCCATGGGCTCCGTAAGGGTACCCGGGAAGGCGGAATGTCTCAGTCACTTGAAGCCGGAACTCGACGGCTTTCAGATCGCCTGGACCCGCACCTCGACTGCCTTGAACGAGGCCCACAGCCGCGTCCCCTCCCGGATGCTGAGCCGCTCGACCGATCCCAGGGTCACCTCGGCCACCAGCGGGGGGGACGCGTCGATGCGAACGCGCGCTCGCTCCCCCTCCACGCTGACGGAGGTCACGGAGCCCGTCAGCACGTTGCGGGCCGAGGCTCCTTCGGGTGGTCGGACGTGGAGCGAGACGTCGGCCGGACGAAGCAGGCCGATGACCGGTTCGAGCGCGCCGCCGATCCCCGGCGGCCAGGCCACGACGACGTCACCATCCGACGTGACGAGCCGGCCGGCTCCGGCCTCGAGTCGTTCGAGCCGTCCGGTGAACAGGTTCATGCCAACGAGCTCCGCCGCGTACGGCGTGCGCGGCGCCGCGCGAACCTCGCCCGGCGTCCCGATCTGCGTGACTCGTCCGTCCTCCACGAGCACCATCCGATCGGCCAAGCTCATGGCCTCCACCGGATCGTGCGTCACGAGGAGCCGAACCCCCGCGAACCCGATGAGCTCGCGCCGCACGAGCGCCCGCACCTGTGTGCGGGCCCGCACGTCGAGTGCCGCGAGCGGCTCGTCGAGCAGGAGGAGCCGAGGCTCGCGGATCAGGGCCCTAGCCAAAGCGACCCGTTGCGCCTCGCCGCCGGACAGGTCGGCGGGGCGGGCGCCGGCCCTCTCGGCCAGGCCCAGCCGTGCCAGGAGATCGGTGGCTCTGCTCCGGGCCTCGCGGCGCGCGACGCCGAGCGCCCGGAGCGGGAATGCCACGTTCTCGACGGCCGATAGGTGCGGGAAGAGCAGCCGGTCCTGAAACACCACCCCCACCGGCCGCCGCTCGGGAGGGACATGCCGGCCGGCGGTCACATCGTCCAGCGTCCGGCGGTCGAGAACGACGCGCCCGCCCGCCGGTGGGTTGAGGCCCGCCAACGCAGCGACGAGCGTGGACTTCCCTGCGCCGTTTGGGCCGAGCAGGGCGACGGTCTCACCTGCGGCGGCCTCGAACGCCGCGGCCACGGTGAAGTCGCCCCTGCGAGCCTCGACGTCGACGACCAGGCTCACCGGGCTGCCAGGAACCGCTCTCGGAGACCCACGATCACGGCGAGCGACACACCAACGAGCAGCAGTGAGAGCGCGATCGCCCCGTCCGGGTCCGTCTGGAGCCGTTCGAACACCGCCAGCGGCAGCGTCTGCGTCCGGCCTTGGAGGTTCCCTGCGAACGTGATGGTCGCGCCGAACTCGCCGAGCGCTCTGGCCCAGCACAGCACGAGCGCGGCAGCGATCTGCGGCGCCAGCATGGGAAGCGTCACCCGCCGGAGCACGTACCAGCGCGAGCCCCCGAGCGTCGCGGCCGCCTCCTCGAGTCGCGAGTCGAGTGAGCGAAGCCCGGCCTCGAGCACAAGCACCGCCAGTGGGAACGAGACGAACGCCGCCGCGAGCACTGCGGCCGATGTGGTGAACGTGAGCTGCACGCGCAAGACGTCGTACAGCGGAGCGCCGAGGAACCCGCGCCGGCCGAACGCCGCCAGCAGGGCGACGCCCCCCACCACCGGTGGCATCACCAGCGGCAGGATCACCAGCGCACGGAACACCCTTCGACCAGGGAAGGACGAGCGGGACAGTGCCCAGGCCATCGGGAACCCCAGAACGAGCGACAGCACGGCCGCCGACGTCGCCACCACGATCGATAGGCGAAGCGCCGTGAGCGAGGAGTCCGACGTGAGCACCTCGGCGGTCCTCGACCACGGTGTGCGCTGGATCAGCCCAGCGAGGGGGAGCGTGACGAACGCGATCCCCAGGATGGCCAGGACCACGAAGACCGCCGAGGTCGTCCGTTTCTTGGCGGCCATGTCAGGCGGGCGGAAGGAACCCGAACGTCCGCAGCGTGGCCTGCCCCGGTCCGGTCACGAAGCGGAGGAAGGCCCCGGCGACCGGCGCGCGGCCGGAACCATCGATCACCGCGATCGGGTACGTGGCGATGACGTTGACGTCGTCGGGGATGGAGATCTCCCGCACGCGGGCCGCGATGTCGGGGGTGACATCGGTCCGGTAGACGATGCCGGCGTCGGCCTCACCCAGGAGCACCTTCTGGACGACTCCCTTCACGTCCTCCTCGTTCGACACGAGGTTGGCCAATGCCCCCTTCTGGATGCCCGCGTTCGCCAGGACTCCCCGCGCGTAATCACCCGCGGGAACCCCGACGGCGGCCAGGACCAGCTTGACGCCGGGCCGAGCCAGGTCGTCGAGCGATCCGACATGGGCCGGGTTATCCGAAGGGACGATGACCGCCAGCTTGTTCCGGGCGAACTCGACCTGGTCCGTGACCCCGGGGCCGTCCGACCGGACCTGGTCCATGTATTTCGGGCTGGCCGGAGCGAAGACGTCGGCTGGCCCGCCTTCCAGGATCTGGGTGGCCAGCCCGTCCGACGGCCCGAAACTGAATCGAACCGTGACGTCCGGGTTGACCTGCTCGAAGTCTGCGCCGATCCTGGTGAAGGCTCCCGTGAGTGACGCAGCCGCGAGCACCGTGATCTCCGAGCGCTCGGAACCCGACCCGCCGCACCCAACGAGTAGGAACACAAGAGTGCCCATACCGGCGAGGGCACGCCTCATTCCCCTACCTCCACCATGACGTTCGTCGCCTTGACCGTGGCCACGGCGTGCATCCCGGGTTCGAGCTCCATCTCGTCCGCGGCTTCCCTGGTGATGAGGGCCAAGACTCGGTGGGGGCCGGCCAGGATCTCGACCGTCGCCGCCACGCCGTCCCTCTTCACCTCGGTGACGACGCCCGGGAACCGGTTACGGACGCTTCGAGCGGTGACCGTCGGCCGATCCCGGCGCTCCGTCAGGAGCCTGGCCACCTCCTCCGCGGGGACGAGGCGCTGGCCGCCGGTGGTCCGGGCGACCCGGACCTTCCCTTCGCGCTCCCACCGGCGAAGGGTCTCCACCCGGACCCCGAGGAGCGCGGCCGCCTCTCCGATCCGGTAGCTCTCGGCCATGACCCAAGCATAAAGGTTTCGGACCGAGGAACGCTAGAGAAACCTAGCGAGGTCAGACCGCGAAGCGGACGTGCACGACGTCGCCCTCCCGGACGACGTAATCCTTGCCCTCGACCCGGACGAGGCCCTTGTGCTTGGCCGCCTCCATGCTGCCCGCACCCACCAGATCCTCGAAGGAGATCACTTCCGCCCGGATGAACCCACGCTCCAGGTCGGTGTGGATGGCCCCGGCGGCCTCGGGCGCTTTCGCCCCTCGCGGTACCTCCCAAGCCCGCGTCTCGTCCTCTCCGGTCGTGAGGAACGTGATGAGGTCGAGCGCCCGGTACGACGCGTGGACCACGGCGTCGAGGCCAGGCTCGTGGACCCCGAACTCGTCTAGCAGCGCACGGGCTTCCTGCGGCTCCATCTCCGCGGTCTCGGCCTCGATCGCGGCCCACACGCCCACGGTTCCTTCGGGGAGCTCGGGCGGCACCTCCGTTCCCTCCTCGAGGTTCGCTACCACGACCCACGGCTTCGCCGTGAGCGGACCGATCGGCCGGAGCTCCTTGTTCTCCTCCTCGGTCAGATTTGCGTCTCGCAACAATCGCTCGGCGTGAAGCGAGTCGCGCGCCCGCGCCAGCGCGTCCACCTCCGACGACGGCTTGCCTCGCGCACGCTTCTCCGCCTTCTCGAAGGCGGAGTCGACGACGGCCATGTCGGCCAGGAGGAGATCGGCCTCCACCTCGGCCAGCTCGGCGGCTGGCTTGGCCTCGCCCCCGAAGGCCCGAACCACGATGGCCAGCGCATCCATCTGGCGCAACTGCGCGATGCCCTGGGCGGACGACGTCCCTCCCGGCACGTCGGTGAACCGGACCTGCGCGTGGACGATCTTCTTCGACCGCTCCATCGTGGTGAGCGTCTCCACCCGCGGGTCGGGGACCGTAGCCACCGCCTGACTCGCGCTGCCGCCCCTCGCGCCGGCGCGCGTGAGAGCTGTGAAGAGCGTCGACTTGCCGGAGAAGGGCAGGCCGACAAGGCCGATGTCCCTCATGAGCCGATCGGTGCTACGCGGCCTTCTTGGTCTCCCAGAAGATCTTGTCGATCGCGGCGATCGCGTCGAGGAGGCCCTGGCCCTGCTGCGGGTCCTGCGACTTCTTGGCCAGCCCGGCCTCCTTGGTGGCCTTCCAGAACAGCTCGTGGAGGTTTGGGTACTTCTCCAGGTGCTCGGGCTTGAAGTAGTCGGTCCACAGCACCCACAGATGGTCCTTGACCAGGTTGGCCCGCTGCTCCTTGATGATCAGGCACCGAGCTCGGTAGTCGTCAACGGTCTCGGCCTTGGTCTTGAACTTCTCGGGGTCCTGGTACCGGGTCTGGATGGCCTTCACCGACTCGGCCTCGATCTTGGCCTGGGCCGGGTCGTAGATGCCGCACGGCAGGTCGCAGTGGGCATGGACGGCGCGCCTCGGCCTGAGCAAAGCTTCGAGGATGGACATACCTCCTCCTTTGAACGGGGTCCCAAGAAGAACCTATCACCGGGGCCGTCTGAGGCTCGGCCGAACGGTGGCCGGGGCGGCGGTGGGGGTGGCCTTCGCCTACAGCTTCCTCCGGTGGAAGCCATTCAAGGTGGAGGTCCGAGGCCCGAGCATGGCTCCCACGCTCGTGCCGGGGGACTGGGCCCTGGCGGTGGCCCCGGGGAAGCTCCGGCGATGGGACGTGGTCGTCGTGGAGCACCCCTCACGCCCGGGATTCGAGCTGGTGAAGCGGATCACCGGGATCCCCGACGAGCTCGCGCTGGACGGGCGAATCCTGGAGACGGGGGAGTGGTGGGTGGAAGGGGACAACCCGGACGTGTCCACCGACAGCCGACACTTCGGCCCGATCACCTCCGATCGGATCAGGGCCAAGCTCCGACTGATCTACTGGCCGCCATCCCGCCGGCGCTTCCTGTAGGGCGCTTGCCGCGATTCCGAGCGGTCACGTAGGATTTGCAGTTGCAATGATCCGGACACGGTGCCGCGGGCTCGTGGGAGCCATGATCCCCTGCCGGTGTTGCTGTCCGAAGGTGCCCGGCGCCGGCCCGTAAGCGGCCGCGCCCCGGCACCCAACCCTTCTCGCCCACCCACCACCGTCTGGAGGTTCCCGCCGATGAGCACCGCCACCACTGTCGACGCCAGGGGGCAGTCCTGCCCCGGGCCGCTCGTCACCCTGCACCGAGCCCTGAAGGACGGAGGCCCGGGCGACGTGTTCGAGCTGCTCGCGACGGACCCCGGTTCCAAGTCCGACGTCCCGTCCTGGGCCACGCTCTCCGGGAACGAGCTCCTCGAGACCAGCCACGATAGCGGCGTGTTCCGCTACCTGATCAGGAAGGCATGACCATGGGAGACCCGACCGGGAACGGCTCGACCGACAGCGCCGAGCTCACGAGGCTGATCGACCAGGCGCTCGCCGAGCGCGACGCGCACGATGGCTTCAACAAGAAGAACAAGATCACCATCGTGGCCTGGGACGGTCACCTGGACCGGATCTGGCCCACCCTCATCCTGTCGACGACCGCCGCGGCGTCCGGGATGGAAGTGTCCGTGTTCTTCACCTTCTGGGGCCTGTTCGCATTGGTGAAGCCAGAGAAGCGGATGACGGGCAAGGAGTGGATGACCAAGGCCCTCTCGGTCCTCAACCCCGGCGCCATGAAGCGGGCCAAGCTGTCCCGCTACAACTTCGCCGGGATGGGGCCGTGGATGCTCGGCAAGGTGGCCGAGGACTACAAGACGCCGCATCCCACCGAGCTCCTGGAGATGGCCCGCGACATGGGCGTGCGCCTGATCCCCTGCCAGATGACCATGGACCTGATGGGGGTCAAGCGGGAGGACCTAATCGCCGGCCTGGAGGAGCCCATCGGGGCCGCCACGGCGCTCCTGGAGATGAAGGAGTCGTCGATCCAGCTGTTCATCTGAATCGATCCGTCCCACCCTGGATCGAGCCGTTCCACCCGGATCCGGCCGTAGCCTCCGTCCCGCGGGGGCGGTTCAGCCGGACCCTGAGCTCAAGTCCCGGCCCCGCGATTGCCGACCACAAGGGTGTGATCGGTCACCCGGCGCTCCGCCCCCCGCCGCGCCCCGACATCCCGGTTCCACGGCGTCCCGACATCTTCATCCCACCCATGTCTCCGGCGCGGGTTCGCCGCCGGTGGCTGCACGGCGGACGACTGCTCACCCTGCTGCTGGTCGGGCTCTTGGTGGCTGGCCCCGTGGCGGTCGCGGTCGGCCACGACCGGGGGCCGGAGGAATACGCGTTCATCGCCTCGTCGGACGGCCATCCCTACCGTTGGAACCCTTGTGCGCCGATCCACTACGTCGTCAACTTCCAGAACGCGCCTCCCGGAGCCCTGGAGGACGTGAAGGTCGCGGCGGCAAGGGTGAAGGCCGCAACCGGTATCGACCTCATCTACGACGGACCGACCGACGAGCCCCCGTCCCGATACCGGGACGCCTACGAGCCGGACCGGTACGGCGAGCGATGGGCGCCGGTCCTGATCGCCTGGATCTCGGTCGTCTCCGGCGACGACTCCCAGTGGTCGCGACCCGGCCTTCAGTTCGCGGGCCTCTCGACGCCCATGCCCGCACCCGGCGGCGGGGGCGTGTACGTGAGCGGGTGGATCGTGATCAACGCGGAACAGATCGGCCCCTCGGGGTTCGACTTTCCGGACGACCATGGGCCGGTGCTCCAGCACGAGTTCGGCCATGTCGTCGGCCTGGGCCACACGTCCGAGTGGGGCGAGCTGATGAACTCCAGCGGTGGGGGGATGACGGATTGGGGGCCCGGCGACCTCGAGGGCCTGACGAAGCTGGGGCGTGATGAGGGCTGTCTTCGAACCCCGGCGGTCCCCTGACAAAGGGCGGTCGTTACCGCCCGGTCGGAAGTGCCCTGGGCACGTTTGTCCCTCTTCGGGCAATATGGGGTTGCCCAGAGGTGGCTGAGTTATCTGCACGGAAGGCGGGGAGCTATTTCCCGGGCGAGATGTCTCCTCGACCTCTCAGGAACGATCCTCAGCTCGTTCGATTATCGCCAAGATGCGCCCGATGCTCCTCGTAGTGCTCGATGTAGATGAAGGCAAACCAGACCATTCCGTCAAGTGTCCCGTCGCGATACTTGTGTGTCGTCACATGGTTGAACTCCTCATCCGTCACCTGCTCGAGAGCCGCAACGAGCGCAGTATGGGATCGTCGAAAGTCCTCCATCACTCGCTGCAGCGGCCAGTCTTTGCGCTCCGCGAGGGTACCGGCGTTGAGCTCGTCCAAGTCCATATGGACCCAGAAAGGCATCTCGTCGCGCTTGATCCGCTGGAGGCCCGAGGGTGCCTCCCAGTTCCACCAGGCCAGGTGCGCGAAGGTGTCTTTGGGGCTCATGATGCTCTCGCCCCGCGAGACTCCGTAGTCTTCGTCCGCGTAGTCCTGCACGGCAAGTAGGGTCTTGCGGTATTCCTCCTCAATGGCCGCAAGCGCCTCAGCCTTGGTCCAGCTCACTTCAGGCATGCACTTCCATCCTATTCACTTGTGAGCTTCGCCGGGCGTGACCAAGTGCAGCAAGTGGGAGGACCCCTCCACCGAGCCGGAAACGTGGCCTCTCTCCTGCTACCTTCCCGTCAGGCTGAAGTGCATGTAGTCCTTGTCATCGGACCAGTACCCACCCCAATGCCAGCCGATGGATGCGAATGCTTGCACCACCGCATCCCCCGGATGGATCATCCCGGGCTCCTGCAACGAGCGGTCCCGGAACGGCCTGGCGTTGTTGTTCCGCACGTACCCGTCGGCGGTGACGTACGGATTCTCGATGGGGTTGATGTCGATGGCCAGGCCGTACGCGTGTTGCGACCAGGTGCTGCCCGCGCCTCGAGCGGTGACCACCGGCCGGCAGTTGAACCCCGCCGTGTAGTCCCGGTCGTCGTTGGGGTCATCGTGGTTGGGCCGGTATTCCACGGCCAGGTGCATCTGGTTGATCGGGAACCGCGCATCGAACAGCTGCCGGAAGACGGCCACCACTCCGTCCGCCACCGACCCGTTCACCACCATGCGGCCCTCGTGCACGTAGTGGTCGAACCCCCAGTACCGAAGGGTCAGCAGGCGGAGCCGTCCGATGGCCACGGGACATCCGGGATGCCAGGTGGTGCCCCGCATCTCGGACTCGAGGTCTGCTGGGAGCGGCGACACCGTTCCCCTGAACCGGGCCGGAAGTTGGGTGGAGCTTGCAAAAGGGGTGGGGCGGGAGGGCGTCGGCTTGGGTGGGGCGGCGTCTCTGGGCGATGCCTCGGGGACGACGCGGCCCGCCGACCTGTCGGCCGCGGCCGACGCGCATGCCGGCAGGAGGGCGATCGCCCCAACCGCGCATGCAGCCACGAGGGCGCGAACCGTCCCACCACTCACGGGAAGTATTGCTCCTCGACCTTCGTCACGGCCCCGCCCCTCACCGTCAACCAGTACCCGGAGAACGTCCCCTTGTAGTTGCCCGCCGGGTACTTCTTCTGATCGAACGACTCCTGGAACAGCTGCGGGTCTGCCCGGAACATCGTGTCGCAGCAGTCGGTCCAGTCGAGCAGCAGGATCCGCAGGGCGGGCGCCACCGGTAGCTCTCGGAGCCTCGGGTTGTCGTTGACGATGAAATAATCGTTCGGAACCGGGGTCTCCTTACCTCGTTCTGCTGCGGCCTGATTCGCCTCGTCCCCGGTCAGCAGTTCGGCCAGATCGAACACGATGACCTGCGGCTCCGCCGTGAGCTGTGCCGATCGGATGTACCCGAAGTGCCTTCCGTCCTCGAGCGCGGGCGAAGGGGATCCGGAGGGCCGACCCCCGCCTGCATCCGTGCAGGCGACAGCGAGCATCGCGGTCGACCATCCAACGACCAGCAGGGCCCGTTTGCCCATTCCGTTTCCCCATCTCGATCCGGTATCCCAGTGTCGCACGCCAACCCGAGAGAGACGGCAGTGCACGATCGGCGGTTCCCCCGAGGGGCGTCTCCAGATAGTTCGTGACACTAATTAGCTTTGCGAACTATACTGAGTGCCGTGACCACCACCATCGCGCCGATCGACCCGGCCGAGCTGGCCTCCAGGTTGCGCCTGGGCGTAACCCGGCTGGCCCGCAAGCTTCGCCAGCAGGCCGAGCCAGGCATCACCCCCTCGCTCCTGTCGGCCCTGTCCACGATCGACCGAGCCGGCCCCATGACCATCGGCGAATTGTGCACGGTCGAGCAGGTTCAGCCGCCCACCATGACCCGCCTGGTGGCCTCCCTGGTGGAGACGGGGATGGTCGAGCGAAGCGTCGATCCGGACGATCGGCGGGTGGCCTGGGTCCGGGTGACCCCGGCCGGCGCGAGGTCCCTGGCCCAGACCCGCAAACGCAAGGAGGCTTACCTGGCCAAGCGGCTCCGCCGGCTCGAGCCGGACCGCCTGGCCGTCCTGGAGGAGGCCGCCGCCATCCTGGACCAGCTGGTGGAAGGCGAGTCGTGACCAAGCTCGGCTTCGCCGTCCACCGAACGTTCCATTCGGTCTCCCACTCCCGGAACTTCCGCCTGTTCTTCGTGGGCCAGATCGTGTCGGTCACCGGCACGTGGATGCAGTCGGTGGCAGCCGCCTGGCTGGTGCTGAAACTGACGGGGAGCAGCGTGGCGCTGGGGATCCAGCTGGCCCTGAACTTCGGCCCCATCCTGTTGCTCGGCGCATGGGCCGGCCTCCTGGCCGACCGCCGGGACAAGCGGGTCATCCTGATCGGCACGCAGACCGCCTTCGCCCTCCAGGCGCTGGCGCTGTGGGTGCTGGTGTTCGCCGGGATGGCCCAGTTGTGGATGGTCTACGCGCTCTCGCTGTTCGCCGGGATCGTGACGGCCATCGACAACCCGGCGCGGCAGAGCTTCTATGCCGAGATGGTGGCGCACAAGGACCTGACCAACGCGGTCAGCCTGAACAGCGCGGTCATGACCGGTACGCGCATCGTCGGCCCGGCCCTGGCCGGCGTGCTGATCGCGACGGTCGGGCTGGCGCCGAGCTTCCTGTTCAACGGGATCTCCTATGTGGCCGTTATCGCGGCGCTCACCGCCATGCGGCCGGACGAGCTCTATCGTGAGGTCGTCCCCGTCCGCGGGAAGGGTCAGCTCCGCGAGGGCCTGGCCTACGTCCGGAGGACTCCGGGCTTGCTGCTGCCGCTGGCGTGGATGGCCGTCATCTTCACGTTCTCGTTCAACTTCTCCGTGCTGTTCCCCGTCCTTGCGACGCGCGTCTTCGACGGTGACGCGGGGACCTACGCGACGATGCTCTCTCTCCTCGGCGTCGGATCGCTCCTCGGCGCGTTGGCCATGGCCCGCCAGCAGGAGCCGAACCCCCGGCGTCTGGCCGTGGCGGCCGTCGCCTTCGGCGCTGCCTCGGTCCTGGCGTCGGCCGCGCCCACCTTCTGGTCGGAGCTCATGGTCCTCGTGCCCATGGGCATCTGCAGCATGGTCTTCATGATCACCGGCAACTCCACCCTCCAGCTGAACTCGCGGGCCAACATGCGGGGCCGGGTCATGGCGCTGTACGGCATGGTCTTCCTGGGTGGGACCCCGATCGGCGCGCCGATCGCGGGCTGGGTCGCCGATCGGTTCGGTCCGAGGACCACCGGCGGAACCATCGACCCAAAGCTGGCCACCGAGGAGACCACGACCACCTAGGTCAGCTCGCGTTCCAGGCGCCATGTGCCGGCGCCTTCGGCCCTGGACACCTCGATCACGGTCCCGTCCTCGAGAGCCAGCCGGAACCGCCGCCGCCGTTCGCCGTCGCGTTCCTCCATCCACGATCGCTGCACCTCGACGCGCTCCTCGACGCCGCCCCACACGACGGCTCGCGGCCACTCCTCGGCTCGACCACCCTCGTAGAATCGAACGACCAGCTCGGGGGCGCGGGCGATCCACCTAGGGAGCACCGGGGCGTACAGGACGAACGCGGTCCCGATGAGGGCCACCGAGATCTCCGGGCTGAGCGAGCGAAGCATGGCGATGGCCACGAACGCCGCGATCACCCTCGACACGTTGTAGGAGACGTCGTACACGGCGAACACGCGCCCCCGGTAGCCGTCGGGGATGGCCTCTTGGACCATCGTGTCGACAGGGATCTTCTTCCACGCGAACGTCAGGCCCACGGCGAAGCTGCCGAGCAGCACGGTGAGGCCGGTTAGATGGAGCGAGAGCGCGAGCAGGCAGACTCCCCCCGCGAGGAAGGCGCCTGCGACGATCCGTTCCTTGGCCAACAGCTCCTCGAGCTTGCCCACGGTGAGGATCCCGACCAGGACGCCAACCCCGCCGGCGCCGATCAGGTTGGAGAAGGATCCGACACCCTCCCGGTACCGCTCGCGGAACACGAACAGCGACAGCACGAGCATGATGCCCTGCCCGAACTGATCGATGGTGATCGACGTGATCGGTCCGACCGCCCGAGGGGTCCGAGCCAGTCGACCGATGCCGTCCACGAACTCCCGGGCCACCCGTCGGATCTCGTCGGTCACCGCGTCGGCCGACGGGAGGTGCGGTGTGAGGCTCGTCGTGATGCGAGTGGCGATCAGCGAGCCGACGAGCCACATCGCGCCGGCCGCCACGATCACCGGCACGTTGCCGAACACGTCGGAGACCCACCCTCCCACGAACACGCCGGTCAGGAGCGCGACAGTCCCTCCGACGGT
>WNGA01000622.1_pt1 | contig 58569 bp, 48 predicted proteins | sample 5400061 | NCBI WGS metagenome assembly WNGA01 (sample SAMN13153366, study PRJNA577476) | soil metagenome | isolation source: 100 cm soil or saprolite under grassland replicate 2 | place: USA:California | collected 2016-06-15
GCGCGGCCAAGATGAACACGCTCAAAGATTGGCACCCGGACATCGAGGAGTTCATCGACGCGAAGCAAAAGGAAGAGAAAAAAGCGTGGGCACTCATCGAGCACGGCTATGACGGCAGTTACAACGGTGACGCGTACGGATCGGTAATGTATCAAAACGAAAACGTGAGCGTGCGCGTGAGCGACGAATTCATGGAAGCAGCGCAGAAGGAGCATGAATGGTGGACGCGCCGCGTAACCGACGGCCAGCCGTGCGAGAAGAAAGACGCGCGCAGGTTGCTGCACAAAATCGCCGAAGGCACATGGGTCTGCGGCGATCCCGGAATGCAATTCGATACGACGATTCACAAATGGCATACGTGCAAAGGCACAGACCGGCAAAATTCCACGAACCCGTGCAGCGAGTATCTTTTCCTCGACAACACCGCCTGCAATCTCGCGTCGCTTAATTTGATGAAGTTCAAGACCGCCGAGGGCGATTTCGATGTGGAGCGATTCAAAGCCGCAGTGCGCATTTTCATCACTGCGCAGGAAATTATTGTCGATAACGCGAGCTACCCAATCAAAGAAATCGCCGAGAACTCGCATATTTTCCGCACGCTCGGCCTCGGTTACGCAAATCTCGGCTCGCTCATCATGAGCTACGGCTATGGTTACGACAGCGTGGAAGGCCGGGCGTTGTGTGGCGCAGTCACGGCCATCATGACTGGCGAAGCTTACGAGCAAAGCGCGCGCATGGCGCAAGTGCTGGGACCGTTCCCCGGCTATCACGACGCGCGCGCCAGCGGCGTCCCGAAGCCGGTCGCTAAGGACAATGTCGCCTCAATGTTGGAAGTGATCGAGCTGCATCGCTGTGCAGTGCGCGAAATTTCGGATGCGAAAGAGTTCGCGCATTTGAAAGAGGAAGCCGCAAAAGTTTGGGACAGCGCGGCGGAACTTGGAAAGCGCTACGGTTATCGCAATGCGCAAGTCACGGTGCTCGCGCCGACGGGCACGATCAGTTTCCTGATGGATTGCGATACGACCGGAATCGAACCGGACATCGCGCTGGTGAAATACAAGCTGCTCGCCGGCGGCGGCATGTTCAAAATTGTCAACCAGACAGTTAGGCCCGCACTGGAGAAACTGGGTTACAACGCCGAGGAGATCGAACGCATCATCGCGCACATCGATGCGTTCGACACGATTGAAGACGTCACCGACACCGATGGATCGACAATTTCATCGGGACTAAAGCCGGAACACTTGTCGATCTTCGATTGCGCGTTCAAGCCGTTCAAGGGCGAACGCAGTCTCAATTACATGGCGCATCTGCGGATGATGGCAGCAGCCCAACCATTCCTGAGCGGCGCGATTTCGAAGACGGTTAATATGCCGGAAGCGGCCACCGTGGACGACATCATGAGCACGTACGTCGAAGGTTGGCGGCTGGGGTTGAAATCGATCGCGATTTATCGCGATGGTTCGAAACGATCTGCGCCTCTAAACACGCGAAAGACCAAAGACATGGGCACCGTAGCCGGCATCGGTGATGCTGGCACCGACGCGACCGCACTCCCAAAGCGCATTCTTGAACTGGAAGAAGAACTGGCCACGCTGCGCAGCCGGCTCAATCAACCGGTTCGGCATCGCATGCCAGACACACGCAATTCCATGACCCATCGGTTCGAGATTGCCGGTCACGAAGGTTACATCACCGTCGGTTCGTACGAAGACGGACAGCCGGGCGAGCTTTTCATTACCATGTCGAAGGAAGGCAGCACCATCGGCGGGTTAATGGACACAGTGGGCACGCTCACTTCAATCGCGCTGCAGTACGGCGTGCCGCTGGAGAGTCTGGTGAAAAAATTCGCGTATCAGAGATTCGAGCCGAGCGGGTTTACAAAAAATCCCGACATTCGTCACGCGACGAGCATTACCGATTACGTGTTTCGCTGGCTCGCGTGCCAGTTCATCAAAGGCTACAAAGAAGCAACGTCGCCGAACCGTGCGCAGCCCGACTTGCCACTCAAAGAAATTCCCGAGATCGAGAAGAGCGCGCTGAACCGGCCAGTCACTGATTTAGCGCGTACCGGCGACAAACAAGTGATCGACGTGATCACGAACAAGTCGTCCAACGATCCCGCCACCGCCGGAGGAAATGGAAACGGCGCCAGTAACTCGGCCGACCGCGTGACCGTAGCGCTTGGCAGCATCTTCATGGGGATCACCTGCTCGGTCTGCGGCAGCGACAAAGTCATCCGCGCCGGCGCCTGCGGCGTCTGCATCGAATGCGGCACTAGCCAGGGCTGTAGCTGAAGAGCTGTCCGCACATCACGCAGACCGACGCGAAACCAGCTACACCCGTTAGCTTGGATAATCGGACCGACCTGCGCGTGATTGGACACGCGCACATGCACGGCTAAAATGCGTGGCCGCTATTTCGGCGACAGAATTAATGAACAAACTCGACGCGCAGAGACAGAAAGAAATTCAACAGGCTGAGGAACTGCTTTTCGCGGGGCCGCAGGCGCTGGGGTTTGCCAAAGGCCTTTTCCAAGGCCACTTCGTTTCCGATTGGGTGATGCCTTATCCGCGGATCCCGGCCGCGCAACAAATCGAACTGGATGACACTCTCGGCGAACTTCGGCAATTTCTCGATGAGCATCTCGATCCTGCGGAGATCGATCGGCAGGCGGATATTCCGCGCGACGTGATCGACGGCCTCGGACGCGTCGGTGTGCTTGGTATGACTGCGCCGAAGGAATATGGCGGACGCGGCTTTTCGCAAATGGCTAACTGCAAAGTGCTGGAAGAAATCGGGCGCCGTTGCGCATCAACATCGGTTTTCGTAAACGCGCATCACTCAATCGGGATTCGCGCGTTACTGCTCTTTGGAACACACGAACAAAAACAGCGATGGCTACCCAAATTATCAAGTGGCGAGCAGTTGGGTTCATTCGCTCTCACTGAGAAGGAAGCCGGATCGGATGCGGCAAATGTGCAGATGCAGGCGCGTCCCAGCGAGGACGGGTCGCACTTTATTTTTTGCGCTGCGCGACGTCAAAGTTCCCAAGGAAAATATTCTGGGCACGATGGGCAAAGGACTAAAAGTCGCGCTGACGGTGCTCGATTTTGGGCGGACCACTTTCGGCGCCTGTTGCACCGGCGCAGCGAAAACCTGTTTGGAACTCGCCGTTCAACACGCGAACACGCGCAGACAATTCAACAAAACGCTGGGCAATTTCGAACTGGTCAAAAAGAAGATCGCGCGCATCGCGGCCGACGCGTACGCGATGGAAGCGATGACCACGGTCACCGGGTCGCTGATCGATCGCGGTTTAGAGGATTATATGATCGAGACGGCGATGCTGAAGGTTTTCACGACAGAGCGGCTCTGGGAGTGTATTAATGACGTGTTCCAGATCCACGGCGGTGCGGCCTACATGGCCGATCTTCCCTTGGAGCGAATGATGCGCGACGCGCGCATCAACCAGATCGGTGAAGGCGCGAACGAAGTGCTCACTTCGTTCATTGCGTTGGTCGGGATGCGTGGACCCGGCATGGAGTTCAAGGAAATTTACGACACGATGATGAAGCCATCCCGCGATCGAATGAGCAAAGCGTGGGCCGCGGGAAAGAACCGGCTTGGCGCGACGATTCGCGTGCCCGATGTGCCTGTCCAAAGTGATGAGCTTCGTGCGCACGCGCGGCAACTCGGCCGCTTGATCTGGCGGTTTAATGTGGCCGTCAACCGTGCGCTGATCTCGTATCGCGAACCGATTCTAGACATGCAGCTTGTTCAGGAACGGATTGCGAATGCGGCGATGGATCTTTTCGCCTCGACCTGTGTTCTCAGCCGCCTGGACAGCGAAATTCAGTTTGCTCGTCGAAATGGCGATGCGGCGCCGCCCAATCACTCCGCTGCCGATCTGTTTTTGCGACAATCATTTCGCCGGATTCGCGGCTTCCTCGCCAGTCTGACGGACAACGACGACAAAGCCGTGCTCGCGGCAGCAAAATCCAGCCTGGCGGAGTCTCCGAGCTAACTCCGAAAGCTTTCGCGAGTAAAATTTGGCCGCACGCATTTATACCGACAAAGATGCCGATTTTCGCTGGCTGAAGGAAAAAATTTCCTCGGTAATCGGCTTCGGCGCGCAAGGCCGTGCGCATGCTCTCAATCTTCGGGACAGTGGCATTGACGTAATCGTTGGGCTTTATCCCGGCAGCAAGTCACGCGCACGCGCCAGGCGGAGCAGGCTTCGCGTATTCGACACACCCGAAGCTGTACGACGCGGCGACATTATTTTTCTCGCGCTTTCAGATACACAGATGCCGGCGATTTACCGCGAACAGATCGCTCCAAATTTGCGTACCGGTCAGACTCTGCTCTTCGCGCACGGCTTCGCGATTTATTATAAGACGATTGTTCCGCCCAAAGACATCGACGTGGTCATGGTCGCGCCCAAAGGACTGGGACCGATGGTGCGTCGAGAATTTGTGCACGGTCGCGGCGTGCCTGCGTTGATTGCAGTTCATCAGGATCGCAGCAGGCACGCGAAGCAAACGGCTCTGGCGTGGGCGAAAGGAATTGGCTGCACCCGTGCCGGCGTTCTCGAAACGACTTTCCGAGAGGAGACTGAGACCGATCTTTTTGGCGAGCAAGCGGTGTTATGTGGCGGCACCAGCGCGCTCATTCGTGCCGGCTTCGACACCCTTGTTCGCGCTGGCTATCCGCCCGAGCTCGCCTATTTCGAATGTCTGCACGAACTCAAGTTCATTGTTGATCTTATCCATGAGGCAGGACTCACCGGAATGCGCAGACTGATTTCGGATACCGCCAAATGGGGCGAACTGACCGTCGGTCCAAAGATTATCGATCAAACAGTGCAAAAGCACATGAGATCCGCGCTGCGCGACATTCGTTCCGGAAAATTTGCACGCGAATTTATTCGGGAGATGGAAACCGGTGCGCGGCGTCGCGCGCATCTGCTGCGCAAAGCTGAAGCGCACCCGATTGAAAAAGTTGGCGCGCGACTGCGCGGCCTAATGAGCTGGGAATAAAAACAAAAAAGCAATCGGCGCTGCCGTGTCGGGCAGCGTTATCGCCCGCCGAACTCCGATTTTGGCGATATTATTGTTCGCGCCCGATAACTAGTAGCGGGTTGGCGGTGGTCGGAAAAACCCCTTCCAACTTTTCGCATCGCACTGGAATGCCAGAAGCGATGGTCTTCACGTAGCAGATTTTTCAAAATGCGAGCGCGAGCACGATAGCTACATATGTTTTCATGCCCTGATTGTGAGGCCGCATCGAACTTTGCGCAAGCTAATTCGGAGGGTCGTTAGGAGAAAGAAACGGCACTTTCGGCCAAGTTTATGGCTGATGCACACTAGGCCGAATTCAATCTGCCCAAAGAAAGTGTTCCAGGCGCAGATGATTCAGCCGGGCCTTGGCTTCTTCGCTGCGGTTGCCACCCGCCGCGGCCAGGCGCTCATAAATCGCAGCTGCGGACTCCCATTTCGAATCTTCCTCCAGCAGCCGCGCGGCATTAAATCCAGCCTTGTAGTACCAGAAGAGCTCACGTTGTTCGTGCGGGCGCGTTTCGTCATCCAGGATTTTGTAAAACGTTTCGAGCGCGCCCGCGCGGTCGTCTTTCTGTTCCAGACAGAGAGCCTTTTTGAATAGCGCCTGGTTGCGCCAGTGGCTGGGCTCGTTCTTGTCTGACGCCAGCTGATCATAAATTTCGATGGCCTGCTGGTAATTTCTGCTGCCTCCCATCTCGAAAAAAATGTCGCCCTTGGCGCAAAGGGCTTCCCGTTTTTCAGACTGCGGAGCATCGCTTTTCAGCACTTCATCGTACAACGCGAGAGCATCTTTGGTCTTGCCAAGCTTACGCTCGATGAGGGCTTGTTCATTGCGCGCGGACCACCGCAACGCGCCGTTTTTCTGCACGACCTGATCGAAAAGAACAATCGCCCGGTCCAATGAATGCTCGCCCATGCTCGACATGGCCGATTCTGCCGCAAAAAAAAGTGCTCTTTCCGCAAGAGAGTCATCCGGATTCTGTTGCGCGATAATTTCAAACTGCGTCTGCGCGTTTGCGAAATCCTGGCGACTGTAATAAAGCTCCGCTAATTTCATTCGAACTTCCGGAGCGAACGGTGAGAGTCCGTGTTGGTCCAGAAATCGCTTTGCGAGCTCTATGACTTTCGTCTCGTTTCCACCCGCTGACTCTTCTACCCAGATGCTGAGATAATCGGCGCGCTCCGCGGCCGCGGCGGTCGGCGCCGATTCGGCTGCATGAGCGAGATTTTTGCGCGCTTCGTCTATGCGCGGCGGTGACGCGTGAAAGGCCAGCTCCGCCAAGGCAACCCATGCTTCCGATACGCGCGGATTTTTTGGAAAATTACGAATGAACTGCTGCAACGATGCCTCCGCTTTTTTGTCGCCTTTCGCCGCCTGCATCAGACCTTCCTCCAATCGCAAATTGGCGCGAGCCTCTTTGTCGCCTCCCTGCTGCTCTAGCTCGGTGTAATCAACCAAGAAACGGGCGTGGTCGCCAAGTTGCAACCAGCCACTTGAGGCATTGAAGAGCGCAGCCCTTGCCCAGGGAGAATTGGAATGCGCGATTTGTTCAAAAGCCGCTGTCGCGGTATCGAATCGCTTCGCCTGGTAGTGCGCTTGCGCGGACAAAAAATCGATTCGAGCCACTAAAGCCGGCTCAGGATGCAGCAGGCGCGCATCATCCAAGATGGCAATTGCCTCGTCGAAATGCCGGTCTTCCACTTCCAATTGTGCGAACTCGAGGAAAGCAGGTGCGATCGCCGGGGATTTGATGCTGGTGCGTTGCAGGTCGGAAAATAATTGCCGGGCCCGGTCCCTCCGGCCAGCGCGAATTTCCAGCCGAGCAAGATACCATCGCGCAAATGTTCGCCGCGGCTGTTCCGGCCTGCGCACCCATTTCTCCAGTTCGTTGCGCGACGGTTTGTGCTCTGTTCGATACAACTCATCTAATTTTTCGAAGAGAAGAGGCAGATCCGGGTCTGCCGAGTGAAGATCGACAAACTGCTCGATGACATCATCTCCGGCTGCCGGCGTTTTTAATTGCAGATGTGCTTCGGCTATGCCGAAGAGTGCCGCGATTAGCGTGGCATGACCTGCTCTCTCCGGCCTTTTCAGGAGCGCTTGGAATATGCTGATTGCTCTCTCGGGGCGTTGCAAAATCAGTTCCAGGCGGCCGCGCAACACCCGCCGTTCTCTGCGCTCTGCGACCGATGTTGGCTTCATCTCTTCCAAGAGACGCTGCGCATTAGGAGCATCGCCCATTTCAACGTGTAGTTCGGCCGCTCGTAACTGCGCTCGGATAGCCCATTCTCTGTCGTGGAGGAGAAGGTTAAGCTTTCTTAAAGCTTCTTTCCGCTTTCCTAACGCACGCAGCATCTCTGCTGCCCCAAAAGTGGCTGCTCCACGAAACGCTGAAGCTTCGTCCTTAGCCAATTCCTCATACAGCGGCAGGGCATCGGCCCATCGATTCAGCCTAGCAAGGGCTTGGGCGCGCCAGAACTTTGCCCAGGGAAGTTCGCGCACTCGAGCGTCTGCCAACAGGACGAGCGTATCTTCCGGCTTTCTTGCAGCCACTTGGGCTTCCGCAAGTTTCTCGGCGACTGCGCCCCATTCGGCATCGGGCAGATTCCTGTTTAGCAACGCCTGCAGTCGCACAACGGCCACTTCTGGCACGCCTTCTGAAAGTGGCGCGATGGCTCCGGTAAGTTCAGCGGAAATGTCCGCCCCCGCGAGTGGCGCGAGTATGACCGTGAGCCAGATGAATGCGATGGGTCTTATTAGACTCATCTTCTCTCCAGTATTCCCCCCAAATATCGCCCGGTATGGCTGGCTGGAAGAGTTGCGATCTTCTCCGGCGTACCGGCTCCGACGAGATCGCCGCCACCTTCCCCACCTTCAGGTCCCAAATCAATGATCCAGTCGGCGCACTTGATCATCTCCAGATTATGTTCAATCACAATCACCGTGTTACCTGCATTGCGCAGCTTCATTAACACTTGCAGCAGTTTCTCAATATCGGCGAAATGCAATCCGGTTGTCGGCTCATCGAGAATGTAAAGGGTGCGTCCAGTTGCCTTTTTCGCAAGCTCAGTAGCGAGTTTCACCCGCTGGGCTTCTCCGCCGGAGAGAGTTGTCCCTGCTTGGCCAAGCCGCAGATAGCCAAGACCCACATCCAACAATGAGTTTAATTTTTCTGAAATACTGGGCACATTGCGGAAAAAGCGCGCTGCCTCGTCCACGGTGAGATCGAGCACGTCGGCAATATTCTTGCCCTTGTAAGTGATCTCGAGCGTCTCACGATTGTAACGCTTGCCATGGCACACCTCGCATTCGACATACACGTCCGGCAAAAAGTGCATCTCGATTTTGATCAATCCACCGCCCTCGCAGTTTTCGCAACGGCCGCCTTTGACATTGAAACTGAAACGGCCTGCGTCATACCCACGCACGCGCGCTGTCGGCAATTGCGCGAACAGCTCTCGTATGGGCGTAAAGGCCCCGGTGTACGTGATAGGATTTGACCGCGGCGTTCGGCCAATCGCGCTCTGATCAATCACAATCGCCTTGTCAATCTGTTCGACTCCTCGAAGCGCCCGATGAGTGCCCGGTTTGTCTTTCGCGTTGTAGAAACGCCGGAACAGTGCGCGCCGCAGAATGTCATCCACCAGAGTGGACTTGCCACTGCCGGAGACGCCGGTCACACAGGTGAGGCAGCCAAAAGGAAAGGATACGTCGATTTTCTTGAGGTTGTTTTCACTTGCACCGACCACTGTAAGCCAGCTATCGGACCGCGGCTGAACGCGCTGCTTTGGAATGGGAATTCGCGCCCGGCCGGAAAGATAATCGCCAGTCAAAGAATTCTTCGCGTTCAGAATTTCGTTGAGTTTCCCTTGCGCCACGATTTCGCCACCGCGCGGGCCTGCGCCCGGGCCGAGATCGATAATGTGATCGGCAGCCCGAATCGTTTCTTCGTCATGTTCAACTACAATGACGGAATTGCCCAAATCACGAAGACGCCACAGCGTCGCCAGCAATCGCGCATTGTCGCGCTGATGCAACCCGATGCTTGGTTCGTCCAAAATGTAAAGAACCCCGGCGAGGCCGGAGCCGATTTGTGTCGCCAATCGGATTCGCTGTGCCTCGCCGCCGGAAAGCGTCCCGCTTTGGCGATCTAGGGTGAGATAACCGAGCCCGACTTCAACGAGGAATTGCAAGCGTGATTGAATTTCGCGCACCACATCGGTCGCAATGTTTTGTTGTTGCGAAGTCATCTCCAGCGCACCAATAAACCGGGCGGCCGCTTCGACCGTCAGTTCACTGAACTGGTGAATGTTTAGTTCGCGTCCGTCACGATCTCGGATAGTGACGGCAAGGATTTCCGGCTTGAGCCTTGCTCCATTACATACTTTGCACGGTTCGCGTGTCATGAACGAGCGAATGCGATTACGGGTAAATTCGCTCTGAGTTTGCTCGTAAAGTCGCTGCATTTGTGGCACGAGACCCTCGAATGGTTTCGCGACTTTCCGTTCGCCATTGTCGCTGAAATTCATTTCAATCGGCGCCCCATTCGTGCCGAAGTAAAGGGCTTGTTTAAACTGCTCTGGCAAATCGCTGAAAGGAACGTCTTCATCGACGTGAAAGTGTTTCACCAGCGCCTTTTGCAAATGCCGGTAGTATGCTTGCATCCGCTTTGTCCCGCGTCGCCATGGCGCGATTGCGCCTTCGGCCAGCGTTTTGCCAGGGTCGGAAATCATTAGTTCTGGATCGCAGACCAACTGCGTGCCAAGCCCATGGCAAGCTGGACATGCCCCAAGATGACTGTTGAAAGAAAAATGTTTTGGAGTCAGCTCAGCCAACGTGAATCCGGTCTCCGCGTTTCCGTAATCGGTGGAGTAACGCAGTTCTTGCCACTCTTCCGAATCGACATTGGATGTTGGATGCCTGCTCGCGATTGATCGGAGTTGGGCGTTCCGTGTTTTCTGCGTTGATCGCAAGATTGACAATTTGTTTCCGCCCCATTTGAGCGCAGTCTCAATTGAATCTGTCAGGCGCACACGAATCCCATCGCGCATGACCAACCGATCGACTACCGCTTCGATGGTATGCCGGTTGTTCTTATTGAGCCGGATCGGTTTGGGCCGATCTAGCTCGGTAATCTGATCGTCAATCCGCGCGCGAACGAATCCTTCGCGTCTAATCTTTTCAATCACATCCCGGAATTCGCCTGGTTGATTCTCGACCAAGGGCGCGAGCACAATAATTTTGGATCCTGGCTCATAGGCCAGCACCTGATCGACAATTTGCTGAGGCGTTTGGCGACTGAGCGGCCGGCCAGTCAGCGGATCGTGCGGCTGACCGACAGCGGAAAAGAGCACCCGGAGATAATCGTAAATTTCAGTGGTGGTCGCGATTGTGGATCTCGGATTGGCGCCGGCGCTGCGCTGTTCGATGGCAATCGCTGGCGAAAGCCCCTGGATAAAATCGACATTTGGCTTTTCCATCTGATCGAGGAATTGCCGCGCGTAAGCGGAAAGGCTTTCGACGTATCGACGTTGCCCCTCGGCATAAAGAGTATCGAAAGCCAGGGAGGACTTCCCCGAGCCACTCAGGCCGGTGATGACCACCAACTTCTCCCGTGGAATCTCCACATGAAGGTTCTTGAGATTGTGCTGGCGGGCACCACTAATTTTGATAACTTGCGCAGGCATTCTGACGAGGAATGTCGAACCTATCAGTCAAGCACAGCCATTCCTTTTCTCCAGCGAAATTGCGTTATCGAGAGTACGACAGAATGCCTGCGGCAGCGAAATTCCGCTCGGGTTGCAAAGATGAAAGTCTCAATCGTAATCCCCTGTTACAATGAACGGGACACGATCGAGAAGATCGTTGAGGCCGTTCGCAACGCTCCGCTTGAGAGCAGAGAGATCATTGTGGTGGACGATTGCTCACAAGACGGGACGCAAACTTTGCTCCGGGAAAAAGTCTCGCAGATAGTTGATCGTGTTATTTATCATCCGGCAAATCGGGGCAAGGGAGCAGCCCTGCGCAGCGGATTCGCAGCTGCGAGTGGCGATTTTATTTTGGTGCAGGATGCCGATCTCGAATACAGCCCCGAAGATTATCCAGCCCTTCTTGAGCCGCTTATATCAGGGAAAGCCGACGCGGTACTCGGATCCCGGTTCATGGGCGGACGACCACATCGTGTCCTTTTCTTTTGGCACATGGTCGGCAACAAATTTTTGACGCTGCTCTCCAACATGTTGACCAATATCAATCTGACCGACGTGGAAACAGGCTACAAAGCCTTTAGGGCCCCACTTATCAAATCGATTCAAATAGAAGAAGATCGGTTTGGCGTTGAGCCGGAGATCATCGCCAAGCTCGCCCACACGGGCTGTAGAATTTACGAAGTGGGGATCTCATACAGCGGACGGACTTATGCAGAGGGCAAGAAGATCAACTGGAAGGACGGCGTTAGAGCGATTTACGCGATCCTTAAATACAACCTGGAGCGGCGCAGAATATGAAGGAAGCTGCTGTGCAAAGCTCCGCTGCGCGTTCGGCGACAGTCAATTCGCCATTAAACGATACCGGCAGCATGACTGCTCTTGCGGGTGGATGCGAGCCGAACACAGCGACGTGGGGAACAGCCGCCTTGGAGCAAAGACGCGAACGAACACGAGATCATCTGGCCAAAATTGCTGCTCGGCGCGAGAACTGGATCAACCGTAACAGATACTATTACGAACTGCTTGACCGGCTCCTTCGTTTTTTGGTGGAGCCGCAGAAAAAGGTTCTCTCGGTTCGCTGCGGCACCGGCAATCTTTTGGCGGTTCTCCAGCCCAGTAAGGGTAAAGGCGTTGACATCTGTCCTGAGATTATAGAAATCGCACAGCAACGAAGTCCATCCTTCGAATTCGCCGTCGCTTTCCCGGACAAGGAAGAGTTCCAGCGGGCTTTCAAGCCAGACGAAAAATTCGATTACATCCTCTTTAACGACATCGGTGATACGGTGGATGTCCTTCAAGCCCTGCGAAATTTGGCGCCGCTTTGCCAGAGGCATACTCGCGTGTTGGTAACAACTTATAACCATCTTTGGGAACCACTCGTCACCTTTGCCGAGTGGATCGGGATGAAAGTGCCGCGGACAGAGCAGAACTGGCTTTCCACCGCTGATATTCGAAATCTGTTGAAGCTTGCCGGCTTTGAAGCTCTTGAAACGCATCGAGTCGTTCTCTTGCCGAAATATTTGCCGTTGCTATCGGTTTTTTTTAATCGTTTTTGTGGGCGTCTGCCGTTTCTGAGCAAACTCTGTATGACGCAGGTGGTCGTTGCACGAATGATGCCACCACTTGTTTCGCGGGAAAGGCTTTCCGTATCAGTCGTCATTCCATGCAAAAATGAGAAAGGAAATGTGGAGGATGCCGTTCGGCGCATTCCGTCTTTAGCAGGCCGCACAGAGATAATTTTCTGTGACGATCAATCGACGGATGGCACGGCTGAAGAAGTGTTGCGGGTGCAGTCGCTCTATCCGGAGAAGAATATTCGTCTTGAACATGGGCCAGGAGTTTGCAAGTCGCGAAACGTCTGGACAGGTTTCAACGCTGCGACAGGCGATGTTTTGGTGATTCTCGATGCGGATCTGACGACAATTCCCGAGGAGTTGCCTTACTTCATCGATGTTATCGCTTCGGGGCAGGCGGAGTTCGTTAATGGATCGCGCTTGGTCTATCCCGTGCCAAAAGGTGCGATGACCGGAGCGAACATGCTGGGCAACAAATTTTTCAGCCTCGCCTTTACCTATCTGCTCGGGCAACGAGTAAAAGACACTTTGTGCGGCACAAAAGTCCTCTGGAAAAGCGATTGGGAGCGGATTAAGCCAATGCTCGGAAGCTGGGGAACCGAAGACCGATGGGGAGACTATGAGCTGTTATTTGGCGCCGCAAAGTTGAACCTTAAAATTCTGGATTTGCCGGTCCATTACCAAGAACGCATTTACGGTTCCACTAAGATGACGAAGGTCTTCCGGAACGGACTGGTCATGCTACGGATGTGCTGGCATGGATTTCTGAAATTAAAACTCGGCTACTAACTCAGTATCTGAAATTTTCGGGCTGGCGACTAACGCATGGGAGTTTCAAATTCGTAGTTCATCTGAAAATTTTCTAATGCAAGAGCGCATTGCTAACGAAATTCAACACGGCCGCTTCCTAGCCGAACATGGGGCGGGCGAGATTTGGAATTGGGAGAGTCCGGCCGGCAAACTACGTTGGGCGCGCCGGGTGAAGATGCTCAGCACGCATATCGGGCCAGGAATGACAGTGCTTGAGTTGGGATGCGGTACCGGCTATTTCACCCGGGAACTCGTGCGCTCCGGAGCGGACATTGTCGCGATTGACGTCTCGCCTGAGCTTCTGGAAATCGCGCGAGCTCATTGTTCTGCGCGAAATGTTCGTTATGAAAACCAGAACGCCTACGCACTGACTCATCCTGATGGCGTATTTGATTCCGTTGTGGGCAGCTCGGTTTTACACCATCTCGAAATCGAAGAGGCGCTACACGAAATTTACCGGGTGTTAAAGCCGGGTGGCACAATTTATTTCACGGAGCCAAACATGTTGAACCCTCAGATCGCCGTGCAAAAGAACGTGCCCTGGGTGAAGCGGAAACTCGGCGATTCACCGGATGAGACCGCATTTTTCCGGTGGCCGCTCCGGCGGCTGCTCGAACAAGCAGGCTATCGTGATGTTCGAATCGATCCGTTTGATTTTCTGCACCCGAAAACGCCGGCGCCTTTAGTTAATCGATTGAACACATTGGGACGTTTTCTCGAAAACGTGCCAGTGATCTCGGAGTTTGCCGGGTCGCTTTATATCCGCGCGGTCAAGTGAGCAGCACGACAATGGTGCAGAGCGAAGAAGCGAAAGATCGTGCCGCAACATTGTGCAACCGCGCGCGGCTCGGCGCTAATAAAAATCTTCTTTTCTGGTATCGCGAACTTTACCGTGATCAGTTCAGGGACTTTTCCAACCCAGCGGCGCTCTCGATACTAGAGATAGGAAGCGGCACATCGCCCCTGAAACAATTTCTCTCGAACGTTGTTACGAGCGACGTGCTTGACCTGGATTATCTTGATCTCGTGTTTGACTGCCACGAAATCGACAAATTAGACGCAATTAAGGATCACAGCCTTGATGTTATTACGCTTACTAATGTGTTGCATCATCTGAAGAGTCCCATTGCGTTTCTCAACCGCGCAGCCAGCAAGTTGAAAGCGGGCGGCAAGGTGATCGCGACTGAGCCTTTTTTTTCCGTTCTATCAACTGCCATATTCAAGTACCTGCATCACGAGCCGGTCGATTTCCGAATCTCCGAACCGGAGCTTGGCGATCTGGAGGGACCATTGATATCGGCTAACATCGCCCTGCCGTGGCTAATTTTCTTCCGTAAGCGCGAATGGCTGCAACGCTTGAACGATAATTACGATGTCGGGAATCTCTCGATTCGATATTTCACCGCACTGTCGTACATGATTACTGGCGGAATATCGCATAGGCTGCCAGTTCCAAGCTTGGTTTATCGAATGTTATTTCCCCTGGACCTCGGTCTTAGTCGCTGCTTTCCCAAGTTCTGTGCAGCTTTCTGTACCGTAGCCCTGACGCGACGCTGATGCCGGCGATCTCGCTTCTTCGCCGACTCGGCAACAGGCCTTACGAACACGCGTTTCCGGTCTACCGCCTGTGTTATCGCGCTTTCAAAGCTTATGCTGATCGGGCGGAGCGGCGCCTGCTGAGAAGTGTTTTATCCACGGGATCTGTTGTTGTGGACGCAGGTGCGAATATCGGTATCTATTCACAGTTTCTCTCCCGCTGTGTTGGGGCGACTGGGGTTGTTCACGCCTTCGAGCCTTCGCCGGAAAATTTCAAGCGCCTGCAATTTGCTACGCGCAAGCTCGCAAACGTGCGCTTGTCCCAGGCTGCGGTCGGAGAATGCAGCGGAAGGTCCAAACTCTATCTTTCAGATAAACTCAACGTCGATCACCGAACATATGTGACGGGAGACTCGCGCCGTGCACTACCGATCGATATCATAGCGCTCGACGATTACTTCAAACCCGGCGAACGTGTTGATTTGATCAAAATGGATATTCAAGGCTATGAGCTTCACGCCTTGCGCGGGGCGAGTCGTGTTCTGGCTGACAACCCCGACCTTAAATTGCTCGTTGAATTCTGGCCCTGCGGATTGAAGCAGGCCGGCAGCAAGTGGGTTGAGTTTTTGGATACTCTGCAAAGTAAAAACATGTTGGTCTCAGAGATAACAAATCGCGGGCTCGTACCTTTCCGCGCCGACTTAGTTCGCGAGACTTCAGAGTGGTACGTGAATCTGTTCGCCTCACCGAAGTAACACCGCCCCTCGTTGTCGCATTTAAGATTTCGATGGCAAGCCAGCCTCTGCTTCATTGTTACCTGGTAACATCAAGACAAGCCCGCCAGCTTCCAAAACTTGATGCCAGCTTGGATCGATCGATTGAAGTGTAACCAATACCCTCTGAGTCTCGGATTCGGGGACGGCAACGGCGTTCGCCCGACCGGTTTCGATCACTTGGCGAAATTTTGGTTCCAACAATTGAAGCCGTCTGGGGTTTCCGGAATCGTCGCCCTCGATAAAACTCTGCGCCTGGCGGCGGAGAATGCCTTCCGCCGGATTCCCGGCATTGGCGAAATAATGTGTGACGAGCCGCGGAGCGACGACTTTCATTTCGGGCAAGAGAAGGGGTAACTCACAGCTGGCGGTCCAGTTTGGTGCAAGCAGCTTGGCATGTGCAATGTATCGGCCGGCAGCTTTGGCAAAAGCAATGTTCGCCGGAAGCAGTTGGCACTCCATCGGCGATTTCCAACCGATGCCGAGCTTTGGATCTCTCGGCAAAATTGCAAGTCCACGGTAGCTGCACGCGAAACTCACAACCACTGCTGAAACGGCCAGAACAGTTGTTAATCGGTCTTTCATCTGAATGCCCGGGCGGCGGACCAGGCGAGGACCTGCAGCCGCGATCAAAGTGCATAGCAACGGCAGTTGCAGAAGATAAACAAGTCGAAAATAACAGTAAGCGAGAATATTTTTCATCCACCACGGCGCGAGTAATGGATTCAAACAGAGAAGCCACACAGCACATAGATAAAAGAAAATGAAAAGGCCATTGCGCCCTCTAACAATCAGCAGCGGTACAGCAATCATGAGGACGACGTCGCGAAGATACTCAAGCGGCCCACCGATCACATAGTCCACAGCTTCGCACCAAGGCATGGAAGTTGGCCCATACATACGGGTGTCCATGGGCTTTGGAATGATGTTAAGCGCCAGCATGGCCAATATTGCGATTGGGTAGACGAGCGGAATTGCCAATAATAGACCACGGCGCAGTGGCCTGAGTAGATCCTCTCGAGTCCTGCGTTCGAATAGCTCAAGTGTGAAAAACGCAACGCAGGAGCAGCCAATAACAGCGGGGATCAAGTAGAGCGCAGGATTGCTAAGACCAACGCTGGCGATTCCTAACAACGTGAGCCACGCCACATCACTTCTGTTACCTCTGTCCAGAAACCGGTAACTGAGCGCTAGGCCTATCGGGAGGAACAAAAGCCAAACGATCGGTTTGCCCTGCCACAGGTACCCGGCAACGGTCGCAAATCCGAGCATGCCGGCAGTGTTGATCGAGGTCAGCGACTGCCCGGCGACAAACCGAAATCCCGCTCCAAGCAGCGCTCCGAACGGCGACTCGTCAGCGATAAGCAGAAAACAGATGCCAAGAAAAGCCCCGATGGCTGCGGCCCAGCGATCCAATCCGAATACTCTAGCGCACCAATAGAAAACAAATGGAACCGAAAATGCTGCAAGCGCGTGACCAACTACCTGATAAAAGTACAGAGGATCGATTCGAAGATAGTGGCCCAAAAAAGCCATGAGCATCTCATAACTGGTTGCCAAGTGAACTGGTGAAAACGCCGCGGCGTCCATATCGACACTCGTTTGCCGCAGGCTTATGGGCTGGTTGACGTCCAAGAGCTGAGTAAGAGCGCGATGAAAATACACTACATCATCTTGATTCGGCCGGCGCACGAACAGAACCGTCGTGGCGTAGGCCGCGCCCAAAACCAGCAGGAGAATGTGCGACGGGTGAAAGCAATATGCTTTGCCTGGAATTGCGTTCGTTTTTCTCCACAGGTGTCCGAATAGATAGAAACCGGCAATAGCAATAGCTAAGAAGCACCACGTGATGGTCTTCGCCGGCCATCTGGTAATAAGAACAAGCTGATAGGCGACGGTCCAAAACGCGACCGCCGCTATCGGCAGCAGCAGAACATCGCCCGCGCGGGATTCGGCGGACCTTTCAGAGATCAGCATGGACTTCATCCTGGAATTCTTTGGGGTTGCGACTCCTTGCAGCGTCGCCGGTGGTCGGCGTGGTCGAGCGCTCTCCAATCAGCCAGCAGGCAGTCTCACGTTGACGTTCTAGCCCGAAAAAGCAAAATCGTCGGGAAAGGGTAGGTCATGTCTTGAGGAAAGCGCACCAGCCTAAACTCGTGTCTAAAAATCTTTACGGGAACCCTGTAGCTTTTTTCGTAAGTAAACTTTCCCTGCGCCTCAACCTGACTGACAATTGCGTTCATTTGCGCTGGCTCAATTTGAGTTGGCAATCCTATCAGAAAGAAGTCAGCGTCCTGCCCTGGATTCTGTAAATGGACAGCCACCTTTTCACTGGTTAGTGGCTTGGCTGCGGGCATCGCAGTGTAAAAATAAGGTCCGTAGTGCCATATGCCAATGGTCGCTGGCGCGTCACCAATTAACTTTTGGAGATCGCCCCGAAGGACCTCGCGAGAATCCTCTTCCTGCATGGCACGACCGTATGCCACGTCAAAAGCCACTGATGGCGCAAGGACGAGAAGGAGCGCGCTGGTTAAAAGGATGGCGACTGTCCGGTTATTTTTCACTTTCAGTTGTAGATCGGCACAGGCTACGCCGACAAGAACACAAAATCCAGGCACCAGGAGCATGGTTATCCGTCCGAAATAGGGTCCAAGGTAGCCTTTGCCCATTAGATAAAGATACAAAAGCGAAAAAATCATTATCGGAACGGAAAGGTTGTAAAGACTTCGCCTGAACAGAAGATAGATAATCGCGCAGTAAGGAACCAACCATAGCAGGGGATACATCGCGAACGGGATGAGGTATATCACGTACTTCCATACAACCGACAGATTAATCAACTGACTACCCCTAAACTCGTTTAACGAGGCGTATTTCAGCGTTTCTCCGGTGATTGCTTTTGTCACGTTGCACGTATCTAAAAAGAGCATCGGATGACCCAGGAACAGGCCGATTCCCAATCCCAAACCGATCAACCAGACTGGGCCGGCAACGAACTCTTTCGCACCGTGCAAAAGTCGCAGCTTCCAGCTCGGCAAATTATCACTGCCATTAAACAGCAAATACAGGCATGGGATCAGTACTATGATCCCGACCGGATAACGAGTGGCTGCTCCCAATCCGGAAATTAGGCCCACAGTAAAGAGCAGCTGCCATGGTCGAGATCTCCGAAGCTTAAGGGACAACCAAATGACCAAGGCGCACAATAGATTGCTCAAAATGTGGGTCCTCATAAAATGCGCATAGATCACCTGCATTGGGAGAACGGCGTAGCAAAGCGCACCCACAAGAGACGGATAGAGCTTCCAAGTCGCTTCTCTAATCGCAAGGAAGACGACGACGATTGTACAGAGATCGACGAACACTGACATCCATCGAGAGATATACAAGAGATGGGAGTGACCTGCCGCGGTCATTGAGTCGGCAACATCACCACTCTTTCCAGACGCCAGCTTGAGCGCCGCTTGCAGCACGGCCCAAAGGTAATAATTAAAGGTGCCTTCAAAGTATGCTCCCGGAGCCTTAAGATGACCTGCTAGTAAATCTAGCTGGAGCACGCCCCTAAGGCTTACGAATTCGTCCGGCTGAAAACTCAGATCGTGGCCATACCCACTGGTGAGACCCCAGGTCAATCCCGCTACTCGAAGATAGGCTGCCAGCAAAAGCAGGCCTGAAAATAGAGCGGGTCGAAGGGCTTTGTGCACAAGTCAACCTCCGGTCGCGACACTTTGGAAAAGGGCTGTGAACCGCATTAGTGTGGTGGCCATGGTTCGTCAGACCCGACGGGAGCAAGCTTTAGAATTGCCGCCTTGCCGCGGGAATTATCTAGAAGGTGCCACTCGTATCCGGGAACAGCTGGCAGGCGCGACTGCTTGGTGGTCATTTCGTCATGTGAAAGGAATAGCGCGTAAACTGGAAGCGACTGCTCCAAGCCGTGTTCGACCAGGACCAAGGCCTGCGACCGATCATAGCGCCACGTATAGCTCCACTTGTAATGATGATTTCCATCGATCGGGGCTGCAACGAACGAGCGCGGCAAAAGAGCGTTCAAGTAAACAGGATCAATATCGGAGAGAACGATTCCAGGTTGCCCGTCCAACAGTCTGGCGAAATGCCTCTGCGCGACGAAGTGGGGGGAGTCACGAGGCTGACTAGCAAAATGAAGCGCGTCCCACGCCTGCGACCGGTCAATGCCGGGTGTGTTATAGCCGGAACGCGAAGGGTAACCGAGACACGTCGCGACAAATAAAACAAAAACACCCAGGGCGGCGATAATCCGTTTTCCGGCAAAAAGGTTCTTTGCAGCCCATGTGACAGGCAGGACAGCGACCGCGACGAGAAGCATTAACAGCGGCAGGTAAAATCTTGCATCCACAAGTAGGTAATGATGACTCAGGATCACAGCCAGGAAGCTCAAATTGGCCAAAAGAGCGCAGATCGTGAACCGATGGACCCGAATAAAGAATGATCCTGCGCAAGTTAGAAGAACGAATGCGGGGACAAAGCACGTCCCAGTACCAAAAAGATTTGCCACGTGATATCCAAACCGCCCCAAAGTGAATTCCCTCCACAGCGCGGCGGCATTGGCTGGAATATAGCCAAGGGAAAAAAGAAGGTAGCTCTGGCTCGAGTAGGAGGCCCAGAAGTCGTAACCTGTTTTGAACGGGGAATGAAACTCGATCATGTTCAGCACCAGCAGAGGCGTAGCCGCCAAAGCGAAAACTGCGGGAACTGCCATGCAATGAAGAAGCCAGCGAACGCGCATCCCTCTCGCTGGGAACAGAGCAACCATGAGTAGTAGCGGCGCAAAGAAGAGTGACTGGATTCGAATGTTTACTGAAAGACCGAGGAAAATCGCTGATAAATAGATTTTCCAACGGCGTTCCTCCTTGAGTCCGAGATACGCGAACATAAAGGCCAATACATAGAACAGCGACGCGCTGATCTCGCTCAATGACGAGCGGCAAAACGTGAAGAAACCGGGCAACGTAGCCAGAAGAAGCGCCGCGCATCCCCCGGTCAATGGTTTGGCGAGATAAAGATAGAAGCCGAAGACGCCAAGGAGTAAAAGGAGACCGACCGTCTGACTCGTCCTAAACGGCGCCAGAACAGAATCCGTTTCCGGAAGAATCTTCAGCCAGGGAAGCATCAACGCCGGATAACCAAAGGGATATCTCGATGGCAGCTTATCGTATCCGATTTGTATGAAAGGCCATCGATCCTTCAGCATGGCTTTAGCCTGTGCGAAGTATTCCACCGCATCCGGGTACGGGCGGAGATCCAGTAGCGCCGTTTCGCGGTAGTCAATTTTGAGCACCGCAAAGTAGTAGAACGTCAATGCGCAAAGGAGAAGCAATGCGCCAACCAAAAATGGTGCAGATGTGAAATTTCTGTTTGGAATTGCTCTCATGAAGAATTATAGCGGCTCTAAACCGCCAAATCCCGCTTCGCTGCAAGCAAACAAATAGCGCCCTGATTTGCATCGTGTAAAGCTCAACGTCATCAAAACCGAGTCGTCCCATGCGCTAGCCGTGAGTCTGATTTGATTTATTCGGCTTCGGAGGCGAAATGACCGCTTTTTCAATGGTTTTGCCGGTGAATCAATGGAAGGGAGATCTCCTTTGGAGTGGGCAAGCACGCTTGATTTCCGTCTCGGATTTTAGGTCGACAATCTGGATCGATTCGGTAACGGTGGTCATGCGGCAGCCTTGGGAATTCGGGAGCATAACCCGCGGTGGCGCTGTTTTAGCCGAACAGACTTGGCTTTCTGGAATAAACATTACGACGTCGGAAAAACACTCACCCTTGTGAAGAGCATCATTGTTAACGCCCTCATTATCCTCGCTGCGGCGGCTGGCGTGATATTGCTTCTAAAAAAGGGCGGCGCGGCTGGTGCCAGCAAAGTAGTACAAATAAGTGCTCCCGTTGGCCGCACCGCAGCTGATGCGGCGCCCATACGCCCGCAGACGATAGAAGGGCGGATTGATGACTTTAACGAGCCGATTACGCTCCAGCCAATACGGTCTTGGAGGGCGGATACCAAATATGGGTTCATGCTTGCGGTCTCTGGGAACCCAAAATGGAATCGGCCTCAGGCGCGAGTGACGTTTGCGAATCCAACTCCAGCTCCGATCGTGTTGGAAATCGACTATACGGTTGACCAAAATTGGCTCAAGATGATCGAAGCAAACCCTGTAGCCAAGGATAGGTTCGACGGGGTTGCGGTGCAGGTCGCCACAGAGGGAGCGGCTTATAACAGCTCTGTCTTACTGAAGCTTGACCCTCTACAGCGGGCGGATAATCGCAAGTGGCTGTCTTATAATCTAACTTTGCCTACGGCCACTAAAGAGGTCCATTTCTGGATCGCCGGAATACCACCACACTACAGCGGTTTCTGGGCGAACTGTGCTATTTCTCTCCCGCAATTGCGAATAACGCCGAGTCAGGTGCTCGCTCCACCTGGTGCTCAGCCAACGCCCACCACAAAGAATCCTTAATCAAGTCACGAGCGCACCCTGGCGTTGGCCAACATGTTCGCATCCGTTCGAAATAATCTTGTTTTGAAACTGACGGCCCCTGCCTCTGTCGCTCGACTGCTAAATGTGGCGCCGGCAAAGAAAGCTGGCCAATATCTTCGAGGTATCGCGCTGTTTGTTTTACTTTCGTTGCCTTCGCTGTGGCTCCTTACACAACCCTTCCCTTGGATAACTGGATTAGAGGCGATGGCGCTAGGCACTACCATCCCTTTAGTCATTTTCGGGCTGATTGGTGGTCTGCGTCTGGTGTGGAGAAGCGATGATGTATTGTGGCTCGAGTGCGCAGCAATTACGTTATGTTTTGCCTCTTTGCAGGCCTACATTTTCAACACCGCGTTGCACCCGCAAAATCGATTCAATCTCATCGGCGGCCTATTACCGAATGCCGACCCATCTATGTACCTCTCGCTAGCAAATCAATGGAGTGACGGCATGCGAGTTATCACCACACAAACAACAAGACAGTTCTTCCCATGTTTCCTGAGCGCCATGCTTTGGATCTGCGGACGCGACCTGAAGATGATCGTATCGCTATTTACCTTGATCACAGGGGTGCTGTCATTTGTAGCGTGGCGTCAGGTGCGTGCAACTTTTGGCTGGTTAGGAGCGACCTTGTTCGTAGGCCTCGTTTTTTTCTTCTACCGTTGCGAAGTCGTCGGCTTGTTGCGCACAGAACAACTCGGGCTCTGGTTTGCGCTCATTGCCCTAGCTCTCATGCTGCAAGGGCTGCGGGAGAAACGCGAAGGGTTGTGGTCTGCAGGGTTGTTCAGCCTTGTCATGGGATTCAACACGCGAGCCGGCGCGTATTTTATTCTGCCGTTGCTAATCGTGTATAGCGGATGGATTTTCCGGCGAGGCTCTTGGAGCTGGCGCAGCATTCTGTCGGCCGGCGTGATTTGCCTTGTTGCGATGCTTTTGAACTTTGCGTGTTACTGGATCTTCTTTGCTCCTCCACGTCCGACCTCGAATTTTTGGCTCTGCTTTTACGGCATGCTAAAAGGTGGAAATTGGGTCACTGCAATGAATGAAATAGGACTCAATGACCGCACCAACCTAATTGCTCGGGACAAAGGGATCGCACTGGCAATAGCAGAACCTTCGCGTCTTCTGCAAGGCTTCCTGAAAGCCTGCGCTTATGCGTGGACTGCCAATATCTTTTATCATCCTCCAACGGCAGATACGTTCCGTTCGTGGCTGAGATGGTTGACAGTTATAGGAGCTGTCCTCCCGTGGAGTTGGTCCATGGTGCGGAAAAGGCGAGCCGAATTGGAATGGTTCGTTTTATTGATTATATTGGGCACGTTACTTTCATTGCCCTTCGCTCCGCCTTGGGATTATGGGAGCCGCGTCCATGCGGTAGCATTTCCTTTTGTCTATCTGTGTCCGGTGATGCTGATCAGCTGGAGCGGGCGAGGTTTGCGCAACCTTCTACCATGGCGGATCCGCTTTGCTAATGTATTGGTAGATAAAAGCCAGTTCATCTTGGCAGATAGCCGGTTGACGCAGCTGCTACAGGCATCCTTGGGAATATTACTGGTCCTGATCACCATCGTGCCGTTGGCCTTAATGCTTTCTAAAAATCGTCCGATCAGGGGATGGGACCCGCGATATTGCGTCCCTGTGCCAGAGGGTTGCCCGGCAAGGAATTTGCCAGCCGGTTACCAGATTCATTTAATCGCCGATACCGGGCGGACATTCGTGCCCTGGATACGAATATCAGATTTTCGCAGGAGTATTGATGACAACGCCGAAAAAACGCGCGCGCCGTGGATGCTGGACCTACTACAAGATTTACCGGAAGGTACTACTATCGGCACCGCGTGTCACAGCCAGTTTTTTGTAATTGGGACCGATAAAGTAGAAACAACGAGAATATCGCAGCGTCACCCCATCCTGAATCGTGCTTGGCATCGCGTTATTTATGATAACGACTATCCTATACAGCCTTACTCACAGGAACTACTAAGCCGGCCTCAAGCGCCGCCACTTTTACCTGCCAAGTAAGACCCCGCCGTGCTAAGTGCAACCGTTGTCTCGAAATCCTCGACCGGTTCGATCACCAAGAAAATCTTGTAGAATGGGAGCTACTTTTCGCTGCTTTTCGCACAACAGCGAAAATGACAAAAATCAGGAGCAATACGAGCGTGATTCTATTTAGTAGTGCTAGGCCGCGAAACAGTGTAGGGCGATATTCGAATTCGACCTGATTTTTCCCAGCAGGCAACAGTACACCAGTTTGCCACTCGTTTACCCGCAGGACCGGCCGCTTCTTACCGTTCACCCGAGCTTTCCAAGCCGGCGTAAACCATTCATTCAAGATCAGCAGCGCAGGCGAGCCGGATTCAATTACTGAATAGCTACGGTTCGCTTGGTCCGCGATTTTTGTAATTTGGTCCCGAGCGTGCAGTAACATCTGCGAAGTGCCCAAAAAACGCCGAACCGATTGGAGGTCGTGCGGCGTCACATAAGCTTCTGAGAAATAATCAAAGCCTTGGCTCATGATCTTGAGTCTGGGCTCGTTTTTGGCAAAACCTGCGACACGATGAACCAGGGTAAGTCGTCCCATGGGAGTGGGATTTTCGTATAGCCGGTAGCCTTCCGTTTCCAGTATCTGTTTTGCGCCCTCGTCAGTAGGCGAATTATTCGGACCGCATAACACGTAACGCGCACCCATCATCTCACGGAGATGCGGAAAACTTGCGAGATGCATAAACTGAAACTGCCCATACGGCTGCGGAGTGAGCTGATTGTAAAAGGTTTTGATGCCATAATAACTTGCGTTCATCGCCCAAAACCTATTGTCAAAGCTGGTGTCGCGAAAATCTACGCGGTAGGTGGTAGCATCGATCTGTTCGGTAACCCTCTGAAGCACCCGGTGGCTAAGTAGATTGATTGGCTTGTCGAAGGCTGATTGAGAGAGTGAGAATCCCCTCACCGGAATGACTACCGCAGCGATCGATACAAGGAGCGCAGCTGATGTCATTTCTTTATACTGCGACGCCCTGGAGAAACGCCCAAGCGCGAACATGATGGGGGCCAATGCGAGCATCCAAAAGCTGGCCAGGCTCTGAAGGAAGTGTTCACGTTCGGTCACCTTCGGATGAAAAAGCTCCCAAAGGATGACTGCGAGAAAAGCTGCCATAAGTGCCGCTGGAGCGATAAGCCGACGAGCGTTACGGCTGTGCTTAGATTGTTCAAGGCTTTGCGCAAGAACGCTGTATCCCAGGCCGCTGAGAAAGGAAACGCCAACCACGAAGAGAGCAAGATGCCGTCCTGCTTCCCGGATCCGGTGTATGAAAGGAAGATGGAAGTTTACATAGGCCAATCCCAAGTTGGTTCCAAAACCGGAAAGCAATCCATACAGGCAGATGACCCCAAATGCTACGGCCAGCGTGCGCAAGAAAGGGTCAAGCCGGCGAAAATAGATTACTGTCAGCAACGTTCCGATCAAACCAAGTGAACCCACGTAAGGGCTGCCGATGATGTCAATCCAGGTTGGTCTGATTACGATACTTGTTACCTGACCCAGGCTGATTTGATTCAGATTGAAGTTTTCCCATGGAATACGGGCGTGCCCCATAACCGCTGCACCGGCGCCGATGTGACGAATCATCTGGCCGGTGGCGATATACATTGGGAGTATCGCAGCCCCGGCCAGTCCGAATGCGATGCCAGTGCAGACCACTAGGGACCACGTCACGCGCCAGACGTCCCCAAAGCGTCGCTGGAGACACAGCCACACAATACCTGTCGCAAATAGTACCAAACAACTCAGAGCGGCATGAATTACCGCCTGCGAGGCGCTCGCTAGGGCCAGCAGACCTGCCGCAACAGAAAACACGAGTATTCCACGAGGCTTTCCGGGAAATCGCAATAGTAACACCCCGCCTGCCAGAACCAACGGCAGCCACGAGTAGCTGGCGGTGATAGTGATCCAGCTAGCGTAGAGTTCCGTGTTCCGCGCCAGCACCCCGACCGAGGCTCCAACGTACGCGGCCCACGGTGGAACTGTCGAGCACCGCAACAAGACATAAAGATTGGCGTAAAAAACAAAGATGTGGAGCAGCGTCAGATGCGTGAGCGTGTAAAGCGATGCCAGTGGCCCCCCATAGTTGATCAAACCAAAAAAATAAAACGGATAGAGAATCGAAAGGTGCGGGCTCTCGAACACCGGAAAACCCGTCCCGATATCTGGCAGGTAATACGGGACAGCGCCAGTCAGCGCCAGGCGCGAGACCTCGGAAAATATCGGCCCGTAGATGTGAACGTTGTCTAGAAACGGCCCAAAGAGCAAGCGCGACGCTAACAATGGGGCATAACGAAGCAAAAAAGTGATAGCCAGCGCGAGAATAGCAAAACGATCCGAAGCGCGATTTGGGTGGGATCGCTCGTGAGTCATCAGCTTAGCGGCCCACTACCGCCATTAAGTGTCATATTGCCTGTGCAGACGACTCGAGATACCGCCCACCGTATTCCGCGAAAACCGAGTCGAGGTAACTTTACTGGAAATAGGTCCTCAGGAACAAGTCCATGATGTGGTGCACGCCCGCCCCTCTGACATGTCTCAGATCGCGCTCCCATGTGGCTGCACGATCAGAGTTTTGCACGATCTCGTAGCTTGGAAAGTAATCCACGTTAGGATGTGCAGCAGCCCACTCGTGGGCGACTGCTCTCAAAAGCGATTTCGCCCATGTATTGGCAACGACAATGTCCATCGTCGAAAAGGTGTTCATCAAAGGAACAGGGGAAACTGTGACCACAATGTGAAAGTCAGGATGCCCATAGCGAGAGAGTAATTCGTGCATTGCTTCCAGATTAGCCCAGTTTTCAGCGAAACTAGTGAGACGGAATTCGTATCGGTCCGGTTGAGGCTGGAACAAAGATGGGGCTGCATTCCGTTTCAGCGTGTACGCCACGTCAAGGGGCGTGCAATTAATGAACACATTTGTTTGAAGATCGCGCCACGCCTCTGCCAGCCCGAGAGTCACGACTACTGCGCGACAGCTCCTTATACGTTTCGTAACGGTTTGTATCAGGGCACGCCGTTCCAGGGTCTCTTCCAGGCCGGCGAAATTTAACGTCGGGTTTGTGTGCGGGTCGTACCAGGTTGTTTTTGTCAGGGGAACGATTGATTCCACTGGAAAAGCGCCGTCTGGGTGAAGCGCCCAACGCAGTTCGTTCAACATCGAATAGGTGTTGTACTTGTTTGTAAATCCGAGTGCTGATACCCCTCGCTTGGCCGGTTGAAGTTTGGCAAATTCCGGTGCTGCGCTTTCAACAGCAATGTTGTGCTGTGCCAGGGAGTGCTCAAGCCCACGCGCAAAACACGAGCCAATGGCATAGAATTTATCGTCTCGGCGAAGTTTGAACTTGGGATCGACTTGAGGAGTGAACCAGGTCTGACGCAGTCGCTGAAACGCGTATTTCCCAGCCGGATCATCCGGATCAGGACCGTCCTCATGCCAGGTGCTTGCCAGATTTCCTTTATAGTTCTGCATCGCTTCAGCCGCTGTCGCGACATACGGCGATTTCCGCAAGGCCGCACGATTACTCGCAGGATTGGCGACGGTTTCTTCGTTAAGGAATGCTTGAGACATGGCCTAAAAGATTCTCACTGATTTACTGCTGCGCGAGCAGATAAATTGCGATCAGCGCGAGCAGAAAGTACGGAACGAGCACCGCCGCTCCAGCGTAATCTTTAGCCATCCGCTGACCAAAGAATAGCGCAATGATCGCAACCGCGGAAATGATCGCGCCGAAGAATGCGACGGTTGAATCATGCAAAACGATGAGCGCGAGGCAGCCAACTCCGCTCAGTATGCCCGCTGCAAGTTCGAGAATGGTGATTATGGTTACCAGAGCGGGCACAACGCCCGCTAACGGACTTTTCGCGAAGTGTTCCTTTAGCCATTCGAGGTTTCCACGGCGATCGACAATTTTATCAATTCCCGATTGAAGAAAAAGTATCGCGAGAAAAACAGCGGTAAAAATCTGCATGAGATAAGTTGCTGGGGCGAGTATGTGCAAAGCTGGCATGCGAACACATCTTAAGTGGAACGGTTCAGCTTTGTCCATGCTTCCGTGAGAAGAACGTCAGGCCGCTTTCAGCGTTTGCGCGGTCCGCCTGTTTGCTGCGATCTCACGCATACAAAAACCGGGACGCGGTTTTAGCCGCGTCCCGGTTTAATAAGACTACTCTTCGCGATCGATTATTACTGGCCGACTATGGCGTAGTACGCGAAATGCAGATCGTTGGCGCCATCACCATCGAGGTTGATCCAACCCTGGACCGTTGTGCCTAGTGCCGCATTCACTGTAACCGTGAGCGTGATTGAACCGTTGGCCGGTACAGTCACGCTGGCTGGTACTGTGATCCGATCGTCGCCAGCGGTAAGAGTTCCGGCGTTGTAGGCAAGAGGAACCGTATTCCCAAACGTACTCGGCGTGAACTTGGTTACCGACACGTCAAACGTCTCGTCGGTGCCGGTAGGATTGGACACAGTAATCGAAACCGAAGTCGGGTGACCAACTGTTACCCGGCCGAAGCTCGCCGAAACAGGATCCATCCATGTCGTTGCGTCTGCGGCTACGGAAAGATTCTCACGCCCTGCGCCTTGCGCTGTCGGACCGACGTCGTGCGTGCCAGTCACGGCATCCTTGATCACCATGTCGGCGCGGTTCACGAGCGCCGACTTGATTTCCGCTGGCGACCAATCGGGACGCAGGTTCAGGAGCACAGCTGCCGACCCGGCAATGTGCGGCGTTGACATCGAGGTGCCTTGGAAGAAGGCCCATCCACTACCGTCACCCGGGCAGCCGGCCGGTTTGCCCACGCACGTGATCGAGCTGAGCACGTTCACCCCAACCGAGGTCACGTCGGGTTTCACGGCAAAGTCAACCGCCGTCGGGCCCTGGCTGCTGAAGCCGGCCAGAATGTCTTGATTAGTTGTGACGAACTCTTGGAACGTCGCGGCGGCTGACGCGTCGGGCGGGTTGGCAGTCCGCAGTGCGGCTCCTTCACTCTTGCCGATCATGACTGCCGGCAGGTCGTCACCACCGCCGCCATCCTTGCCCATCGCGATTGGATCGCCGGCGACGTTATTGATCACCACGACGCCAATAGCTCCAGCCGCGATCGCGTTGCGTACTTTTGTGCTAAACGTGCAACCGCCGCGGTTGACGACCACGACGTTGCCAGAAGCGCCCGGATCAACGCTGGTGCAGGCGTTCAGCTGCGTGTTAAACCACAGGCCGAACGAGCCCGCAGGCAACGGCGGAAATTGACCCACAGCCGCACCGATCGTCGTACCGCCGCTCGCCGGATAGGTGAACGGCTGCCCGACGAAATGTTTATTTGTACTCGCGCCGACTGTAATGATTTTGCGCGCGCGACCTGGAGACTCAACGGTGCCTTGTCCAGGGCCGCTATTGCCGGCCGCCACGGCCACGACCAGCCCGGCATCGACCGCGTCATCGAGCCCGATTGCCAGCAGATCGTTGTTACCATGGTAGCTGCCGCCCAGCGACAAATTGAGCACATCCATTCCGTCAGCGATTGCCGCATCAACCGCGTTCAGGATGTCCTCGCTGCGAGCGTTGTCCACGTTACCGGGGAAAACGTTGTAGTTTCCCAGCCATGCCCCCGGCGCGATCCCGGACATATCGTCAATGGTGACACCGTTCACCACTGCATCCTCGGAAGGATAAACTCCAGCCGTGCTCCCGGCGGTGTGCGTTCCGTGATCCTGAATGGCCTGCGCATCGAGGCCGCGATTCCGGGCCTTGTTGTAGAAGACCTTGGCAACAATAACTTTTGGCGAGACATACTTGCAGTCTTGATCCGGCGTGTGCGAGTTGCTATCTGCTGCATCGCACTTCGGAAATCCCTCAGGATAACTGAAGTTAGTCGGGTCGAAGAAGGGATGCGTCTCGTCTATTCCGGTGTCGATGTCTCCAATCTTGATACCGGCGCCAGCTACCGATCTGCCGCCCGCGGCAGTCCAGGCATCCATCGCGTTGATGATCTTATAGCTCTCGCTGAGGTTAGGGTGATAAAGCGCGTTGTACTCGGCGCTCTGCACCATCGGTGCGGCTGCGATTGTCTCGAGAGGTGTTCCGTTAAGTTGCACTGCCACCGCGTTAAGTGAGATATCGTATTCGCTTGTAATCCTTGCTCTGCGTGCATTTGTTCGCAGCCATCTGCGGAAATCGTTTCGTCCAGCAGCTAGCTGCGCGCGGTACGATCTCACGGCGTAGCCATTGAAATCGATCTTCCTGCCCGGTGCCGGTTTCGTAGCGGCATACGTACTCAGCGGAGCGCCTTTTAGCTGGACGATCGCGCTCGAGTTGTCGATGTCCTGGCCGTGGTTAAAGGCGTCGGCGCTGGCGTTCGGTCGCGGCGAGCCGCCTACGCCAAACGCTATAACGCCCAAGCCGATCGAAGAGAATATCAGGAATGTTGCGATGATTTTTTTCATAGGTTTTTGATGAGTGAAGTCTCCGACTCTCTGTAGCCTGAGTTGCTTGTCAAATCTATTGACATTTAAGGCGCCGCCTTGGTCCGTTAGCCGTATCGTCGATCAATTGAATTCTCAGTCACCTTGGGCGACCGCATCGGCGAACGCTGCGTCCCCCGTTTTCAGATCCAGTTCGGCTTCGGCTGGCGTGCCAAACCCATGTGCGCGCCTGTCATCGAATTCGCCTTCCCATCGTGCGACTACGATTGTCGCCAGACAATTGCCGATCACATTCACGCACGTGCGTCCCATGTCCATTAATTCATCGACACCGAAGATAATCGCCACGCCGATCGGACCGAGGCCGGAGGGCAAAAAGCTGTTAAGTGTCGCGAGCAAGATCACGAGTGATGCGCGAGGCACGGCGGCCACGCCTTTTGAGGTGAGCAGGAGCGTGAGCATCATCACGAACTGTTGACCAAAACCCATGTGCCAACCCATCGTTGTCTCAGCCGCTTGCGCTACGAACACCGAGGCAAGCGCGAGATAGAGGGTCGATCCGTCAAGATTGAACGAGTATCCAGTCGGCATGACGAAGCCGACGATGTGCGGGGGCACGCCGAAACGCTCCATCGATTCCATCGCTTTGGGCAGGGCGGACTCGCTGCTCGTAGTCGCGAACGCAAGTGCCGCAGGCTCGCGCACCGCTCGGATGAATTGCCGCAATGGAACCCGCGCGATCCAAATCACCAGTCCAAAGATCGAGAAGATGAAAATCACAAGAGCTAGATAAAGCGAACCGATCAATTTGCCGAGATTCACCAGCACTCCAGGACCCTGCGTGCCGATTGTGTGCGCCATGGCTGCGCCGACCCCAATCGGCGCAAACATCATCACGTAATTTGTGAACTTGAACATGATTTGGGCGAGGCTCTCCATCGCCCGGATGATCGGTTTCCCTTTTTCGCCCACCGCAGAGACCGCTAGGGCAAACAGCACGCTGAACGCAACGATCTGCAAAACATCGCCGCGAACCATCGCTTCAATGACGCTGGACGGAAAAGCATGGACGATCGTTTCAACGAGGGACTTCGGATGACTTTGCTCGATTGCGTTGATGACGTCGGTGTTCGTGGCGGCCAAAGTCACCCCGACTCCTGGTTTCGTGAAGTTCACAACGGCCAATCCGATGAATAGCGCTGCAGTCGTTACAATCTCGAAATAGATCAGCGCTTTGATTCCCATTCGCCCCACTTTCCGCAGCGCACCCGCGCCGGCGATTCCCACGACAATGGTTGAGAAGACAAGCGGCGCGATGATGGATTTGATCAGGTTAATGAAAATGTCGCGCAAAAAGTAAACCGCGTTCCCCCAATCGGGCCGGAGCCAGCCGATCACACCGCCGACAACCAGTCCTATCATGATCTGTGTCGTCAAAGACGGCCGATACCACGGCCGGCGCATCCGTTGAGAAAGCCTCGCGGTCATCGTGCTTGTATTAGCACAAAGCACGCGAGCAGGCCGCGCGAAAAATCAGTCGATCAGCCGGCGGTCGAGCCCGCTGTAAGCGTCGACACGCCGGTCGCGCAAGAATGGCCAGTGCGTTCGATGTTCGTTGACGCGGCTCCAATCGATATCGGCCATCACAATATCCTCCTGATCGACCGAAGCTTTGGCGATGATTTCGCCATCTGGCCCGCAAACGAAACTTTGTCCCCAGAACTCAATGCCAGCGCCACCGGCAGGCGCTTCATGGCCGACCCGATTTACCACGGCGACGTAGCACCCATTCGCAATGGCGTGGCTGCGCTGAATGGTTTCCCACGCCGAATGCTGCGCTTTGCCAAACTCCTTCTTCTCACTCGGATGCCAGCCAATTGCCGTCGGATAAAAAATGATTTCCGCGCCGCGCAACGCAGTTAACCGCGCCGCTTCGGGGTACCATTGGTCCCAGCAAACGCAGACTCCGATTTTGCCGCGCTGCGTGTTCCACGATTGGAACCCAAGGTCGCCGGGGGTGAAGTAAAATTTTTCGTGATACAGCGGATCGTCTGGAATGTGCATCTTGCGATATTTGCCAAGCAACTTCCCGTCCGTGTTAATGATCGCTGCGGTATTATGATAAACACCCGCGCTGCGCTTCTCGAAAAGTGAACCAATGATTACTGTGCCGGTTTCGCGCGCCACCTCTCCTAATGCCGCTGTTGATGCCCCCGGCACTTCCTCGGCCAAGTCAAAATTCTTGTGATCTTCTGCCTGACAAAAATATTGTGACCGGAAAAGCTCGGGCAGACAGACGATCTGCGCGCCTTTTCTCGCCGCCTCGCGAATGAATTCAATCGCGCGCGCTAAATTCTTCTCCGGCTCCGGGCCGCAGCGCATCTGAATGAGCGCAATCTTCGTTGTCTCTGCCATTCAGAAATAAACCACGAAGGACACGAAGGTCACGAAAAGGAAGACGTTTGAATGCTTCGTGCTCTTCGTGGTGACTATTTGACCGAACCTCCCGGCACGATGTCGATCTTGTTGATCACGACGCGTTTCGTCGGCTTGCTCATTTCGCCCATGCTGTTTTTTGTCACGGGCGTGTCCCCGATTTTTTCCAGCACATCATCGCCTTTTATCAGTTTGCCGAACGTCGTGTATTGATGATCGAGCCGGTGTACCGAAGCGAGACAGATGAAGAACTGCGAGCCGGCCGAGTCCGGATCAGGTTCGCGCGCCATCGAGATCACGCCGCGTTGATGCGGATGATCGTTAAACTCGGCTTTGATCTTGTAACCCGGACCACCTGCTCCGTAGCTGTTTTCTTTTGCCGGATCTTTCGAACTCGGGTCGCCGCCCTGGATCATGAACCCTTTGACGATCCGGTGGAAAATGGTGCCGTTATAGAAACCCTGGCGCGCCAGTTTCTTGAAATTCTCGATCGTTTTTGGTGCCGCGTCAGTCCAGAACTGCACCACCATGTCGCCTTCGCTGGTCTTAATCACTGCGACTTCATTTGATGAATTCATAGGAGTCTTCTCCTGTTTCTTTTCTTCCGCGGCAAAAGCCGCCGAGCTCAATAGCACCACAGCAAGGATGAACGATTTCATACAAGTGGAAAATGACGAATGACCAATGACGAAAGAATGACGAAACGCAAATGACGAATTCTCGCGTTGCAAGGCGCCGCGTCCAGTCGCATTCGGTCATTCGGATTTCGTTCGTCATTCGTCATTCGGATTTCGTCATTCATTTATGGTACTCCTGCAAACTGCGCACGTGAACTTTTCGTTTTTGTAGCGACCGGATTCCATTCGCGCTGGCCAGCGCGGCGCGCACCGTCGTCATAATCGGAATTTTCGCAGCCAGCGCTGCGTTGCGAATGACCACTTCGTGTTCACGCGGAATTTTCCCGCTGGGCGTGTTGATGATGAAATTAATGTCGCCGTTCTTAATGCGGTCGAGAACGTTCGGGCGTCCCTCGTGAATCTTGAAAACCTTCGTCACTTTGATTTTTGCTTTCGCCAGCGCTTTCGCGGTTCCGCTTGTGGAAATGATTTCAAAACCGAGCTTCACAAACTCGCGCGCGACGGGGATGATCGCTTCCTTGTCAGTGTCCTTAACGCTGACAAAGACTTTTCCCGTTTTCGGCAACGCTGGCGGCGCGGCCATCTGCGATTTCGCATAGGCAAGGCCAAGATCGATATCCATTCCCATCACTTCACCGGTCGATTTCATCTCCGGACCAAGTGAAATATCCAAGCCTTCATAGCGCAGAAATGGGAACACGGCTTCCTTTACGGAAAAATGTTGCGGCACGATTTCCTGGGTAAATCCTAGTTCGCGCAATGATTTTCCGGTCATCACTTTGGCAGCGAGTTTCGCCATCGGAATACCGATTGCCTTACTGACGAAGGGAATCGTGCGCGAGGCGCGCGGATTCACTTCCAAAACATAAACATCATCGCCTTTCACGGCGAATTGCACATTCATCAACCCGCGCACATTCAACTCGCGCGCCATCGCTTTGGTAGCCGCGGAAATTTCATCGAGAACCTTTTGCGGCAATGAGAATGTCGGAATTACGCAGGCGCTGTCGCCGCTGTGAATGCCCGCTTCTTCGATGTGCTCCATGATCGCACCGATGACGGTCGTTTCGCCATCGGAAATGCAATCGACATCTACTTCGATTGCGTCTTCGAGAAAGCGATCGATAAGCACGGGGCGATCAGGCGTCACTTCGATAGCGCTCGCCATATAGCGCCGAAGATCTTCCTCGTTATAGACAAGCTCCATGGCGCGCCCACCGAGAACGAATGAGGGTCGCACCAAAACTGGGTAACCAACTTTCTTCGCAATCGCGACAGCCTCTTTGGTGCTCGTCGCCGATCCATTCGGAGTTTGACGCAGACCAAGCCTGTCGAGCATGGCTGCAAACAACTGTCGGTCTTCCGCAGTTTCGATGCTTTCGGGCTGGGTCCCAAGAATCGGCACACCTGCTGCCTTCAATCCACTGGCCAGATTCAGCGGTGTTTGTCCACCAAACTGGACGAAAACGCCCTCGGGTTTCTCTTGATCATAAATGTTGAGCACGTCCTCTAAAGTGAGCGGCTCAAAATAAAGTTTGTCGCTCGTGTCGTAATCGGTGGAGACGGTCTCCGGATTCGAATTGACCATGATCGTTTCGAGCCCGAGTTCGCGCAGCGCGAAAGCGGCATGCACGCAGCAGTAGTCAAACTCGATTCCCTGGCCGATCCGGTTGGGTCCGCCGCCCAAAATCATGATGTTGCGCTTAGCACTCTCTCGCCGCTCGTTCTCGTCACCGTAGGTTGAGTAGTAGTACGGCGTATAAGCTTCAAATTCTGCTGCACAGGTATCGACAAGCCGATACGTTGGCGTAATGGCTAACGACTTTCGTTTCTCGCGGATTTCACTCTCGGTCGCGCCATTTGCCACCGCCAGTTGCTGGTCGGAGAACCCGAGCTTTTTGGCGTGGAGCAAGTCTTTCGTCTTCAAACATCGCGTTTCCTCCACGATCTGCGCGACATTCCTCAAAAACCACCTGTCGATCTTCGTCAGCTCATAAACCTCATCAATTGACGCGCCTTTTTGGAACGCCTGCGCGATGTGGAAGATTCGCTTGGCCTTTGGGATCGCCAGCTTCAAGCGCAGTGTTTCGAGATCGACATCTTTGTCCGCGCCGTCGCCTAGCAAACCAAAGCGCTTGATCTCCAGGCTGCGCAACGCTTTCTGCAACGCTTCTTTAAACGTCCGCCCGATGGCCATCGCTTCACCTACACTTTTCATTCGCGTCGTGAGCGTCGCGTCCGCCTGTGGAAATTTTTCGAACGTAAAGCGGGGCACTTTCACCACGCAGTAATCAATGCTCGGCTCAAAGCACGCAGGCGTTTCGCGCGTGATATCGTTTTTGATTTCGTCGAGCGTGTAGCCGACCGCCAGTTTTGCCGCGATTTTTGCGATTGGAAAGCCCGTCGCCTTCGACGCGAGCGCGCTGGAACGCGAGACGCGCGGATTCATTTCGATCACGACCATCCGGCCGTTCTCTGGATGCACGGCAAACTGAATGTTCGACCCGCCGGTCTCGACGCCGATCTCGCGAATGACCGCGAACGCGGCGTCGCGCATCATCTGGTATTCCTTGTCGGTGAGCGTTTGCACCGGCGCGACGGTGATGGAGTCGCCGGTATGCACGCCCATGGGATCGAAATTTTCGATGGAACAAACGACCACGCAGTTGTCCATCCGATCGCGCATCACTTCCATCTCAAATTCTTTCCAACCGACCAGCGATTCTTCGATCAACACTTCATGGACCGGCGAGAGATCCAGCCCGCGCGCAGCAATCACATCGAGCTCTTCGCGATTGTAAGCGATTCCACCGCCGGTCCCACCCAGAGTAAACGCCGGGCGAATAATGAGGGGAAATGTTCCGATTTCAGCAATGATGCGATCGAGATCCGCCAGGGAACGCGCCACGCCAGAGCGCGGCACCTCGAGCCCGATGCGCAACATCGCTTCCTTGAACAATTGGCGATCTTCGCCTTTTGCAATGGCCTGCGCGTTCGCGCCGATCAATTTCACGCCGTGTCGCGCCAGCGCGCCGTTGCGATTCAACTCCATCGCAGCATTGAGCGCCGTCTGTCCGCCCAAAGTGGGCAGGATGGCATCCGGCTTTTCGCGTTCCATGATGGCCTCGATCACTTCGGGAGTGATCGGTTCGACATAAGTGCGATCGGCGAACTCCGGGTCGGTCATGATGGTGGCCGGATTGGAGTTCACCAACACGACTTCATAACCTTCTTCGCGCAGCGCTTTGCAGGCTTGCACTCCGGAATAATCAAATTCGCAGCCCTGCCCGATCACGATTGGACCGGAACCGATCAGAAGAATTTTCTTGAGCTGGTTATTTCGCGGCATCTGCGCCAGCGCGGACAGTAAACGAAATCACGCGAAGTTCACGCGAGAACTCCCGCACAGTCATCCCGAGCGAAGCGAGGGACATCGCACAGGTGCCGGCAGATTCACGCATCGAAAATTGTGTGATCAAAGCTTCGACTGCGAGGTTCCTCGGTCGCCGCGGCGACCTCGGAATGACGGCGCTTCGATCATGCCACTTGCGCCATGCGCTGGCGATCCAGCCAGACTTTGCAAATGCTTTTGATGCGCGTAAGCACGTAATAAACCGTCTGGCTGCGGAGGCGCAGCAGTTCCGTGCCCACGATGCGCGTCACAAAATCACTGGGCAAATCGAGAATCTCCTGTGGCGTGGAACCTTCGAGTCCCTTGCAAAGGATCGCGGCCATCGAGCGGGTAAGCGTTTGCACCTCGGGGCCGAGCGTCATGCGGATGTGCGACTTCCCGTTTTCATCCAGCTGCAGATAAACGCCCACAGTGTCCGTGCATTCCTCGTCTTTGCGCACATCGACCAGATCGAACGTCTCGCTTTCGCGCGGCTCCTGTTTCTTAGCGTTGTCCGCATACGAAACGAGCGTCTCGCGCCGCTCATCTTCCGGCAGCGATTCAAAGAGATTGATGATCTTGTTTAGCTTTGTCGGATACATCGAGAATCAGAATTTACCGCGGATTCCGCTCCTGTCATTCCGAGCGGAGTCGAGGAATCTCTTGGTTACCAAAAGCAGTCGCGCACTCGATGAGTGGGACTCAAAATCCGTGCTTCGGCTTTGCTCGGCAAGTTGTTTATGGCTAATTGCATCATGAAAACTCCAATTAAAGTCGCTGTCACGGGTGCCGCCGGGCAGATTGGTTACGCGCTTCTGTTTCGTATTGCTTCCGGGCAAATGTTCGGACCAGATCAGCCGCTCAGACTCCATCTGATCGAGATTCCTGCGATACTCGGGGCGCTCGATGGCGTGGTTATGGAATTGGATGATTGTGCCTTTCCGCTGCTCGAATCCGTCATACCGACCGCTGATCTGAATGAAGGCTTTCGCGACATCAATTGGGCCTTGTTGGTCGGAAGCATTCCGCGCAAGGCCGGCATGGAGCGGAAGGAGTTACTGGGGGTAAACGGCAAGATTTTTGTCGGACAAGGTCACGCGATCCAAAAAAATGCCGCGTCCGATGTGCGCGTGCTCGTAGTCGGAAATCCGTGCAACACGAATTGTCTGATTGCGATGAACAACGCGAAAGACATTCCGCGTGATCGCTGGTTCGCCATGACGCGATTAGATGAAAACCGGGCCCGCGCGCAGCTGGCGCACAAAGCGGGCGTAGGAATTCGTTCGGTCACGAACATGACCATCTGGGGAAACCACTCCTCGACGCAGTATCCGGATTTTTACAATGCAAGGATCGACGGTCGTCTTGCGAACGAAGTTATCGGAGACGAGAAATGGCTGAAGGAAGAATTCATCGCCACGGTGCAACAGCGCGGCGCCGCCGTGATCAAGGCACGCGGACTTTCCTCGGCCGGGTCCGCTGCCAACGCGATCGTCGATACGGTCTCTTCGTTGATCAAGGACACGTCGGCCAACGATTGGCATAGCGTCGCCCTTTGTTCTGATGGAAGTTACGACGTCGAGGAAGGATTGATCTCCTCATTTCCATTCCGTGTGCGCGGCGGAAAATGGGAAATCGTACAGGGAGTACCAATCAACGATTTCAGCCGCGCGAAAATCGACGCATCGGTCGCGGAGTTGAAAGAGGAAAAATCGCTCGTTAGCGAATTGATTGAGTAAAGCTCTATCGTAACGGCACTGTCATTCTGATCCCGCAGTCGCGGGAGAATCATCTCTGGCTATTCGTGGGGATTGCTCCTGAATTGATCAGAGATTCTTCTCCCGCGACTGCGGGATCAGAATGACATTTGTGCGATGGCTCGCAGCACCCTACCAGCGCGACGCCTGGTTCATTCCCGTCGGCCGACGACGGTGAAAAGCGTGTACGGCCTGCCGCGATGAAGCTGTTCATGCATCAAAGTTTCTGTAACAGTGAAGCCCATCACCTCCAGAAACTGGGTGAAAAATCGCGTACTGAAACTCCACCAAGTGTGCCAGAGAAAATTCTGTGGAGTGGCCGCGAGGCGGCAAATCGGCGCGCGTTCCAAGTCCGGGTGAAACATGTCCACGATGATGAGCATCCGGGCGATTTTCCCGCATTGCTCGACGATCTGGAGCGGATCGCGGCAGTGTAACAGGACCGAACCCATTACGGCGATGTCGAATTCCCCGAGAGCAGCAGGCAAATTGTAAACATCGCCATAGTAAACCTTGGCTTTGGAATTTAGAGCGGCGTGACTGAACCAGTAGGAGTTCTTCAACTGTTGCATCACGACTCGCCGCGGGCCGAAAACTTCTTCCAGTCGAGCAGCCGGATAGGGAACAAAATCCCAGCCGTGCTCCGCTGTTACTTCGACTGAGACCACCTCGGCGCCGCGTTTTTCCATCTCAAACGTCAGAAAACCGCTGGCAGGACCAATTTCCAAAACGCGTTGACCGGCAAAATCAACTTTGCCGAGGTACTCATCTACTCCGCCACGTAAATCCCAATCCCGTCCCTCTATCACTCCATGACCGGGCAGCTCCATCGTGTGATAAAAATAACAGTCGCCGATGTCATCCACCTTTACTGGCGTAGCGAAGATCTTGTCGTCGGTTGCGACTTCCATTCTCAACTACTTCCGGTCGCAGAAGCGATGTTGTCTCTCTTCATTTCGCCCAGCATTTTTTCAAGTCCTGCGTTCCAGCTGAGAGGCTTGTGCTTGAACCATTGCCAATCGAACTTCGGTGAAGCAAAAAGCGCCCACGTTTGCCGGGGATGTTTCCAGTCCAGAATCTCGAATCGCAAATTCGCTTCCGCTGCGGCTCGTTCCAATGTCGTCGGCCGATAATTCACACACTCAGGATAAACCCAGCCTGTTCGGGGCGAGTCCTCATCGCCAGGTAAAAACGTAGCAACCAAAGCTCCATCTTCAGCCAGTGAACGCGAGATTGCAGACAACCAACCGCTGATCAGGTCCAGTCCGCAATGACTGAAGATCGATTGAGCCAACGCGAAATCGAATGAGATTTTCACCTGCGTAATTGTCTGCGGTGAATCGGAAAACAAAAACGTCGGCTGCTTGATTTGCACAATTGCTTCGCCGAGCTCGCACTTGATTCCTGCCTCGACCAGCCAGTGGTTCGGCTCCACACCAAAGTATTTTCCCCGGTTCAGGTAGGGAATTAGCAGGCGCCCGATCCGAAGCGAACCGCAGCCGACATCGAGCAATGAATGATGCTGGCGCAGACCGAGCGTGGTGAGAAGATTAAACGTCATCGCTGCGATCAGATCGTAATCTTCCGGAGGGCCGACATAGGCACGATAATGCGGCTCACCCGGCTTCAGGCCGAGGCCAAGATCTTCACGATCATCTGAAGATTTTTCCATGATTAGTCGATGCGTTTCAGCGGGGCGCGTCGAAATCTTTCAGCGCGTCCTGTGGTTTATCTGGAAACCCAACCACACCGTGCGACCGGTCGAATTGATAGATGCGCTTCGGTGCTCGTTTGCGGAAAGGGAATATACGAAGCTCGTCGCCGTTGAGGGCGTCGGTTGCGCCGGGAACGCGGCAAGCTTTCACAGCCAGCGCATACAATTCATCTCTGATTCGCGAAGATGAGCTGACGCAGTTCAACAGCTCGTTTGGATCCTCTCTGAGATTGAAGAGTTGTTCCCGTCCGCCATTTGCCATGAAAATGTATTTCCATTCATCAGTCATAACCATGACTTTGAAATCTTGTGAGCCAGGAATTTCAACCATTCCGACAAGACGTTCACGCGGCGCGCGTTCGCCGCGTAGCATTTTCAGAACGTCCACTCCCTCGCGCGGTTCGGATGCGCCCGCGGCTCCCGTCGCGATGCCGAAAAGGTCTGCCAGGCTGACGAATTCAGTCCGGACAGTTCCAGCGGGCAACGTTGCCGGCCAGCTCAACAAGAAAGGAACATGACAGGCCGCCTCAAAAAAGTTTTGTTTTTGCCAGCCGTGATGATCACCCAAAAGATCGCCATGATCCGAAAAAAAACAGATCAAAACGTTCTCCAAGTTTGGCCGCGCTTCAATTGCATCAAAGATTCGGCCGAGACAATGATCAAGGTAAGTGATCTCGCCGTAATATCGAGCCTGCACGATTTTCGCCAGCTCTGGATTGATGGCGTCAGCCCAAACGGCGTATCGCATGTAGGGGATCTCTTCGTCCAGGTGATCTTCCTCGACGTTGCCAAGAAGCGGGCCTGGCATTCGATCGGGGTTGTACATTCGATTGAAAGGAATCGGCGGGGCGAGCGGAGGATGCGGCCCCATGAACGATACAAATCCGAAAAACGGGCGCGAATCATCTGACTTTGCGATCTCCTCTACCGCGCGATCGGCCATCCACCACTCCGCGCCCAATTCCGCTGGAAGTGGACTGCGCTGTGGAAGGTAATACATTTCGCTGCGTTCCCCCATGGGTTGCTCCAGGAAGTCAAATTCCGGATGTTCGCGAGCAAGCCATGAACCATAATCATCGCCTTCGCGCGCAGGCGGATGGTAGGTCTCTTCACTGCGCCACAGCGTTTCGTAGCCCACGTCTTCATCCCATGGATAGGTGTGGAATTTTCCGATTCCAAACGTGCGGTACCCGAGGCGCGACATCACTCGAGCGAGATATGGTCCGCAACGGGCTTCCATTTCCTTGGCCTGCCCGGCTGCCGGATCTGCCTTGGCATTAGTGAACACGCGCGTTGTCGGCGCTTCGCAACCGGTGCGGATCGTATAGCGCGCAGCGACGCAAACCGGACAGGTGGCGTATGCATTTGAAAAGGCGATTCCTCTTCGAACGAGGCGATCAAGGTTAGGCGTGTAGATATGCGAATTCCCGAGCGCAGCGATCGTATCAAACCGCTGCTGATCGGTCATAATGAACAATATGTCGGGCCGGGTCAGCGACATCTTCTTTTCAAAAGGGAGGCCCCGCGCAGCAACTGGATTGGTTGGGCTTGTTCGACGGCGAACCCTCACCTGGCGCTGACGCGTCCGCCTCTCCCTGACAGGGAGAGGATTGAGGTGAGGGTCCGCGCTTGTTTTCACTCTGAGCCATGCACGTACGGCTTCTATGTGTTCCCTAGCTCGTTACCCGTCAGGCGCCGGAATGCTTCGAGATATTTCGCGGACGTTTTTTCGATCACGTCCTTCGGCAGCCGCGGCGCGGGCGGAATTTTGTCCCAGTCGAGCGTCTCCAGATAATCGCGAACAAATTGTTTGTCGAAACTGGGTGGGCTCTGCCCAATGACGTATTGGTCCTTTGGCCAGAAACGCGAAGAATCCGGCGTGAGGCATTCGTCGATCAAGAGCAAATCTCCATCAACGGTGCCAAACTCAAATTTCGTGTCTGCGACGATGATGCCGCATCCCTCAGCGTGCTCGCGGCCGCGCGAATAAATTTCCAGACTCAGCGCTTTCACGCGATCAGTGAGTTCTCCGCCGAGAATCTGAGCGCATCGTTTCATGTCGATGTTCTCATCATGACCCGCCTCAGCTTTTGTCGCCGGCGTGAAAATTGGCTCCGGCAATTGTGAGGCCTGCTTTAATCCGGCTGGCAGTTTAATCCCGCAAACGCTCTGCGATTGCTGATACTCTTTCCAACCAGAGCCAGCGAGATAACCGCGCACGACGCATTCCACTGGCAGCGGTTTCGTTTTCTTTACGATCATCGAACGTCCGGCAAGCTGCTCCCGGAAGCACTGCAACTCTTCCGGGAATTGCTCGAAATCCGCCGTGACAAGGTGATTCTCGATCTCGTCGAACCGCTTGAACCAGAACGCGGAAATTTGGTTGAGCACTGCGCCCTTGTGTGGAATGGGGTCGGGCAGGATTACGTCAAAAGCCGAGATGCGATCGGTGGCCACAAAGAGCAGCGTCTCGCCGAGGTCAAAGACTTCGCGCACCTTCCCGCTGCGCAGTCTTTGAATTCCTGGTAGCTCGATCGAGGATTGCGTAGCGATTTGCATGCGCAAATGCTCAACGTTCAACGCTCAACTTTCAACCTCCAATGATTGTCATTCCGAGCGGAGCCGAGGAATCTCTGGATATTGCTGGAAACGACGCGCCTCGTTCAAACAGCTAGAGATGTCTCGACTTCGCTCGACATGACAACGAGGATTATTAAGCGTTGGACGTTGGGCGTTCGGCGTTGGAGTTGAATTCCTTCTATGGCCGGAATTGTCGTCAAGCCGCGCGCTCGAATTTTGCACGGACACGACTGGGTCTTTTCCAGTGAAGTCCTGAAGATTTTTGGAAATCCCGCGGACGGCGATGTGATCTCACTCAAAGACGGTAAGGATCGACTGATCGGCAGCGCTATTTACAATTCGAAATCACAAATTGTAGCGCGCCGTTTCTCCCGGCGCCGGCAGGGTCTCGACCCTGATTTCTTTCGACGCCGGATGGCGCAAGCGTCCGAGTATCGCGACCGCCGAAATGTTGATCCAAAACTGCGCCGCGTTGTTTGGAGCGAAAGCGACGGGCTTCCCGGCGTGATCATCGACCGCTACGGCGATCATTTCGTTTTGCAAACGCTCACGCTGGCGATGGACATACGAAAGGATTTGATTATGGCTGCGATGGACGATGTCTTCGGCGACATCGCCATCATCGAACGAAACGATGCGCCGGTCCGCAGAGCAGAAGGATTGGAATTATTCAGCGGCGTTTTGCGCGGAACCGCTTCGCAGATTGCGATCGAAATCGAGGGCGTAAAGCTCGAAGTCGATCTTTTGCATGGCCAAAAGACCGGTTTCTATCTCGATCAACGACACAATTATGGAATCGTCGCGGGATATGCGCACGACCGGTGCGTGCTGGACTGCTTCACAAACCAGGGAGCGTTCGCGCTGGCGTGTGCGCGTGCCAGCGCGGCGGAAGTGACCGGCGTTGAGGAAAACGCCGAGAACATTGCGGCCGCGAAACGAAACGGCGCCCGCAACGAACTGAAAGCGCGATGGGTCGAGCAAGATGTCTTTCAGTTCCTGCGCGCGGCTGAAAAAGCGGGCGCACAGTACGATTTGATCATTCTCGATCCACCGTCGTTTACAAGGACCAGGAGCGGACTGCGCGACGCCATGCGCGGCTATCGAGAATTGCACATGCGCGCGTTCAAGCTGTTATCGAAAGATGGGTTGCTGGCGACTTTTTCATGTTCGCATCACGTGAGCGATGCGGCATTCTCCGAAACGATCACGGATGCGCTTGCGGATGCCCGGCGTTCCGCACGACGGCTGCGCCGGTTCGAGCAGGCACCTGATCATCCGGTTCTGCCTACGATTCCTGAAACCGAATATTTTAGAGGTTTTCTTCTGGAGATGATGCCGGCTCGCTGACTCGGAAATGTCATCCTGAGCGGAGCGAAGGATCTCACAAATGCAGCTGCGTTCACATGTTGCGATTATCGTCGCCGCGGCGCGGGCGTGATGAACGCTTGCGTGACTTACGATGAGTTGTGAGGTCCCTCGCCGTCTGCGCGGCTCGGGATGACCGCGCAGTGGGAGGTTTGGATTTGGTCCGTAGCGAATCGCTACTGAAAATTTTTCGCGCGTTGTTGATCGAAATCTCTGGAATTCTCAAATGAGCCACTTAATATCCGCTACGGCGAGCCCGAACGGCGTCGCGATTTGTCATGCCAGAAAAAGATCGACCGTTTGAACAAATGCTCGAGTTGAACGAGGAGGAAGCACTCTCTGCCGAGCATCTGGACTCGCAGGTGCAAAAGGCGCAGGACCAACTGCTGCAGCTCAAGCGCCAGCAGGAGCAGATCGAAAAGCAAAAACGCGAGCTGGAAGAACTGAGCCGTCGCCAGGAGGAATTGGAACATGGCCGGGCGGAGATGGCCGATAAGCTGACGCGTGCGCTGGTTGTGCTGGAGCGCGATGCGTACAGTGCGCAAAATCGGCTGGAGCAAGTCCGCGCAGCTCGAGAAAGTTTCGCGCAACATTTGGAGTTGATCGAGGCGATCGATCCCAGAAGCTGGAATCCGTCTGATTTGCACAAGGAACTGAGCCGGGCGTTGAGCACGGTGGACGACGCGCGTACCGAGTACAGCGAGCAACGCAGCCGGTTGCAAGCAGCCGAAGCAGCTACTGGCGAGGCATCGTTGCCGGACGCCGCGACGGACGCGTATCAAAGGAGCAATGGGCGCTCATTTTTTCACTGGTTGCAGATCGGTTTCGCGCTCACTTTGCCGCTGATTATTTTCGGCGCGGTCGCTCTTCTCGTTTTCTTTTGGATGGCGAGCAAGTGATGGCGATGTTTCGGCGTCCGCGCAAATCGAGCCCGCCGCTCCGCCGTAAGCAACAAGAGATAGCACGACAGGAGGCGGAGCTGCGGGACAAGCTCGACAAGCTCGAGCGCATGGTTACAAAAGGACGACGGATTCCGCAGAACAGATCTCCGGCGCAAGCGGCGAAAGAAGGAATAAGAGGCAACAAGACCGAAAAACAATTTCAGGTCTCGCTCGCGCTGGATGGCGGACAGTCTTTCGAGACAAGCCGACCCGCCCGGCGGCCTCGTTCGCTGCGCAAAGAACGGCGAGAAGGCCGGATCGTTTTTCTCCTTCTTTTGACCGCGCTTGCGGCGGCGGTCATGTGGCTCATCAGCCACCTGCATTCTTAAACGCTCACTATGGCTAAAACTTCGGACCTCAATGTCGCATACCTTGCCAGGCTGGCGCGCATCAATCTGACTGAAGCCGAGGCGAAAGTTTTTCAGAAGCAGTTGGATGATGTGCTGCAGTACATCGAAAAACTTCGTCAGCCAGACATAACCGATGTGGAACCGGCTGCGCATGCCCTGCCAATTTTTAACGTCTTCCGGGAGGACGCGCCGCGTGACTGGTTCACTGCGGAGCAAGCACTGAGCAACGCGCCTCGAAAGGCGAACGGCCTTTTTATCGTTCCGAAAGTGGTGGAATGACGGAGCAAGATCTGCCGGCGCTGAGCATCGCCGATCTGCAAGCACTCTTGCGTCGTCGCGAAGTCTCTCCGCGCGAAGTAATCGAGGCTTTGCGAGCTCGCATTGAAGCGGTCGATCGCGAAATCGGCGCTTATCTCTCGCTCGACATAGAAGCCGCCGCCAACGAGGCGGACAAAGCGAATGTCGATCTCCCGCTCGGCGGCGTCCCGGTTGCAATCAAAGACATCATCAACGTCATGGGTCAGCCGTGCACTTGTGCGTCGAAGATCTTGCAGGGTTATCGCGCCACCTACGACGCGACCGTCATTCGGAAATTGCGCGCAGCGGGCGCAATTCCCTTTGGCAAAACCAACCTGGACGAGTTTGCCATGGGCTCGTCGACCGAAAATTCAGCGACGAAATTGACGCGCAATCCGTGGGACTTGTCGCGGGTGCCGGGTGGGTCCAGTGGCGGTTCGGCAGCAGCAGTTGCCGCGGACGCAGCGTTCGGCGCGCTCGGCACAGATACCGGTGGCTCGATTCGGCAACCGGCTGCGCTTTCGGGTATCGTCGGTTTCAAACCAACCTATGGCCGGGTTTCGCGCTTTGGTCTCGTCGCGTTTGCCTCGTCGCTCGATCAAGTCGGGCCATTGACGAAAACCGTCCGCGATTCCGCCCTGATCATGAACGCGATCTCGGGTCATGATCCGCAAGACACAACGGCTCTCAACGAGCCTGTGCCCGACTATGCCACCAGGCTCGGAAACGATTTACGCGGCGTCCGATTGGGTTTGCCGAAGGAATACATGATCGAAGGCATTGACGCGCAGGTGAAAGCTGCAATCAATGCCGCGGTGAAACAGATGAATTCGTTAGGCGCTGAAGTTGTTGAGGTCTCACTGCCTGCTACTGAATACGCAATCGCGGTCTATTACATTCTGGCTACCGCTGAAGCCTCGGCCAACCTCGCTCGTTTCGATGGGGTTCGTTATGGATATCGAGCCGAAAATCCCAGAGACATGCTCGATCTTTATGGCCGCACTCGCGAGGAAAGTTTCGGGCCGGAAGTGAAGCGGCGCATCATTCTCGGCACTTACGTTTTGAGTTCTGGCTATTACGACGCCTATTATTTGCGCGCGCAAAAAGTGCGCGAGCTGGTTCGCCAGGATTTCGCCAGTGTTTTCGAGAAAGTCGACGCAATAATTTCGCCAACTTCGCCGGTGCCGGCATTCAAGTTAGGCGAACGCGTGGCTGATCCGTTGCAAATGTATCTTGCCGACGTTTTCACCATTGCGGCTAACCTGGCCGGAATTTGCGGAATCAGCGTGCCGTGCGGTTTCGCTGAAGTCGATGGACAGCGCCTGCCGATCGGATTGCAGTTGTTAGGCAAAGAACTCGATGAAGCGCGCATTTTGCAAATCGCGCACGCATACGAGCAAAGCACCGACTGGCACAAGGCGCGACCGCCAATCGCTGCGGCAGCGTCAAAAGCGTGAAGGAGTCAATCGTAGCCCCGAATACTTTCGGGACGCTAAACCAGCGATTCAACAGCCTGCCTGGACTTCGTGTCTTACTGTTCATCTTTATCGCAGTGGCGACCCTATTTTCCGTGCTGCCCCTGTTGCATTGCTTTCGCGGCGGCCACCTCTTTGATTACAAGCTCTGGTACGACACCGGCAGGCATGTGCTGGCAGGAGATGAAATCTTTTTCTTTCGGTCGGGGAAGTACGATTTCATGTATCCGCCGCCCTGCGCACTTTTCCTCGCGGGCGCGAGCCTGCTAGGACAGGGCGGGCTGATTTTTCTTCTGGTTGCGATCAACTCGGCCGCCTGGTTTTGCAGCGCGGAGTTGAGCGCCATTCTCGCTACAGGCGACCGCCCCACCACAAATCCGTGGTTATACGTCGTTCCGAGCCTGCTGGTGATCGTTTATATCTGGTCAACTTACCACCTGGGTCAGCCGAACCTTGTTTTGCTTGCTCTCATGCTGGGCGCTTTTGTGGCACTCCGCGCAGAACGCAAGATTATCGCCGGCGGCCTGATTGCAATTGCTGCGGCCATCAAGGCTTTTCCGGTAATTGCGGTCGTTTATCTGCTTTACCGGCGTTACTGGACAGCAGCAGCCAGCCTCGTCGTGGCACTGGTATTTTTACTGCTCATCCTACCTGCTCCGTTTCGAGGATTTGAACAAGCGTGGCGCGATCTCGAGAAGTGGACTGCCGGAATGTTGAAATATAGTGAAGTCAGCGTGGGGCAGCGCCCGATGCGCAGCTACACGTGGAAAAATCAATCTCTTGTTGGCGTGAGCAATCGATTGCTTCGCCGCGTCGATGCCGACGCTGCTTCGGCTCCGCATCAGCCGGTTTACGTGAACTTCGCGGATCTCAAATTTCCCGTTGTCAACGCGATTGTCATCGCCTTCGCGCTTGCGCTGGGCGTAGTGTTCGTTGCAGTTATGCCTCCGCGCGGCATACGGACCGCTGAGAGCGACGCGATCGAGTTTGCTCTGCTTCTCTTGCTGATGTTGATGATCACGCCGCTTTCATTCGGCTATTTCTTTTGCTGGCTGATGTTGCCATTCGCGATAGCAACGCAACAAGTGCTCTCTGGAAAAGGTTCTGCCATTTTGTGCTGGAGTGTGCCAGCGCTGGCATTGCTCGCCATCAGCTTAATTCTCCCTCGCGGCGCGCAGCTCTACGGCAACACATTTTTTGCCACGCTGCTGCTCTTCCTCGGGCTGTCAATCGAGCTCTTGCGCTGCAAGGAAGAAAGGCGCCAGCCGCAACTTGCTGATGACTTCGGTTCGCCGGATTGAATTCGTATAACGAGACGGAGCTGAGCGACCCAGCGCTTTGAAAATCAATCTGCGCATCATCGAGAGCTTACAACAAAGTGCTGGGTTGGCTCCAGCGATTGGTTAGGTCGGGTCGGGTCGAACACGGCGAAAACTGTGGTCTGCGAAAGGGCCAAAGGCAAACGCTGCATCGCGCCCCTCATGCGCCACACCGAAATAGTCAGACCTGCAGTCGCGAAGGAAAGCGCGTCCGCCCCAGCACCCGACTACGGTCAATGGCGACTTGCCGCGCTGTGAAATGACCAAGCGGTTTGGGAAGGCGTCAACGGTGATGCTGTGGGTCTCGTGGTCTATCCAGCGTGTGTGCGGGTAATATTCGCCGAATGGCTTGTTCGTGTATGCTTGCGCGGTGACGCACAGTGTCGCTGCGAGCATGAAGACTGGCGAGCGCGGCATGGAGGCTAACGAGAATTATGCGAATGTTCGTCATTAAAGGCGAATATTTTTTCGTCTAATACGCAAACTGAAAGATTTCCCGACGGAATGGCCTAACGAATAGAGACTAAGTCCGCCGAGTCCGTGTTCTGTGGTGTTGTTGTCGTGTCGTCTGGCTGACGCCGTCAGTCGTGGAAACCAAATATACTGGATTAGTTTCCGGGCCGTGATAAGACTACCATGGATATGAAACCGGCACACAAACCGCGACCGCGAAGCCGAAAGCGCGATCCGAACCGGCAGCGAATTGTCGATGCGGCGCGGGTTCACTTCTTTAATCACGGATTCCGCAGTGTGACCATGGATGATCTGGCGGAGGAGCTTGGCATTAGCAAGAAAACGCTCTACGCGCATTTCCCGGGCAAGTTCGATCTGCTTGAAGCTGTGCTGGCCGATAAATTCGCAAGCGTCGAAGCGATGCTGAAGCAAGTTACGCGCGCGCGCCCGCACGACTTCCCGGCGACTCTGCGCGAGTTGTTGGCCGGCACGCAACGCGAATTGGATGAGATCAAGCCGCCGTTCGTGCGCGATATGCGGCAAAAAGCGCCGGACGTTTTCAACGTCGTCGAACGCCGTCGGGCGGCGCTAATCCAGCGCTACTTCGGAAAATTCTTCGTCGAAGGGCAACGGGCGGGAATGGTGCGTAAAGATGTTCCGGCCAAACTGATCATCGAAATTTTACTGGCGATGGTTCAATCGATCATAAATCCGCCGAAGATGGAGGAGCTTGGGATGACGCCGAGAGAAGGTTTCACCGGGATTCTTAAGATTATTCTCGAAGGCGCGCTGACACCAAAGGGACGGAAAGCGTGAATGCGTCATTCGTTGGGCAAGACGGACAAAATAGTAGGGGCGCCGCGCCGCGGCGTCCGGTCGGCGCAGCGCGCCGACCCTACCTCTGCGCAGCGGGAGCTTTGACGTTATTTCTCTTACTCGTCGGCTGCAGCCATCGTGGAAACGCGGTTTCAGGAACGATCGAAGTGGACGAGGCGCATGTAGGCCCGCGTGCGGGCGGACGCGTGGAGAAAATTTTTGCGTGGGAAGGCGATCATTTGCACGAAGGGCAAGTAATCGTGGAACTTGATGCGTCAGAGCTCCGAGCGCGTCGCGATCTTGCTGCTGCGCAAATCGACACAGCCATTCACGACGCGGACGCGCAGGAAGCGCAGTTGCAGTTCCTGCGCGACGATGCCCGACGTCAGCAAGATTTGTTGAAACGTAAAGTCGTATCTCCAAATGATGCTGAGCGCGCCGACAGCGCGTCGAAATCGCAGGAGAAAAATTTGGCCGCCGCGAAGATGCGGGTCGCGCAGGCGCGTGCACAGCTCGCCGATATCGACGCGCAGTTAGCGGAAATGCAGGTGATTGCCCAGGCCGATTCCGTTCTCGAGGTGCTCAGCGTGAAAGTGGGCGATGTGCTGCCTGCCAATCGCGAAGCAGCCACACTGCTCCTGACCGGACATCTTTGGGTGCGCGTCTATATTCCGGAATCCTGGCTGGGTTTGATCAAACTCGGCGAGCATGTTCGCGTCCGTGTCGATTCTTTTCCGGGCAAAGATTTCGATGGCGTGATCGAGCAAATAAATCGTCAGGCTGAGTTTACCCCGCGCAACGTGCAAACCGTCGCGGACCGGATCAAGCAAGTATTTGGTGTGAAGATCCGTTTACCCAGCGACGACGATCGTTTGCGCGCTGGAATGGCGGCAGATGTTTATTTTCCGAATGCGAAATGATGCTTAACCACGAAGAGCACGAAGGTCACGAAGGCCAGAATAAAATTTGAAACAAACTTTGGATTTCTTCGTGTTCTTCGCGTCTTTCGTGGTGATTTAATATGGCGCTACAGCAACAGCCGATGATCGAACTTGAAGGGCTGACGAAACGCTTCGGCACATTTACCGCTGTCGATCATGTTTCGTTTTCCGTGGGTAAGGGATCGATCTTCGGCTTTCTCGGCCCCAACGGTTCCGGGAAGACAACGGTGATCCGGATGTTGTGCGGAATTCTGGAGCCCAGCGATGGCACAGCGCGCATCGGCGGGCACGACATCGTACGCGATGCCGAGCCGATCAAGGACATGATCGGCTATATGTCGCAACAATTTTCACTCTATGACGAGTTGACAGTGAACGAGAACCTCATCTTTGCAGGAAAACTTTATGGCTTGAACGGTCGCGAATTGAATCAGCGGCGGGACGAAATGATCGCCACAACGCATCTTGAACCATACATCGACAGGCGGGCCGGGAAGCTTTCGGGTGGCTGGCGTCAACGTCTGGCGATGGCTTGCTCGCTCATGCACAGGCCGACCGTGCTGTTTCTCGATGAGCCCACAGCTGGCATTGATCCAGTCGCGCGACGCGAACTCTGGGATTTGCTGTTCGAGTTCGCTGGTAAGGGCATGACACTCTTTGTGACGACCCATTACATGGATGAAGCGGAGCGTTGCGATCACGTGGGCTACATTTACATGTCGAAATTGATCGTCTGCGGCGAGCCGGATGAATTGAAAAAAATGCCAGAGGTAAACCCACGCGGCACGCGCCGGCTCGACGTGACGTGTGATCATGTGACCACGGCACTGCACGCGATGCACGAGATGCGTGGAGTGCGCAGCGCCACGGTGTTCGGTCAATCGATGCATTTGCTGGTCGATGAAAGCGTCAAGCGCGCACAGATTGACGAACAACTGCGCAAAGTCGGCGTCAGTCATGCCGAGATTCACGAAATAGGTCCTTCGCTTGAAGACGTATTTGTCGAGCTTTCGGCCAAGCACGCCGCTGAACAACGAAAGGCCGCGTAATCCAATGAATGTCATCCTGAGCAAAGCGAAGGACCTCACAGTTGGAATGCGCGTTTGCTGCAGTCAGTTGAAGCTCAACGAAGCGAAGATGACCGAGAGCAATTTAAAATATTGTCCGCCAACGAGAGGTCCCTCGCTACGGCTCGGTATTACAGAGTAGAGAAGCGGTGGTTTTTATAAATCAGTGAAGGCATTCTACGTTTACATGATGACCAATCGCAGCCGAGTCGTTCTCTATACCGGAGTAACAAACAGCCTGATGCGACGAGTCTGGCAACATCAAAACGGCGAGGTCAAAGGCTTCACGCAGGCTTACAAAGCTAACCGACTTGTCTATTACGAGCGTTTCAATGATCCGCGAGACGCCATCGCGCGGGAAAAAGAAATCAAAGGCTGGCGACGCGAGAAGAAGAATGCATTGGTCGAGACGATGAACCCTCAATGGGCGGATTTATCGCCGATCCTTTTTCAACATACGCGAGTCATCCCGAATGAAGTGAGGGACCCCACATAAGATGCGCGCAGTACGCAAATGTCGTTTGTGTGATCAAACACCCTATGAGAGATCCCTCGCTCCGCTCGGGATGACCGCTGCAACATGAAACACAAATTGTTTCGCGGGCTCGGCGCAATTTTGTTCAAAGAGTTCATCGTCGTCTGGCGCGATCCGCTGACGCTCTTTTTCTTTTTTTTCCCGCCACTGATCGAGATGATTGCATTCGGTTACGCCTTGGACAACGACGTGAAACACATGGCGATGCTCGTTCTCAACGAAGATCGCACCGTCGAGAGCCGTCAGTTGATCGACCGTTTCGTGAACACGCAGACGTTTCGCGTAGTGGGCGAAGTGCAAAGTTTGGAGCAGCTCAAGAGCGAAATGCGCAAAGGCCGCGCCTACGCGGCGCTCGATATCCCGCCGAATTTTACGCGCGACCTGTTGGCAGGCCATTCTGCGCAGGTGCAATTGCTTGTCGATGGGTCCAATTCCACCACGGCGTTGCAGGCTCTTCAGACCGGCCTCGGCGTGGCGTTGACGCAATCACTGGAATCGCTTTTGCGTGAAACCGGCCGGCAGGGAATGCCGATCGATGTTCGTCCCCAAATGCTTTACAACCCGGCCATGCGCGCCCCGAACTTTTTTGTGCCGGGCGTGATTGGGGTCGTTTTGCAAATTGGGACGACAGTCGCTGCCGCCATGGCTCTGGTGCGCGAGCGGGAGCGCGGCACGCTCGAACAATTACTGGTGAGCCCATTGAGCCGCGCGGGCCTCATGCTTGGCAAGTTGGTTCCGTATTTGTGCATCGGCATGGCCATGGCGCTGGTCTTGTTCACGATTATGCGGTTTGTATTTTTCGTTCCCATCGTGGGCAATGTCTTCGCGATGATGTTTTGCACGCTGGTGTATGTGTTTGCGTTGCTCAGCCTCGGTTTGCTCGTGGGGACGATGGCTGAAAATCAAATGCAGGCGCTACAGATGTCGATGGTGTTTTTGTTGCCAAGCGTTTTCTTTTCCGGTTTCATTTTCCCGCGCGAAACCATGCCGTGGATTTTCTACGCGCTCGGCGCGCTCTTCCCAACGACATATTTTATCGCGCTGATGCGCGCAATCATTTTGCGCGGCGCAAATTTCTTCGAATACTGGCCGAGTCTTGTCGTTCTCATTTTGATGTCGAACTTGCTGTTCATTCTCTGCGCGCTGCGGTTCCGGAGAAAAATCGCGTAATCCCATAGGCGCGTTCCAGCTGTGTTGCGGTCGCTTCTTTTCAGCACGCTGCGCATTGCCATCGCAGTCGCGGCAGTTTTGGCGTTACTGTGGTGGTTTGGAATGAGGATGCCCGGCAAAAATCTTTCGAAAGCAGCACCGCTTTCGCCGGATGAAGTTGAGTTACGAGAGGAGCTACGCGCCGACGTGCAAAAGCTGGCTGGAGAAATCGGCGAGCGCAACATGTGGCATTACGCGAAGTTGAATGCCGCTGCAGATTTTATCGAAAATTCTTTTTCACACGCCGGTCTCAGAACACGTCGCGACAGTTATGACATGCACGGGCAGGCCTGCCACAATATCGAAGCTGAAATTCCTGGCGCTCATCCCGAGATTCTTCTGATCGGCGCGCATTACGACTCGGTGTTTGGCTCGCCCGGCGCGAACGATAACGGTACCGGAGTCGCTGCAACACTCGCCCTGGCACAGCGCTTTGCGGGCAAAAAGCCAAAACACACATTGCGGTTTGTCGCGTTTGTGAACGAGGAGCCGCCTTACTTTTTGTCGGATGAGATGGGCAGCTTTATTTACGCCGGCAGATGCAAGGCGCGCGGCAACAAAATCTCCGCGATGATCAGCCTCGAAACGATCGGCTACTTTTCCGATGCGCCCCATTCGCAGACCTATCCGTCGCCGGTATTAGGCATCCCGTATCCGAAAGTTGGCAACTTCATTGGATTCGTGAGCAACGTCCATTCGCGGGCGTTGCTTCGTCGTGTCGTCGCGCTTTTTCGCAAACATGCAAAGATCCCATCGGAAGGTGCTGCGCTCCCTGCATTCATTCCCGGCGTGAGTTGGTCCGACCAATGGTCGTTCTGGCGATACGGTTACCCCGGCATCATGGTCACCGACACCGCACCATTTCGTTATCCGCATTACCATTCATCGAGCGACACACCCGACAAGCTCGATTACGACCGGTTCACACTCGTGGTCAGCGGAATGCAGAAAGTCATCGAGGACTTGGATAAATTGTAGCCGGCGACTTCGGCCTTGGCTGTGCTTACTATAGACTGGAATAGACGGGATAATTCCGTCTAATTCTCGTTAGATGCTTTTTCCCCGATCACACGCTTGGACGCTTCGGCAACGTTGGTTCATCGCCGGCGCAATCGTTGCAGGTGTCGTCGTATTTTCAGCCATCGTTTACAGCTACGAGCGTTATTACCGTGGACCCGACGACAGCTTTTTCGTCGGTACATGGCGAGGAGAGTTGGAGTGTCTCGGCGAGTATCGCACCGGCTACCGTTTCAAATCCGATCACACCTATGAGGCGCGCCACATGCTCGGAGACGAAGAATTGTGGGCGCCCGCAGGCAAGTGGTACGCCGGTGGTGATTTCCTTTATTTACGCCATCGGCTGGATGATGCCTCTGGCCCTTACGATCAGCTTGAGATTTGGCATGTTGATTCGATGACCCCAAACGAAGTTCGTATGCACTACGATGGATTGCGTGGGACTTTCAAACGCGCCGAGTGATTGCCACGTCCGCATCTAACCAGTCAGTGGAGCTAACCGCCACCCGCCGTACGCCCACACTTTCCATAATTAAGACGTCTTCACTTCGAGCACCGCTCGCCCCCGGTGGCGGTAGCTCACTTCTGTCTCGTTAGCGGCATGAAGTCGCTGCCTATCCTAGTCGTCCTGGCCGCTATCGCGACGGCGCAGTCTGCCGAGCCGGACGTTCATCTGTTCGACTATGACGCGAAAGCGCCGCTCGATTTCCACGACCACGGTGCGCAGGACGTGGGCGGCATTGGCGTGCACGATGTCTCGTACGCTAGCCCAAAGGGCGGCAGCGTGCCCGCGTTTATTGTCGTACCGCCGGGCAAGGGGCCGTTCCCGGCGGTCATCTTCGTGCATTGGGGACAAGGCAACCGGACGGAGTTCCTTTCCGAAGCGCTCATACTCGCGCACGCTGGCGCCGAGTCGTTGCTTATCGATGGCGTTTTCAATCGGCCCAGCGGAGTGGGAGAAGACTTCACTCATCCCGAAAAAGAGAAGCAAGGCTACATTCAGTTGGTCACCGACATTCGCCGCGGCGTGGATTTGCTTCAGTCGCGCAGCGAGATCGATGGCAAACGCATCGCTTATGTGGGACACAGTTACGGCGCGACGTGGGGCGGCGCGCTCGCTGGAGTGGAACATCGCATCCGCGCGCACGTGCTCATGGGCGGTCTGCCGCAGTATGGCGATCTCTCCGATAACAAATGGATCTGGGAACAGGTGACGAAAAAGTACACGAAGGAACAGATTGACGCGTACAAGAAAGCTTATGCTCCGCTTGAGCCGAAGAATTTCATTGGCCTCGCGCCACCATCAGTCGTGATGTTTCAGTTTGCCGAACGTGACCAGTTTATTACCAAAGGTCTGGCGAAAATCTATTGGGAAGCAGCGCGCGAGCCGAAAGTGCAAAAGTGGTACTACACCAGTCACGAGTTCAACGATCCCAAAGCGCTGCTGGACCGCGACCAGTTTCTGGAGGAGCAACTCAAGCTCAAACCGGTTTTGCCGCTTATTCAAGAGCAGTTGAGATAGCCGTTACAGCTGAAGATCAGAGCGCCGTGGCTAGGCGTTCGAGCGCGTAACCGATCAGGCCACTGGCGGGCAGGGTGAAAAGCCAGGTCCAGATGATTCGTTCGACGACGGTCCATTTCATCCCGCCGAGGCGCTTCACTGCGCCGACGCCCATGATCGAACTCGTAATCACGTGCGTCGTGGAGAGCGGAATCCCGTAGTAGCTGGCGCCTTGAATGATCAATGCGGCAGTTGTTTCTGCGGCGAATCCATGTACCGGCTGCAATTTCACCATGCGATGGCCGAGCGTGCGAATGATGCGCCAGCCGCCGGCAGCTGTTCCTACCGCCATCGTCACGGCGCAAAGACCGATTACCCATTTCGGCAACGCGAAAACTGGCGTCTTAAGAAAATCCAGCCAGCCAGGCAAATGATCGAAGCTTCCGGCTTTCGTGCCGGTAAACAGCGCGAGAGTGATAATGCCCATTGTTTTCTGCGCATCATTCGTACCGTGACTGTGCGCCATCCAGGCCGCGCTGAAGATTTGCAGTTTGCCAAAGAGCGAATGGATAAAGTGCGGCGTGAAACGGTGCAGCACCACAAAAAGCAAAAACATCAGGAGCCCGCCAAAAATAAATCCGGCAAATGGCGAGGTGATCATTGGCACAACGACTTTTGGCCACACTCCAGCATTCCATTTTACCACCGACCAATTGCCGTGAGCGGCAGCAAGCGCTGCGCCGCAGAGGCCGCCGATGAGGGCGTGACTCGAACTGGAGGGCAAACCGAACCACCACGTGGTGATGTTCCACGCAAACGCGGCGATCACTGCGCAAAGTACCGTCGTCATCGTGACGATATCGGTGTCCACGAGTCCTTTGCCGATAGTGGAAGCAACCGCGCCACCAAACAATGCGCCGGTGAGATTGAAAAACGCTGCCATGGCAATAGCCTTTCGCGGTGTCAGGACCCGCGTGGAAACGACGGTGGCGATCGCGTTCGCGGCGTCGTGAAAGCCGTTGCTGTATTCGAAAATGATCGCCGCGAGAACGACGGAAATGAAAGTCAGCACGCCTTCAATTTGCTAATTATGTCATTCTGAGTGAAGCGAAGAATCTCTGGCGATTTCTGGATCGATCTCGCGCGGCCACAAACCGAGATGTTTCGCTCCGCTCAACATGACAACGCCATTCATAAGACGCATTCTACGAATACTTGAGCGCCACCTGCAGGATGATATTCCCAGCGTCGCGACAGCGGTCGATCACTCTCTCTAGCAGGCCGTAAAGATCGTGGAGAAAGATCACCTGCTTCGGCTCGTACTTGCCTTGGAAAAGATCGCGAAGCCGATCCAGTTCGAGCTGGTCCGCGTCGCCTTCGATGCCCTGGAGCCTGGCGTTCATCTCTCGCGCTGTGTTGGCGTCGATTCCTTTGCGCAATTGTTTCACCATCGCCAGCACCGTTTCGGCGGCCTGATCGAGCAATTCAACCTGCTTTTGAAAACTCTGTCCCCGCAAGTCCTCCGGGCAGATCAAAATGCGTTCGCCGATTTTTTCTACGGTTTTCGGTATCTTATAAAGAGCTGCCGCAAGTTCCTGGATGTCCTCGCGCTCCAGTGGGGTGACGAACGTTTTTGAGAGCTGCTCGGTCAATTCTTGTGTAATGCGTTTGTCCTCCCGTCGGCTATGTGCGAACTCCTCGAGGTTCTCCGGCGTCTCATTTTGCTGGAGCTTTTCCAGCAGCCCCACCAAATGATGCACGCTGCTGTCGGCCTGCTGCGCACTGGCCTCCAGCAGGTCGTAAAACTTTCTGTCGCCTCCGATGAGTTTCTGAATCGAGAACATCCTTTGCCTCAGTTGTAGCCGAGCGCGTTGATCTCGGCAATCCTGAAGCGTTGGGGCTGTAGCGTCCGCTGTCCTCAGCGGAGGTCTGGAGCGCGTTGCGATCTCGAGCTGCATGCGCTGAGGACAGCGCACTCTACAGCATCACACCGCGCATGATGACCAACGCGATGCTGAAATAGATAATTAGTCCGGTCACATCGACCAGCGTTGCGACAAACGGCGCAGACGACGCTGCGGGATCAGCACCGACTCTGCGCAGGATGAAGGGAAGCATGGATCCAGAAAGCGTTCCCCAAAGCACGACACCGACGAGCGCGACGCCGACTGTGAGCGCGACGAGCGGCCAATGCGCACCATACGGCTGTTGATGCAAATATTGTTCGCCGACGATTGCCCATGCGCCGACGCGCACGACACCGATCGCTCCGAGGATAGCTCCTAAGAAAAGACCAGCCTGCAGTTCGCG
>WNGA01002910.1_pt1 | contig 58565 bp, 56 predicted proteins | sample 5400061 | NCBI WGS metagenome assembly WNGA01 (sample SAMN13153366, study PRJNA577476) | soil metagenome | isolation source: 100 cm soil or saprolite under grassland replicate 2 | place: USA:California | collected 2016-06-15
TGCCGGAACACCCATCCCACCAGCCGGGCCAGCACGGACCGGCGCCTGATCCGCGGCCCGGGTCGCAGCTCCCGGCCCAGCGCCCGGTACTCGCGGCTCATTCCGACCACCGCCGGTTCGGCCGCAGCAGCAGCCGCAGCGCCGCCGCCAACCGATGCCACGGACCGTCAGTGGTGACGATCCAACCGGCCGCTTCCAGCCGGATGAGTTCCGCCCGTCGTACGCTCACAACTGGGCCGGGTAGGAGCCCAGCCCGCCCAGGAGTCGCGCGACGAACGTGTCCTCGTCCGCGCCGCCGGCCAGCAGCGGGTTGGTGGCCTTCTCCCGGCCGATCGTGGTCGTGCGGTCCGCACCGGGCGGGACGGAGCAGAACGACCCGGTGCCGTGCGTCGGCCAGACCGGTGTGTCGTCCGGCAGGGCCAGCAGCCGGCTGATCGAGGCGTACTGGGCCCGGGCGAGTTCCTCGGTGCGGTCGGGGTCGACCAGGTCGGTGCGCGCCGCGGACCCGACCAGTAGCGACCCACCGGTGAAGACGCCGACCGGCCGCACACCGTCCCGCAGCAGGTAAGCGAGGTGTTCGGTGGTGTGGCCCGGGGTCGCGATCGCCTCCAGCGTCAGGGCCGCCGAGATCGACGGTGCTTCCGTGCCGCAGCGCGGTATGCGCAAACGCGCGACGTATTCAATTACTCGCTTGAGTACTTGCTCGGCGAGGTATGGTTGTCAAGCGATTGACGCGGACACAGGGACGGCGGGTATGGGTGATCGAGCGGCCAAGGACGCGCTCTACGACGGCTTCGCCGTGGTGGCCAAGGGATTGGCCAGCGGCCGGCGAGCCGAGATCGTCGACGTGCTGGCCCAGGGCGAACGCTCGGTGGAAGACGTCGCCGCCGAGATCGGGCAGAGCGTGGCCAACACCTCCCAACATCTGCGGCAGTTGGCTCGCGCCGGTCTACTGCGGACGCGCCGGGAAGGAACCCGGATCTTCTACGCCCTGGCCAGCGCGCGGGTGGCCGAGCTGTGGATGGCAATGCGCGATGTGGCGACCGAGCACGTGGCCCAGGTCGAACGGCTCGCAGCGGACTACCTCGGGGACCGCGCCGGCCTGAAAACGATGACCCGGGACGAGCTGGTCCGCTGGCCTCGCGACAAGAAGGTGGTGGTCCTGGACGTTCGGCCGGCCACGGAATACCGGGCTGGACACATCCCTGGCGCGCGGTCCGTACCGGTCACCGAACTCGAGGCCACACTGGACACGTTGGCGCGCGACGCGCAGGTCGTGGCCTACTGCCGGGGCCCGTACTGCGTCTACGCCGACGACGCCGTCCGCGAACTGAGCCAGCGTGGTTACACCGCGGCGCGGCTGGAGGACGGCTACCCCGAATGGGTGAAGGCCGGACTGCCGACCGAGCCGTAGCTGCTCGGCGCCGGCTTCCCGGACCGGGCCGAACGTTGATCTGGACATGGCCGGCGCGGCCCGCAGATCTGCGAGCCGGGCCCGACGTCGGTGTCAGTAGCTGAAGGTGGTGGCGCCTTGGTCGCCGATCCACTGCCACATCGGGACGGTGCCGCCGAGTTCGGCGTTCGACAGCAGCTCCTTCTCCTCGAGTTTCTTGGCGTTGAAGCAAATCGGGCACACGAGATAGCGCCCGCTGGCGGCCTCGTACCGGTCGAGGAGCTCCGGTAGCGATGGGCAGCCCTCACACGGGGAGCCGACCGCGATCCCGGACAGCGCGATCCGCACGGCTTCCTTGGTCAGGAACATGAGCGTCGGACGCCCCTGCTCGGCGGCGCCGACGGCGACGAGGAACGCCACCATGACCTTCTCCGGGTCTTCCAGACCGGTGGTGAGACTGATGACGGCTTTCTGTGCCATGACGGTTCTCCTGGTTCTCAGGCGGCGGGCTTGGTGGCGAGCAGGGAGATGCTGCGGATGCCGTAGGTGGCGGTCGCGGACTGGGCCGACCCGGACAGGAACGCGTACGCGGTGTTCTCACGGACGGTCTCCACCCGCAGACCGGCCTTCTCGATGAGGTCCTGGTACTCGTCGATCTGGGCGGCGCCGCCGACACACGCGGCCCACAGCTCGGCGTTGCAGGTGATCGCCTCGGTGAGTGGACGGTCGGCGACGATGTCGGCCAGCGCGACCCGGCCGCCCGGTGCGAGCACCCGCGCGGCCTCGCGGAACACCGCGGCCTTATCCGCGGAAAGGTTGACCACGCCGTTGGAGATGACCAGGGTGCACGAGGCGTCCGCCAGCGGAGGCTCCTCGATGTAGCCGCGCACGAACTCGACCTGATCGAACCCGGCCACCGCGCGCAGGGCCTCGGCCTTGGCCAGCTGCGCGTCGGTCATGTCCACCCCGGTGACGCGGCCGTGGCCGCCGATCAGCGCGGCGACGGCGAAGGTGTCCGTACCTGAGCCGCTGCCCAGATCCAGCACCCGATCACCGGCGACCGGGGCGGCCAGGTCCAGGAAGTACCCCACGCCGGCGAACGACTCCAGCGCCTCGGCCGGCACCCGGTCCAGCAGCGCCGCCGGGTAGCCGAGCCGCTCGGCGAGGCCGCGTCCCATCTCGAAGTGATAGGTCTCCTGCGGCCGCTCGGCCACCGCCCGGTAGACCTCCTTGACCCGTTGCTCCAGCTCACGAGCGTCCACCTGCGTCGTCTGCGTCATCGCTCCACCTTCCGTTCGGATAATTCAAGAGAATAATTGAGTATTTGAAGTCGTCTTGTCAAGAGCTTCCGGTCGGGTCGCACCGCATCACCCGCAGCCGCCCCTGCCTCCAAGCGCCAGAGGAAAGCTTGACCGACTCGGTCGGTCGGCTATAGTCGGCGTATGGCCAGGACCATTCCCGCCGAGCGGTTCGCCGCCGTGGTCGCCGCGGCGGCGCGGGTGTTCATCACCCACGGGTACCAGCGGGCGCAGATCCAGGACGTCGCCGACGTCCTCGGCCTGGGCAAGGGGACTCTGTACGGCTATGCCCGCAGCAAGGCCGCGTTGTTTGCCGCCGCGGTCCGCTACGCCGACGGCCACGAACCCTTGCCGGCTCCGGCCGATCTGCCGGTTCCCGCGCCCGCCGACGGCGAGACCGCGCAGCTGGTTACCACCCGCCTCGCCGCGGTCATCTCGGACCTGAATCTCACCCATGCGCTCGCCGGCCCGTTGACAGCCAGCGCCGAGCCCGCCGAACTCGCCGGTATCGTCACCGACCTGTATCAGCGGCTCGCCCAGCACCGCACCGCGATCAAGCTCGTGGACCGGTGCGCTCCGGAGCTGGCTGAGTTGGCCGAGGTGTGGTTCGGGGCCGGCCGCCATGCACAGGTCAGCGCACTGGCCGAGTACCTCACCCGACACGAACACGCAGGCACCCTGACCCTGCCGGGCCCAGCCGCGCTGGTGGCCCGCACCATCATCGAGCTGTGCACCCTGTGGGCAGTGCACTGCCACTTCGACCCGGCTCCCACGCCGGCGGACGCCGACCCCATCGACGACAGCGCCGTCGCTGCCATGCTCGCCGCGCTCGTCGTCCGCGCCACCACCCCAGTGCAGACGCTGGCCACAGCTGCCGCGCCGCCCGCGCCCCGCCCACCCGCATCATGAGGAGAAGCTCCATGTCCGCGATGTCGCACCCGCTGTTCGCCCGCTTCTACCAGCGCATCAGCGAGGTCATGGACCGTGCCGGCGCCGCCGAACACCGCAAAGCGCTGACCGCCGGGCTCCGCGGCCGAGTGATCGAGGTCGGCGCCGGCAACGGCCGCATGTTCGCCCACTACCCGCCCGAGGTGACCGAGGTCCTCGCGGTCGAACCGGAACCGCACCTGCGTGCCGCCACAGTCGACGCCGCGCAGACCGCGCCGGTGCCGGTCAAGGTCGTCGACGGCCTGGCCGAGGACCTGCCCGCCGGCGACGGGGAGTTCGACGCCGCTGTCACCGCGCTCGTGCTGTGCACCGTGCCCGACCAGGCCACCGCCCTCACCGAGATCCGCCGCGTGCTGCGCCCCGGCGGCCAGCTCCGGTTCTTCGAACACGTCGCCGCCCCTGACCCCGGCCTGTTGCGCCGAACTCAGCGGCTCGTCGACGCCACGGTGTGGCCGCGGCTGTTCGCCGGCTGCCACACCGGCCGGGACACCGTCACCGCCATCACCGCCGCCGGCTTCGTCATAGACGAGGTGCACCGATTCCGGTTCCCCGACAGCGGGCCACCCAGTCCCGCCGCCCCTCACGTGCGCGGCAGCGCCACCCGCCCGAACGACACCACACCGCGATGACCACCGCCGCAGCGCCCGTCATCGTCTACAGCAGACCCGGCTGCCGCTACTGCTTCCGGCTGCGCCACGGCCTGCGGCGCCGCGGCGTCACTTTCAGTGAGATCAACATCTGGACCGACCCCGGCGCGGCAGCCGCCGTGCGCGCCGCCGCCGACGGCAACGAAACCGTGCCGACTGTCCACGTCGCCGGCCACTGGCTGGTCAACCCTTCCGCCAAGCTCGTGCACGCCCTCGCCGCCTCACCGAACAGCGGCGGGTCGTCGCGGTCCGCTCGGGCCGTGTAGCCGCGCGGCCTTTTGGTCGATATCCGGACGTGACGACGTTCCGAGGAACCTCCCCGAGCGGCTTGGCCGCTCCAGAGCAGCACGGGTCTGCTGGTGGTTGCTGATCTTGGCCACCGCGCTCGCCGGCGTGGTAGTGGGCTACGGCGTGCTGTGGTTCCAGCTGTGGGGAGACAGCGCTGACCGTGGCGACTACGAGACATCGGCCGGCGGATACGGCACTGCGGCCCTCGTTCTGCTGATCTCCGTAACCGGGGTGGTGTTGCCGGCCATCCCTGCCCCGACGCGGGTCCAGAGGCCCTCCCTTCGTCGCCTGATCAACTCAGATAGGCCAGAACCCGGTTCATCAGATCGGCCTTGTCGGTCGCGGTGCCGTACGCCTCGAACGGAAATGCCAGGAAGACCACCTTGTACGCGCCGGCAGCCACGGTCAACGCGTCCGGCGCCGAGGTGTCGTCGGTGAAGGCCGCCGCCGCGGGCGTGATCGGTGTGATCTCGTCCTCGTACGACGAGCCGAGCACGGAATGGTCCAGCGGGATGGTACCGATGCCGTTGGTGACCGCATTGCCCGCCACGCCGTGCACGTCCGCCGTCGGCTTGTCGTTCTGTGCCTCCGAGCCATCCCAGTTGATGTGCAGGTAGTCGTGGACGAACGGGGTCGTGCCCGCCGACTGGTCGAGGATGTCCTGCCCGGACATGAACAGCCGCCCGCCGCCGGCCAGGAACGCCGCGAGCTCCGACTCGTACGGCGTGATCGGGCCCGGATAGGCGTTGCCGGTGAACCAGACGACGTTCTTGTGGGCGGTCAGCATCGAGAGCGGAAGCGTCGGATCGGCCGACAGATCCCAGTAGCTGTACGGGACGCCGTTCGCGGTCAACGCGTTCTCGTAATAGATCTCGACGTTCGGCCCACCCAGATCTCCGTCGACGACGAGCGTGTCGACCGAGACCGCGATCGTGGTCAGCTTCGTCGTGGCGCTCACCGACGAATCGGTCGTGGACGTCGCCGTGATCGTGGTGTCGCTGGTGTCGGCGTTGGCCGCTGACGCCGGCACGCTGACATGGATGCAGAGGTCGAGGCTGTCGCCCGGCTGCAGTGTCGCCGTCGTGCTGAGCGACGTGGTGCAGGTCGAGTCGTAGACGTGCGCCGTCCAGGTGCTCGACGACGAAATCGCGTACGAATCGGTCTGGTAGCCGGCGTTCGTCAGGTGCACCGTGTACGTGGCGTCCGTGCCGACCCGTGCGCCGCCCTTCTGCGCTGCGGGTGACAGCGTGACGGCGCGCGCCGGCGCGGGCGGCAGCGTGATCGCGAATATGTGCATGTCGCCGCCGGTCGCCTGCGGCAGCGTGATGCTCGCGACCGTCTTGGCCACCGACACGGGCGCCTCCATGGCGAAAACATGCGTGTCGACGTTGTCGCGCAGGTTGCCGGTGTAGTTGCGGTACGGCATGGTGACCGCGGTGATGTTGCTCGGCAGCGGCGGGAAGCCGCCCGCACCGAGCGTCCAGTCGCTGAACTTCGCGGTGAGTTGCGACGTCGTCCCGTCGGTGTAGGTGATCGTCGCCGTGCCGCCGGCGCCGGCGCTGCCGGCGTTCGTCGAGCTGCCCAGCAGCCCGATCGTGGACGCGTGCGCGGGTGCCGCCAGCGGGATGGTCTGCCCGGCTGCCTCGATGTTGTCGAGGGTGGCTACCGGCACGTCCGGCCAGGTGTAGTCGATCCCGTCCACCGTGACCGTGCTGCCAGGGGTGACGCCCTGCGCGGCGAGCGCCTCCGCCGAGTAGCTCCAGCCGCCGCCGTCGTAAGTGGCGGCGCTGGTGTCGTTGTCGTCGGTGATGCCGGCGTTCGTGTAGTAGGGCCACAGCTCGCCGCGCTTGGCGACCGCGACGCCGAGCGTCACCGTTCTGGGCTCGCCGCTTGCTGTCGTGATGTGGAAGGTGACGCTGTGCCGCCCCTCGGCCGCGTCCGGTGCGGCAGTAACCGTCACCTGCCTGCTGGCGCGGCGGGATGGGCCGAGCGTCAACGACCCTTGCGCCGGGCTCACCGTGAGGCCGCTGTCGGCGCTGGCGGTCCAGGAGACCGTCTGATAGGCGTCGGTGACATTGGCCAGCTGCAGCGTCGTGCTACCCGAGGCGCCCGGCTGCAACACCAGGTAGCCGGGGTCGAGCGAGGCGAGCACGGGCTGCTCGCCGCGCCGGTACGACGGCGGCGCGTCCTGGGCTGCGTTGCCCCAGGTGCTCGGGCTGGTGCCGAGCGTCCAGTCGAGCGTGGCGCCCGCGGCGAGCGTCGAGAACGGCACGTACAGCTTGTGGTACGGGCTGCCGTTGAGCTTGAGGTTCTGCACGTAGAAGGTGGTCGGCGAGGCCCCGGGCGCGTTGATCGTGATCGTCTTGCCGCTGGGCAGGTTGATCCCGATGTAGGGGAAGCCGGGACCGTTGAACACCAGGTTGTCGCTGCCGGAGTTCTCCGGGTACATGCCCAGCATCTCCCAGACGAAGGCAGAGCTGTTAGAGCCGAGGTCGTCGTTGTCGGGCAGTCCGCTCGGCCCCGGCTGGTACATCGTGTTGCGGATGTGGTTGACGGCTTGCTGCGTGCCTGCCGGGTCGCCCGCGTAGTTCAGCGCGTACTGCTGGCCGAAGCCGAACTCGTTGGTCAAGTACGCGTGCATCCCGAAGCCGTTCGGTTGGGACAGGTACTCGCGCAGTGCCGGGACGACTTTCGACTTGCCGCCGAGCAGCGAGAACAGCGCCGCGTAGTTGTTCGGGACGTTCCACAGGTACTCGTAGGCCGTTCCCTCCACGTAACGTGTCGTGCTCGTCGGGGTGACCCCCGGAACGAATGAGCCGTCCTCGTTGCGCCCGTTCAGCAGGTTGTTGGACAGATTGAAGACGTTCTGCCAATTGTTGGCCCGCGCCTCGAGCATGGCCGCGTCCTTGTCGTGGCCGAGCGCCCTGGCGAAGAACGAAAGGGCGAGGTCCTGGCTGTCGTATTCCAGCAGCGTCGGCACGTATCCGTGCGGGTTGCAGCAGCCGTACTTGCCGTCTTCGGGCAGGTAGCCGTACTTCTCTTCCAGCGCCTCGCCGGGTCGCACGTCATTAACAGTGGTGGCCTGCTCGAGCATGGCGGCCAGCGCCTCGGTCGTGTTGAAGTCCCGGGCGCCGAACGCGTAGTAGTCGGCGATGATCGACTGTGCTGGGTCGCCCACCATCACGTAGTTGTTCAAGTGCAGGTAGCCCCACTGCTGCAGGATCTTGTCCTGGCTGTAGTAGTTCAACAGCGACTGAGCATGGTCGCTCGCCGCCTTCGGGTCGAGCATCGCCTGCAGCTGCGACAGCGAGTGGTAGGTGTCCCATCCGGAGAAGATGCCGTACTGGTCGTGCTGCGCGGCGCCAATCGTGTGGACCTTGATATCCGCCCCTATGTACTGGCCATTGACGTCACTGGTGATGTTGGGATGGATGAAGGCCTTGTAGAGCGTGCTGTAGAACTCCTGGGTCTGGGCGAAGCTGCCCCCGGACACCTGGACGCGCCCGAGCAGCTTGTTCCACGCGTCCTGAGTGGCGCTCTTGATCGTGCCGAAGTCCCAGCCCGGGTTCTCGGTCTGCCAGTTCAGCCGCGCGTTGTCGTCGCTGACGTAGGAGATGCCGACCTTGGCCTGGACGACCGGGTTGCTGGTCGTGTCGAAAGTCAGGTACACCGCAGCCGGCGGATTCTGGCCGGCCAGGGTGACGATCTGCGAGGACGTGAACGGGCGGTCGAACGTGATGTCGAAGTGGACCGTGTACTCCTGGATCTGGCCGTGGTTGTTGACCTCGCCGCAGAAGTGCCCGCTGGTGTCGGACCCGGCGATCTCCCGGTCGTTGATGATCTGCGCGGTCTCACCCCAGTTGCCGTTCTGGCTGTCCATGAGCTTGATCAGGAACCCGGCCTGCGCGGTGGCCGGGTAGGTGAACCGGCCCATCGCGCTGTGCGGGGTCGCCGTGAACTCGGACGTGATCGTGTCGGGCTGGTTGCTCTTCGCGGAGTAGTAGCCGGCCTGCGCGACCTCCGCGTCGTTGGTGAACGCCGTCGTGACGTTGTTGGGGTCGCCGCTGGGTAACGGGCCGGTCATCGGCAGCATGGGCACGTCGCCGGCCGCGCCGCATCCCGGGCCGCTGATATGCGTCAAGGAGTAGCCGGTGATTGCCGTGTTGCCGAAGGTGTACCCGCCACCGGCGCTCCGGCTCGGCGACGTGTCCGGGCTCCACTGCACCATCCCGAACGGCACCACTGCGCCAGGGAAGGTGTTACCACCTCCGGTGGTCCACGTCCTGGTGTCCACGATCGAAGCCGGATCGGTGACCGGCTGCGTAATCCGAGCCTGATTCTTCGCACCCGCAGGCAGCTTGGACGCAGGCACTGGGCCGGGACAATTGATCAGATGCCCGTTCGGTCCCTTAGTGCACGCGGCTGGCGGAACCGTCGAACCGCTGCCAGGCAACGTCGGAACGCTGGACCTGGGTTTGGGGGCAGGGCTCGGGCCGGGTGTGGCCGCCGCCGGTGCCGCGGCTAAGGGCGTCGCAACGCCAAAAACGGCTGCGGAAATCAGTCCGACAATTACTCGGCGTCGCAATAACGGTGACGGCTGAGTGCCTTGCATCGCCAGCGCTCCTCTCCCTTGCCAGGGAGCAGCCAAGATCCTCAGCCGCCTGGGTCGACAACGTTGTCGATAGCTCGGGAAGCTACGCCGCCGTGAGGGGGGTGTCAATCTTGCTCACCGAGGCGCGCGACGTCCCCTCGCGATGCAATCTTGAGTGCGGTCAGCGCCGATTCGGAGGGAGCACCGACCGACGTTGGCGACCGGCTCCGCTGCCGGCCAGTGCTGGCTGCCGGCGTGCGCCACCTGAGCCCGCCGACCTCTGCGGCTGCCTGGACGACTTCAGGGACCTTTGTGCCAAGCCCCGCGAACGTGACCACCCGCGACACCGACTGCACCGCCACCGAGCTGATCTACCTCCCCGTGGTCGATCCCGCCGGCTCGGCGACCCCGGCCACGATCAACACGGCAAGCGTGATCCAATCGGCTGCATTAGCCGCGCTGGACAGCGCGGATAAAGATCGTGGCTTCCAGCAGGTCATACAGGGCTGTCGCTGCGTTCCTCGACATGGCCGGCCCAGTCGGGCACCACGCCGGAAAAGCCATTGGCCTCGCCCAGTCCGGCATTCAGCCAGGCGACTCAACACTGGGGCTTGACCCGCTTTGCCCGTACACCCTTGCGGACGATGGCGATCGTTGCATCTGCGATCCCGCTGAAGCGCAGAAAATGGTCGAACTGGTCCTCCAGCAGCTCCAGCCGAGTGTAGGTGCGTGTCCGGGCGACTCGGGTCTCGCCAGTTTTGCACGCCGTGCGGGTGGCCTCTGCTTCGCCGTCCAATCCCCGCACTATCTCGGCGACGGTCGCTTCGCCCGGTAGACGATGCGTGCCGCGCCGCGGCGGCCGACAGGCGGTCGATAGGCCCCCAGCCCCACCCCGACGACCGGCGCCGAGGCGCGCGTGCCCTGCCGGCCGGGAGCCCCCCCCCGCGGGAACCGTCGCCGGGCGTCTGCCGTTCTCCGGATGACCCCCCGGTTGGAGCCGGCGTAGGCAGCCCCGCGTCGTCGGCCCGGCGTCGCCTGGTCTGGCGGCGTCGCGCACGGAGGGGGACTGTTTGCTTCGGGCCACCTACGACCACCGCACGGACACACTGCACCTGCGCCTCGGCACCGGCCCGGTCGCCGGCGCGCACCGGCCCCACCCCCGGTGCCAGGTCGAGATCGACCACGCCGGACGGGTCGTGACCATCGCTGTGCACCGGCCCGGTACCGCCTGGCCGGTCTCGGCGATCATCGACCGGTACCGCATCACCGGACCGGACCAGCACCTGCTGCGGCTGACCGCCCGCCGCTGGCGCCAGAGCGGCCCACCGGAGGCCGGCCGGCCACCCACGCTGCAGTAGAGAGAGCCGGGGCGCTGCGGCGACCGCACGGCCCGGATGCGGTGGCCCGGATGCGGTGGCCCGGATGCGGTGGCCCGGATGCGGTGGGTTGTGCGCTCCCCGGGGAGTCGGGTGAAGCCACCCCCGGAACTACCGCTAGCATGAGCCGCCCCAGCGCGCGGGCCGCGAACGATGTCGGGTCTTCGCCATCGCGTTCCTGGGCGACCTGATCTTCTCTATGGAGGCTGGATGTTAACCAGACCATCCGCCGGACCGGTCCTGAGGACCGGGCATATCGCCAAACTGGCGTTCGGCGCCGCGCTGCTCATCGGTGGCAGTGCTCTGATCTCGACCGTTGCTGGCGCCGCACCCGGCAGCGGCAAAGCACACCAGGTTCAGACCGCCCCGCAGCCGCCGTCCAACGCCGACCTCAGCGGGAACGGCGCGAACACCAACGGCGCGTACGACTCGACCCGGGACGGTTCGCCGTCCGGCAACGGGAACGGCAACGGCGAGGCCGCGGGCAAGCCGTGTGCCGGCTGCGTCGGCAAGGCGGACAACAAGAACCCCAAGGGCCAGTTGGTCAACGGCTCGGACAGCAACGCGGGCTACGAGTGCGACCGCAACCACGGCATCGCCCGCACCAACCCGGCTCACACCGGCTGCAAGACCCCCCCGCCGACCACCACTCCGCCCCCTCCGCCGACCAGTCCTCCGCCGCCCGGCTGCGTGGTCAACTGCGCCCCGTCCAGCCCTCCGCCGCCCGGCTGCGTGGTCAACTGCGCCCCGTCCAGCCCTCCGCCGCCCGGCTGCGTGGTCAACTGCGCCCCGTCCAGCCCTCCGCCGCCCGGCTGCGTGGTCAACTGCGCATCCGGCCAGCTAGAGGTGGCCGCCGTGGGTAGCGCGACCGGCGGCAGCCTGCCGACGACCGGAGTGCCGACCCTGCAGTTGCTCGGGCTGGCCACGGCCGCTCTGGTAGCCGGTGCCGTTCTGGCCTTCGCCGGCCGGGTTCGGCGCCGCGCGACCAGCGCGACCTGAGCCACGGCGCCGCGCCGGAGCGGGGCCGTCCAAGGTGGCCGACCCTCGGAAACCCCGAGGGCTGGCCGCTTTGACGGCGCCGCGCGCCTGCCGCGGTCCCCCTCCCGGCCGCGTGTGGCCGGTCCTTCGATGTCGCGCTCCCCGCATCCATCTCGACCTGACACAATGGAATGTCAGGCGACAGACGCCCCGGTCGACCCCGAGGAGTCCCGATGAGGTGCGCGAGTTGAACGCGACAGCCGCGTCGTTGCTCGGCCTGCTCCACGACGGGCCGATGACCGGGTGGGATCTGGTCGCCAGCGCGCAGCAGCGGATCGGCAACTTCTGGACGCTCACCCAGAGCCAGGTGTACCGCGAGCTGACCAGGATGACCGTCGCCGGCCTGGTGCGGGTGGGCAAGCCGGGCCCGCGCGACCGCAAGCCGTACACCATCACGGCGGCCGGCCGGCGGGCGTTTGCGGAGTGGATCAACGGCGACCCCGCCCGCGAACAGATCCGGTTCCCGCTGCTGTTGACCATCCTGTTCGCCGATCACCTGACACCGGACCGGCTGGCGCAGATCATCCAGGCGCAGCGGGGCGAGCATGCCACGCGGCTCGCCGGGTACCGCGCGGACCAGAAGCGGCTGGCGGATGTGCCCGGCGAGAGCCACCGACTGGCCACCCTGCGGTTCGGCATCCACCACGAGCAGGCCGCCCTGGCGTGGTTCGACGAACTGCCTGCGCTTCTCGGTCAGCTCGCCGACCGCGGGTAGCGGCCGCGGCTTGACATGACACTGTGCCAGGTCCACGCTGGGGTACGACCTAGCACAGTGGAATGTCTAGGGGAGGTCGCGCCGTGTGGCACAACAGCCTGATCGCCCTGCACACCATCTCGGGGCTGGCCGCACTGGTGGCCGGGTGCGTCGCGCTGCGGCGGGGCGACCTGTTCCGGACCTACGAGTGGTCGCTGGCCGGCACGATCCTGTTCGTCGCGCTGGCGGTCGGCGTCGACTGGGCCGAACTCGACACGCCGGCCCGCGCGCTGTTCGCCGCGCTCGGCGCGCTCGGCGCGTTCATGGTGTGGCGGGCCGAGCAGGCCAGGCGCCTGCGGCCGGTGGGTTCGGATGGGCCATCGGCTCGTTACGTCGACCACGTCGGGTTCACCCTGGTAGCCCTCTTCGATGCCTTCGTGGTGATCGCGGTCCTCGACCTGGGCGGCCCCGGCTGGCTGGTCGCCGCGGTCGGCGTCATCGTGGCGATCGTCGGCCACTTCGTCCTGGTGGCGGTCCGCGACCGGCTCGTGCCAGCCGCTCAGGCGCAACGCCGCCAGAGGCGCCGGGCGTGAGCGGACCGCCGAGGTAGTCCGCGCCGCAGAGCCCGGCTGCCCGCAGCGGTCAGTCGATGGCGCGGTGCCGGAACCCGCGGATGCCGATCGCCATGAACAACGCGATGAACCCGACGAGCACCGGAATTCCCACCCACGGCGAGATGTGCGGCACCTCCGGCTCGAGCGCGGCCCGCAGGCCCTCGCTGACGTAGGTGAGCGGGTTGCCCGCGCTCACCACCTGGAACCAGCGCAGCCGGTCCAGCAGCGACCACGGGTACTGCGTCGAGCCGGTGAACAGCAGGGGCGTGAGGATCGCCGCGAAGATGATGTTGATCTTCGCCGGGGTGACCAGGGTGCCCAGGGTGAGGCCGATCGCGGCGCCGCAGACCGCTCCGAGAACCAGGTACACGACGACCAGCGGGAGTCCGGCCGCCCGCCACGGCACCGTCCCGAGCACCAACTCGCCGACCGGGAACATCAGCACCGCGCTGACCAGCGCCCGCAGCGTTGCGAAGACCACCTTCTCCACCGCGACCAGGCCGGTCGGGATCGGCGCCAGCAGCCGGTCCTCGATCTCCTTGAGGAACCCGAAGTCGATCACCAGCGGGAACGAGGTGTTCTGCAGCGCGGTGAGGAACGCGGTCATCGCCACGATGCCCGGCAGCAGGAGCTGAGCGTAGCCGCGCTGCGTGTACCCCAGCTCGCCCAGCACCTTGCCGAACACGAACAGCAGGAACAGTGGCTGCAACAGCGACTGGACCAGGAACGTCGGCAGCTCCCGCCAGGTCACGAACAGGTCCCGCGACAGCACGGCGAGGAACACCCGGGCCGGGCCGACCGTGTCGACCCGGCGCTGCGTCGCGGCCTCCGGCACCGTGGTGGTCACCGCAGCCCCCTTCCGGTCAGGTGGATGAACACGTCCTCCAGGCTCGCCTCGCCGACCTGCACGCCGACCAGCCGGGCCTGCCTGGCGGCCAGCCCCTGCGCCACCGGGCCGAGCACCGCGGCCGGGTCACCGGTCACGTACAGCCGGAGCCGCACCTCGCCGGCACCGCCCGCGGCCGGCGCGGCAGCCTCCCCGCCGCCCGGCCTTCCCCGGAGGCCGGCGAAACCGCCGAAACCGGCCGCACCGCCAGGGCCGCCCGCACCGCCAGGGCCGCCAGGGCCGCCAAGGCCGAAGCCGCCGGCCGCGGCCACCTGCTCGCCGCGCTCCACCTCGGGCAGCCCGGTCAGCGCCGCCAGCAACTCCTCGGCACTGTCGGCACCGTCCGGCACCACCGCGACATCCAGCGTCGACTGCCCGCTCAGACTGCGGGTGAGCGCCGCCGGGGTGTCCAGCGCGAGCAGCTTGCCGTGGTCGATGATGCCGACCCGGTCGGCCAGTTCGGCCGCCTCGTCCATGTCGTGGGTGGTCATCACCACGGTGACGCCCTGCTCGCGCAGCTCCCGGATCCGGTCCCACACGAACAGCCGCGCCTGCGGGTCCAACCCGGTCGTCGGTTCGTCGAGGAACAGCACCTGCGGCGCGTGCATCAGCGCCCGGGCGATCATCAGCCGCTGCGACTCACCGCCGGACATCTTGTCCACCTTGTCGCCGCTGTGGTCGCCCAGCCCGAACTGCTCGAGCAGCGCGTCGGCCCGCCGGTGGCGCTCGGCGCCGGACACGCCGTGGTACGCCGCATGGAAGACCAGGTTCTGCCGTGCGGTCAGCGAGCGGTCCAGGTTCGGCCGCTGCGGCACCACGGCCAGCCGGCGGCGGGCGCCCACCGGGTCCCGCACCACGTCGATGCCGTCCACCAGGGCGGTGCCGGCGGTCAGCGCCACCCGGGTGGTCAGCACCCCGACCGTGGTGGTCTTGCCGGCCCCGTTCGGACCGAGCAGCCCGAACACCTCGGCCGGCCGCACCTCGAAGGAGATCCCGTTGACCGCGTTCACCGGCCGCTTCGGGTAGCGCTTGACCAGGTCGCGGACCTCCGCCGCCGCAGCGCGCACGTACCCCTCCAAACCCCGAAAGTCGCCCAGCACCCAGGCAGAGGTGCCAACCGAACCCTACGAGGTCCGCGCCCGCACCAGCAGCAGGGCCACGTCGTCCGCCGGCCCCTCGGCCCGGTTCAGCGCGTGCAGCACCGCGCGGCCCGCCCGCTTCAGCGGGCCGCCGGCGTGCCGGGACAGCGCCACGGTGAGCTCCACCAGGCCGGTGTCCAGGTCGCGGGTACGGTCCTCGACCAGCCCGTCGCTGAACAGCGCCAACACGGCGCCGGCCGGCACCGCGTGCACGGTCTCGGCGAACGCCTTGCGGCCGGTGCCCAGGGGCGGGCTCGGCGGCACCACCAGCGGCACGACCTCGCCGGACGGCAGCCGCAGCAGGGGCGCCAGGTGCCCGGCGCTGGCCATCCGGAACTGGCCGGCCGGCATGTCGTACACCCCGTACAGGCAGGTCACCAGCGTGCCGCCGGGCAGGTCGGCCACCAGTCCGTCCAGGGCGGACAGCGCCTCGACCGGCGGCATGCCCAGCCGGGCGTACGCCCGCAGCGCGGCCCGCACCTGCCCCATCGCGGCCGCCGCGGCGACCCCGTGGCCCATGACGTCGCCGACGGCGAGCCCCATGCGGCCGGCGCCGAGGTCGTGCACGTCGTAGAAGTCGCCGCCGACCGCGAGGGTGTCGCTGCCCGGCACGTACGCCGCCGCGACCTCCAGGCTGTCGAAGTCGGACAGGTGTGGCAGCAGGCTGCGCTGCAACACCTCCGCGGTGCTGTGCTCCTGCTCGTACCGCCGGGCGTGTGCCAGCGCCACCGCGGCGCGCCCGGCAAGCTCCACCGCGAGGGCCTCCTCCTCCTCGTCGAACGCCGGCCGGTCCGGCCCCCGGACGAATGCCATCGAGCCGACCTGCAGCCCCGCCGCGACCAGCGGCACGGCGATCACCGAGTGGTGGCCGAGGCCGGCCAGGATCTCCCGGTACCCGTCGCTGTCGACCAACCGTCCGGCCACCTGCGCCGGGGTCGGGTCGTCCAGCCGGATCGTGCGCCGCTCCAGAAACGTCGTCGCCAGCACGCTCCGGCTGGCCAGGTCGATCGGCGGCCGCTCCAGCCAGCGGCCGATGTGCTCGGCGCGGCCCGGATCGCGGTGCACCGCGGACACCCGGCGCAGCCGCCGGTGCTGGTCCGGCTCGACGATCGCGCACCAGTCGGCCAGCCTGTCCACCACCAGCCGGGACAGCTTCTCGATCACCACCGAGGGCTCCAGCGAGGACGAGATCAGCCCGCTCGCCTCGGACAGGAACTCGAACCTGCTGTGGGACAGGCGCAGCGACTGCTCCAGCCGCTTACGCTCGGTGATGTCGGTGAAGATGCCCACCGCGGCGACGATGTTGTCGTCCTGGTCGCGCACCGGCGCGGCCCGCACCCACAGGTCGATCATCCGGCCGTCATCGCGGCGGTACCGCATCTCCTCGGCCGTGATGACCTCGCCGTGCAGCAGCGCACGCGCCACCGGATTCTCCCGCGCCGCGTACGGCGTGCCGTCCGGACGCAGCACCGGGTAGGCGTCGTACCCGTCGATGGTCGCGGCGGCCAGCATGTCGTGCCCGAGCAGCCGACGGAACTCGTCGTTGGCCGCGGTGAGCTCGCCGTCCGGCGCCCTGGCCACCACCAGGCCCTCCGGCATCTGGCGCATCACCGCGCGCAGCAGTCGGGCCTGTTCGTCGGCCTCCGCCCGGGCCTGCTGGGCGCGCCGCTCGGCCCGGCGCCGTTCGGCGATCTGCGCGCGCAGTTCGAGCTCGTCCATGACCAGCCAGGCCAGGTCCTCCAGCGCGCAACGCTGCTCCGCCGTCCACCGGACCGGCCGCATGTCGACGGCGCACAGTGTGCCGACCGGCTGCCCGTCGCTGTACAGAGGCACCCCGGCGTAGGCCACCACACCCGTCCTCAGGATGAGCGGGTCGGCGGCGAACCGCGGGTCCTCGCGGGCGTCGGTCACGTACAGTGGCTGGCCGAGCAGCAGGGTGAACGGGCAGCAGCCTTGCGCGGAGGGGTACTGGTCGGGCGTGCCAGGGTGGAACTGCCGGTCCGCGTCGACGAAGTTCACCCCCGCGGCGGGCACGTCCAGCATGGTCGCGGCAAGCCGCCCGACGCGCGCGAAAGTGCCGGCTGCGTCCGGTTCGAGTAGGCGAAGGCGATGCAGTGCCCCGAGCCGGGCCGGATCGTGCAACAACGCGGCTAGGTCGGCACACACAGGTCGAGACTACGGACCGTCAGTGAACGGCGGCGGCAAAACGGCCGAGATTTGACCTACCAGCAAGAGTTGACCTACCAGGCGGCGGCTCTCCCGCTGCGCCCGGCCAGCAGCCGTACCGCGATCGAGTGTCTGGCCACCGCCCGGCGCCGGCGCGCCCGGCTGACCTCGGCGGTCAGCTTGTCATGGTGGAGCATCCCGTTGTCCTGGTGGAGCATCCCGGCGAGCTGTTCGAGCAGCTCCTCGGCGTTCTGCCGGTGGTCGGCATCGTGCCTGGCGTTTCCGGCCATAGCGGCTCCCAGTCCGGGTGCGGTCGTCCGGGAGGTTCTACCCACCACGGCGACGGCTCATACCGGCCGGATCGGGTGAAAGGCGCGACAGGGTTGCGACGGTACGTAATCGCCGCAGGTCAGACCGACAGGTCACCCGGGCACGTCACACCGGCAGGGGGTGCCGGAAGGCGGCGACGTAGGTCGACGCCTGCAGCTCGGTCAGCCGGGGTGAGAGCCGCAGCAGGACGGCGTCCCAGACGAAGACCCAGCAGGGCCCCGCCGGAACCTCCTTGCGCTCCGTCGCACGGACGGGGTCGGCGTACACCTCGACGACGCCGCCCAACTCGATGGAGCCGTACGAACGGTCACGCACCTGGCCGGGGTTGATGCGGGCGTCGATGAACGCGACCTTCTCCTCCGGGCCGGCGGTCGTGCCGAGCAGCCCGTCGGGGTCGGTGTGTTCGGTGTAGATCACCGAGTCGCGCACTGGAAGGCCGGCACGCCGCAACTCGTCGAGGACAGCGAGCGCCCGGTACACCTGGGTCGGCATACGGACTTCACCTCCGTAAGGGATCAGTTCCGCCGCCGTACCTTGTATTGTTCCCGCCCCGTCAAACGGGCGGTGACGCCTGTGTTACCCCCGGATCACGTTTCGTGGTCGATCCCCCGCAGGCCTCCCCTCGGACCTCCCCCTGAAAGCACGGCGCCGTGCCCGGTGCGGGGGCACGACGCCGCGGAAGCTGAGGGGAGGCTGCGAGCGACCGTGTGTCAGCCCTCGTTGCCTGGCGCGCTGCCGTCGAGCAGCCCGCGAACCTCGGACTCCTTGTACCGGCGGTGGCCGCCCAGGGTCCGAATGGAGGTGAGTTTGCCTGCCTTTGCCCAGCGTGTGACCGTCTTGGGGTCAACGCGGAACATGGAGGCTACTTCAGCGGGAGTCAACAGCGGCTCCGCTTCGGTGGCTTGGCGCGTGGTCATGGCTGGTCCCTTCTACTCGATCAGGCTCACTCCCGTCGATCAGAGCCGATCGTCGTCCATATTGCACCATTTTCGCCCATAGATCAAATGGTCCGGCTGTGTCATTTGTGCTCTAGTCATCCCGGGCAGGTGCCGGCCGGCCATATGGGGGCGTACGCCGCATCAGTTGGCGGACTCCACGAAGCTGGCGGTCTGCCAGCGTGTGATGATCCGATCGTACGCTGCCGCTGCTCCAGATGCGTCACCGCGCGCCAACGCGGCCAGCGCGTCGCCCACGTCCCGGGCAGACTCGTCCCCGCTCAGCGCCTCGTCGTCGAGCAGGTAGACCAGGCCGCCGTAGTCCAGCTCAACCAGCGACCGCGGGTGGAACTCCTCCAGCCACCGGCCCAACTCCTCCACGCCCGCCGCGGCCGGGCTGCCCCGCATGGTTCGGCGCAGCACGGACAGCCCGCGGGCCACCCGGCGGCGGGCGGCGGCCATCTCGGCCCGGTACACCACCGACCGCTCCGAGCCAAGCTCGGTGTGCCGCTCCGCCTCCTCGAAGAGCACGAACCAGCGCACCGGCACCGCCCACCGGTGGCTCTGGATATGTACCCGGCGGTCCGGGTGGGCCAGCCGCCAGCCCGCGTACGCCTGCGCCGCCTCGGCCACCTGCGGCTCGGGCAGCATGGCGAGGGCCAGGTCGCCGGGCATCAGGTCGGGCAACTCGGTCGCGGCGGACCAGCACCTCACCGCGGTACGCCACGGGCAGACCAGGGGCTGGCCGTCAACCTCGAGGGTGAACGCGTGCTCGGGCATTTCCTTCTCCACCGGCAGCCGCGGCGGGGCCTGCAGCACGCCGGCCAGCCCCGCGTCGCGCTCCACCGCGGGGCCGACCCGCACGTCCGGAGCCCGGCGCTCGGCGGCATACCGCCGCCAACGGTCCCGTTCGGACTCGTCGAAGGCGGCCAGCGGCTCGTAGACGCGCAGGTACGCCGCGTAGGGCGGATGCACGGGCCGATCGTCGCATGGACCGCGGTAGATTGCGGGCACCTGGCACACCCGCCGGTCAACCGGCCCCGCCCCACGAAGGCGGTGCTACCCCCGCCGAACCCAGGAGCACATTCCGTGACTGTCTTCACCTCCAGCCACGAGCAGGTCGTCTTCTGCCACGACCCCGACTCCGGCCTGAAGGCGATCGTGGCCATCTACAACACCGCGGCCGGCCCCGCGCTCGGCGGCACCCGGTTCTACCCGTACGCCACCGAGGCCGAGGCGCTGGCCGACGTGCTCGCGCTGTCGCGGGGGATGGCGTACAAGAACGCGCTCGCCGGGCTGGACCTCGGCGGAGGCAAGGCGGTCATCTGGGGTGACCCGTTGCTGGACAAGTCCGAGACGCTGCTGCGGGCGTACGGGCGCTTCGTGCAGTCGCTCGGCGGGCGGTACTACACGGCGTGCGACGTGGGCACCTACACCTCGGACATGGACATAGTGGCCCGCGAGTGCCGGTACGTGACCGGGCGCAGCGTGGAGCACGGCGGGGCCGGCGACAGCTCGATCCTGACCGCGTACGGCGTGTTCCAGGGGATGCGCGCGTCGGCCGAGCACCGCTGGGGTGTCCCGACGCTGGCCGGCCGCCGGGTGGGCATCACCGGGGTGGGCAAGGTGGGGCACTACCTGGTCGAGCACCTGCTCGCCGACGGCGCCACCGTGATCGTGGCCGACGTCAGCGGTGCCGCGATCGACCGGGTGCGGGCTGAGCACCCCGAGGTCGAGGTGGCCGCCGATGACGGCGCGCTGATCCGGGCCGACCTGGACGTGTACGCTCCGTGCGCGCTCGGCGGGGCGCTGAACGACGAGACGGTGCCCGTGCTGACCGCCTCGGTGGTGTGCGGCGGGGCGAACAACCAGCTCGCGCACCCCGGGATCGAGAAGATCCTCGAAGACCGCGGCATCCTGTACGCGCCGGACTACGTGGTCAACGCCGGCGGCGTCATCCAGGTGGCCGACGAGATCGGCGGCTTCAACTTCGAGCGGGCCAGGGCGAAGGCGTCCGGGATCTTCCAGACCACGAAGCGGATCTTCACGCTGGCCGCCGACGAGGGCGTGCCGCCGGTGGCGGCCGCCGACCGGTTGGCCGAGCAGCGGATGGCCGCCCTGGCGCGGCTGCAGGCGATCCGGCTGTTCGGCTGAGATGGTACGCCGTCGGCGAAACTTCCCGGCCGGAGTGGCCTACCCGATGTGCCGAATCGTGCCGGTGGCCTGTACGGTGAATGGCACGAGACATAAGCCATGTGTCGGGGCCCCTGCGCGCAGGCCGCCCCGTTGTTCTGTGCGAGGGGGTCGAGCCGATGGGGCGCGGCCGGGCCAAGGCGAAGCAGCAGAAGGTCGCTCGGGAGCTCAAGTACAGCTCGCCCAGCACCGATCTGACAGCGCTCGAGCGCGAGCTTTCCGGGACGCCCGTCGAGCAGGTAGATGACGAGCTCGACGAGGACGACGAGGATCCCTACGGGGACTACGCGGACGACGAGGACGACTTCCCCCGTCGTTAGTCGCCGGTCACGTCCGGCGCCGGTGTTTGACCACGGCGTTGGCCGCGCCCCGATCGGGGCACCGGGCTGACATCGCGGTGGCCGCCATGGTCAGCGCGGATGGGCGCCGGCGAGGGTGACCGAGCCGGTGCCGACGGTCACCTCGCCCAGCACCCAGGCCGGCACCTCCCGTTCGCGCAGCACCCCCACGGCGCGGTCGGCGTCGGCGGCGTCCACCACCGCGACCATGCCGACACCGAGGTTGAACGTACGGTCCATCTCGGCGGCGGCCACCCGGCCGGTGCGGGCCACCAGGTCGAACACCGGCTGCGGCGTCCAGGTGGCCCGGTCCACGGTCGCGTCGAGGTGCGCCGGCAGCACCCGGACCAGGTTGCCCGGGATGCCGCCGCCGGTGATATGCGCGAACGCGCGCACCCGGGTGGCGGCGGCCAACCTCAGGCAGTCCCGCGCGTAGATCCGGGTCGGGGTGAGCAGCTCCGCGCCCAGCGTCCGGCCGAGTTCGGGCACCTCGGCCTCCAGCGGCAGGCCGGCCGCCCGCAGCACGTGCCGGACCAGGGAGTACCCGTTGGAGTGCAGCCCGGACGAGCCCAGTGCCACCAGCACGTCGCCGGCCCGCACCCGTTCCGGCCCGAGCACCGCGTCCGCCTCGACCACCCCGACCCCGGTGGCCGAAAGGTCGTACTCGTCGGCGCCCATCTGGTCGCCGTGTTCGGCCGTCTCGCCGCCGACCAGCGCGCAGCCGGCCTGCACGCAGCCCTCCGCGATGCCGGCCACGATCGCCGCGATCCGCTCCGGCAGCACCTTGCCGCAGGCGATGTAGTCCTGCAGGAACAGCGGCTCCGCGCCGCACACGACCAGGTCGTCCACCACCATGGCGACCAGGTCGATGCCGACCGTGTCGTGCACGCCAAGCGCCCGCGCGACGGCAAGCTTGGTGCCCACCCCATCGGTGGAGGACGCCAGCAGCGGCCGCCGGTACTTCGTGGTGTCCAGGGCGAACAGCCCGGCGAAGCCGCCCAGCCCGCCGACCACCTCCGGCCGCCGGGTCCGGCCCACCGCGGCCCTCATCAGCTCAACCGCGCGGTCGCCCGCCTCGATATCCACCCCGGCGGCGGCATAGGTCAGGTCAGGCGACGCGGGGGGTGCGGCGTCCGCGTCGCCTGACGGCCGGGAGGTGGTCACGGCCGCCGCAGCGCGTCCTCGGCGCCCCAGGCGGCCGGGCGCACCACCGTGGTGTCCCCGTTGCCCCGGACCCGGTTGCCGATGCCCTCCAGCACGTGCTTGCCCACCATGTCGGGCGCCGGCAGCGGGATCGGGTACTCGCCGTCGTAGCAGGCCCGGCACAGCCGATTCCGTGGCTGCTCGGATGCCGCGATCAGGCCGTCCAGCGATACGTACCCGAGCGAGTCGGCGCCGATCGAGGCGCGGATGCCGTCCACGTCGAGCCCGTTGGCTATCAGCTCGGCCTTGCTGGCGAAGTCGATGCCGTAGAAGCAGGGCCATTTCACCGGCGGGCTCGAGATCCGCACGTGCACCTCCACGGCGCCGGCCTCGCGGAGCATCCGGACCAGGGCGCGCTGGGTGTTGCCGCGCACGATCGAGTCGTCCACCACCACCAGCCGCCGGCCGCGGATGACGTCCCGCAGCGGGTTGAGCTTCAGCCGGATGCCGAGCTGGCGGATGGTCTGGGACGGCTGGATGAAGGTGCGCCCCACGTAGGAGTTCTTCACCAGGCCCTGGCCGTACGGGATGCCCGCCGCCTCGGCGTACCCGATCGCCGCCGGAGTGCCCGACTCGGGCACCGGTATCACCAGGTCGGCGTCCACCGGGTGCTCGGCGGCCAGCCGCCGGCCCACCTCGACCCGGGTCGCGTACACGCTGCGGCCGGCGATGTGGGTGTCCGGGCGGGCCAGATACACGTATTCGAACAGGCAGCCTTTCGGGTCGGGGTTGGCGAACCGTTCCGAGCGCAGCCCGTCGGCGTCCACCGCGAGCAGCTCACCCGGCTCGACCTCCCGGACGAGCGAGGCGCCGACGATGTCCAGCGCCGCGGTCTCGCTGGCCACCACCCAGCCCCGCTCCAGCCGGCCGAGCACCAGCGGGTGGACGCCCTGCGGGTCGCGGGCCGCGTACAGGGTGTCCTCGTCCATGAACACCAGCGAGAACGCGCCGCGCAGGGTGGGCAGCAGCTCCAGCGCGGCGGCCTCCACCGACAGGTCGGGCCGGGCCGCCAGCAACGCGGTGATCAGGTCCGAGTCGGTGCTGGCGGCGGTGCCGGGGACGCCCTCGGCGGCGGCCCGGGCCGCGAGCTCCGCGGTGTTGACCAGGTTGCCGTTGTGGCCGAGCGCCAGCCCGCCGCCGGTGCGCATGGTGCGGAACACCGGCTGCGCGTTCTCCCAGGTGCCCGAGCCGGTGGTGGAGTACCGCGTGTGGCCGATCGCGATGTGGCCCTTCAGGCTGGCCAGCGTCGGCTCGTCGAAGACCTGCGCGACCAGCCCGAGGTCCTTGTACACGACCAGGCTGGAGCCGTCGCTGACCGCGATGCCGGCCGCCTCCTGGCCGCGGTGCTGCAGCGCGTACAGCCCGAAGTAGGCCAGCTTGGCGACGTCCTCGCGGGGAGACCAGACCCCGAAGACGCCGCACTCCTCGCGCGGGGGGGCTTCCGGGTGCTCCACGTGGCGAGTTTACCCAGCAGACACATCCGGCCCCGGCCGGCGCACCGTGAGCGGCCTCGCATCCGGCGGCGCGGTCAGATGCGGCGCGGTCAGATGCGGCGCGGTCAGATGTAGATGGTGGTCCGCACCCGGGCGTTGCCGTCCAGCCACACCTCGTACTGGCAGGTCCTGATCCGGTCGGTCATCTCCTCGTCGTGGTACCCGAAGCCGGAGAAGCTGAGGTAGACCCTGTCGTCGTTGTTCTCCTCGATGACGATCTCGCCCCGCCCATTGAGCAGCTCGGCCTGCGTCTGGGCGTCGAACAGCTTGACGTGGCAGCGGAGCCTCTCGGTGAACATCTGCGCCTGGAAGCAGAAGTCGACGGTGTCCTGGTCGAACTCGACGGTGTCGACGATGTGCTCGTTGTAGCCGAGGTCGAACTCGGTGAAGGGCGTGCTCTGGCGCTGCCGGTGCTCGACATCCACGCCCTGATCATCGTCCAGCGCGCGGGCACGCACCACCACCGGGTGGCTGCCCGTTGGGGCGGAGTGTCCTGCCCGGCGGATCGCCCGGGCGAGGACCGGCCGGCCACTGGGGGGTTGCGGCCGGCCGGCGACCCTGGCGGCGTACAGGCACCGCACGTCAAAACCAGGTACGGCAAATGTAGGTGAGATCAGGCAAGCGGGGCAAGCGAGGGGTATTTGCCTGCGCCACAACCCAGTTTCCCGGCGACGATCACCGTCGAGGCCGGCAGGGGTGGCCGCACGCGAGGGCTGCCGGCCGGTCGACCAGGGCAATGCGGTTCCCGCGGAACCGGCTCGGGTGAACGCGCTGCCACGCCGCGCACCCAGGGCACGTTGGGCCGACCCCGGGTGATCCACGCCGAGTTGTGGCGGTCCTGACCGTACGACCTCGGCGACGATCACCGCCGGGGGTGGCAGGTGCAGCCGACCACCCCGGGGGTGGCAGGGTCCAGCCGACCACCGCCGGGGATGGCAGGGTTTGCCAGTCCGCGGTCGGATCGCGTGATCGTCGCCGAGTTGTGGCGGCCGTGACCGGAGTTTCCCGGCGACGATCACCGTCGGGGGTGGCCGCACGCGAGGGCTGCTGGCCGGTCGACCAGGGCAATGCGGTTCCCGCGGAACCGGCTCGGGTGGACGCGCTGCCACGCCGCGCACCCGGGGCACGTTGGGCCGACCCCGGGTGATCCACGCCGAGTTGTGGCGGTTCTGACCGTAAGAACTCGGCGACGGTCACCGTCGGGTTGGCAGGTGCAGCCGACCACCCCGTGGCCGGCAGGGGTGCAGCCGACCACCGCCCGGGGGGCAGGGTGCGGGCAGTCGCGGCCGGATCGTGTGATCGTCGCCGGATTGTGGCGGCCGTGACCGTAGTTTCTCGGCGACGATCAACGAGGGCCTGCTGCCGGGCGAGGGGCTGCTGGCCGGCCGACCAGGGCAAATGCGGCTCCCGCGGGACCGGCTCGGGTGGACGCGCTGCCACGCCGCGCACCCCCGGGTCCGGGGTGGGTCACGGGGAGCGTGTCGGCCTGGGTGGCCGGGCCGCATGATCGGCGGCCTGTCGGCAGGCCAGCTGACCCGGTTGTCTCACTGGGATGTATATGTCCGGCATATGGGCGGTGACCTCGCCGGTTACTACCGTGAGGTGGTGAACACGGAGCGCTCCATCCCGCGGTTTGATCCGGAGTGGTTGGAAGATCCCCGGTTGCGGGCGAGCCTGGCGGTTCAGGATGTGCAGGCGCTGTTTCGCTGGTTGCACGCGCGCGGGTGGAGTCAGGCGCAGATCGGTGCGGCGACGGGGCAGTCGCAGCCGGAGGTGTCGGCGATCCTGACGGGCCGCCAGGTCCAGGCGCATGCGGTGCTGCTGCGCATCGCCCAGGGTCTGGGGATCCCGCCGGGCTACATGCGGCTCGGTAGCTGCATCGCGTGCGACGGTGACGGCGGCCCGGACGCCAGCACCTATCACCTGGACGGAGATGACCCCATGTTTCGACGGCAGTTCCTGGCCGCGGCGGGTGCGATCGCCGCGGGTGGCGCGATAGACGGGGTAAGCCGCCTGTTCCCGAGCCGTCCTTCCCCGGTGCGAGCGGTGCCGGCTCGGGTCGGCGCGGCGGAGGTGGCCCAGGTCCGGGCTGCCACCGCCTCGCTACGCGCGCTGGATTACCAGCACGGCCACGGCACGTCGCTGGACGCGGCCCGCGGGTTGGCCGGCTGGGCACACGGCATGCTCAGCTCGCGGCAGAGCAGGACCACCGCCCGCGAACTGCGGATCTCGCTGGCCGACCTGCACGTCCTCATCGCCTGGGGGTTCAACGACGGCGGCCGCCCCACCGGCGCCCGCCGCCACCACATCCAGGCGCTGGCCCTGGCCCGCGAGGCCGACGAACCCGGCATGGGCCGACGAACCCGGCATGATCGGAACCATCCTCAGCGACGCGGCGCGGGTCAGCGTCGACAACGGTGACCCGCGCGAGGGAATCAAGCTGGCGGGGTTCGGCCTGCTCGCCACCGCAGAGTGCGACATCTCGCCCGCGATCCGGGCCGCTCTGCACCTGGAGGACGCAATGGCACGAGCGCACGTCGCCGATGAGCGCGGATTGCTCGACGCGCTGTCCCGGGCCGGCGACGACCTCGACCTGGCCCGAACCGATACCGCGGCCGTGCCACCGTGGGCCTCAGCGGCGTCATGGTGGCTCAAGGCCGGCGCCCACGCTGGTTTCCGCGGTCGGGTCTACCAGGAACTGGCACGCACCCCCGCCTTCCGTCGCTACGCCGAGACCGTCATCGAGGACGCCGAAACGGCCATCGCCTCCGCCGACGTGACGTCGGTGACCGCCGATGTCATGACCAGGATCTCGCTCTCCACCGGTCTACTGCGCGTCGGTGAGCGGGACGCAGGCGTGACCACCGCCAACGAGCTACTCGATCAGGCCGTCGCGCTTGACTCCAACCGGATCCGCGCGCAGCTCGCCGACATCTCCGCCGCCGCCCGCGCCTACGCCGGCCATCCAGACGCAGACGACCTACGCGCCCACATCTGTGCCCTCACCGCCGCCTGACACGCCACCCCCGCACGCCCCGCGGCCCGTTCGGCGCACGTCCCCGACGTGATGTGTTGCCGAATTGCGCCTATGTAGGGACCAGGGCCGCCACCTGGCGGCGACGGCCCGGGCGCGGCAATCCGCGGAGTGTCAGTCCAGCGGCAGGTACCGGGACAGGTCGGCCCGTTCGCCGCTGGCGGCCAGCCGCCCGCTGGCCAGCGCCTCCGCCCAACGACTCCGCCCGGTGGCCAGCCGCAGCCAGGTGACCGGGTCGGTCTCCACCACGTTCGGCGGGTTGCCCCGCGTATGCGGCGGCCCCTCGACGACCTGCACCGCCAGGTACGGCGGCACGCGCAGCTCGACCGACCGCCCGGGCGCCCGCTCGACCAGCCGCTGGGCGTACTCGCCGACCACGACCCGCAGCGCGCCCCGGTCGTGCGGCGGCTCCTCGCCCTCGTTGCGGGCCAGGTCGTCGATGCGCAGTACGCCCTCGATGACCGCGTCGAGCAGGTCCGGCCCGTCGCTGTCCGGCGAGCCGGGGGACTGCTCGCCGAACCGGTCTCGCAGGATCGTCCGGGTGGCGGTGAGCGCGGCCCGCAGCTTCTCCCCGTCGTACCGCCGCCTCGCCATGCGCACAGTTATAGCCCGTCCATAGCCCGTCCATAGCCCGTCCATTGCCCGTCCATGGCCCGTCGCCGCCCGGCCCCGGTGGGCTGGCCGCGTTGGGGGAGAATGCAGCCAGGGACGTTGCCGACAGGGGATGAGGGGCTGGGAGGTAGCGGATGCGTGCGTTCACCGCGGCGGCCGTGCAGATCGCGCCGGCACCCGGGCCGCTGACGGCCGAAGCGATCAAGTCGAACGTCGAGAAGTGCGTCGAGTACGTCGAGCGGTGTGTGGACGCAACCGGGGCCGAGTTGGTGGTGCTGCCGGAGTCGGCGACCACGGGCTTCACCCCTGGGCTGCCGGCCGAGGCGCTGTGGGACCTGGTGGCCGAGATCCCCGGGCCGCTGACCGAGCCGGTGCAGCAGACCGCGCGGCGGCTCGGCGTGCACGTGGTGATCGGCAGCTACCAGCGCGGCCCGGAGCGGGGCACCGTGCGCAACACCGCCGCGCTCATCGGGCCGTCCGGCGAGGTGCTCGGGGCGTACCACAAGACGCACGTGTTCTGCGGCGAGGGGCGGGCCGAGGGCGGCTGGGTCACGCCGGGCGACGAGGCCGTGGTGGTGGACACGGAGCTGGGCCGGATCGGGTTGATCATCTGCTTCGACGGCGACTACCCGGAGCTGGCCAGGATCGAGGCGGTCCGCGGCGCGGAGGTGATCTGCCGGCCGTCCGCGCTGCTGCGCTCCGCCGACATCTGGGAGCTGACCAACCGGGCCCGGGCGTACGACAACCACGTGTACCTGGTCGGGGCCAACGCGGTGGGCGCCGACCCCGCCGGCGTGCTCTACTTCGGCAACTCGATGATCGTCACGCCGATGGCCGAGGTGGTGGCCCGGGCCGCGACGCACGAGTGCTGGGTCAGCGCCCGGCTCGATCCGGCCACCGCGCTCGGCTCGCTCACCCCCGGCTCGAACGTCCCGCAGCGCTTCGACCACCTCGCCGACCGCAACCTGGCCCTGGTGGAGCGCCACCTGGACGACCTCCGCCGCCCGGCCCGCACCAGCTTCCCGCACGGCTGACCGGCCGACCGCCTTCCCGCACGGACCGGCCGGCCGTGGCGGCGCCGACGGGAACGCCGCCCGCCGACCTGGCCGGCCGCAAGGGTGCCGGTCACCCGGCGCGGGCCCGGTGACGGCTGCCGCCGGCCTGGTGGGCCGGCGGCAGCGTGGCGTTACCCGGGGCGGGTCAGCCGGTCCAGCTACCGCGGCCAGTGCACAGGTCGTAGCCGACCAGGCAGGACGCGCCGTTGTTGCCGGAGGTGATGTCCCGGAAGGTGATGTTGTTGCCGTACACGTACGCCGAGTCCACCACCGCGCCGGCCACCGCCGCGCGGCCCGCCCACATCGGCGAGGACGCGCTGGTGCCGCCGACGGTGAACCAGCCACGCTGGCCCTGGATCCGGGTGGTGTCGTAGACGGAGACGCCCGAGGCGGGGTCGGCGTCGAGCGACACGTCCGGGGTGGCCCGCGTTCCGGCGCAGTTCACCTGCGCGTACTCGGAGAAGCTGCTCTGCGCGAGGGTGGCCGTCTCGTAGGCCGAGCAGCCGCCACCGCCGCCGCTCCATCCGGTCTCACCGGTGAAGGTGCCGCCGCTGAAGTGCAGCGTGGTGCCACCGACCGAGATGACGTTCGGCGACGCGGACGGGTAGCTCGCCGGCAGGCCACTGTCGCCCGAGGAGGCGAAGACGCTCACCCCGGACTCGGCGAAGTGGCTGTCGTAGGAGGTCTCGCCGGAGAACTCCGAGGCACCCCAACTGTTCGACACGTACTGGGCGTGGGTCTTGGCGTAGTCCTCGGCGGCCAGCAGGTTCGCGAAGCTGTTCGAGTCCGACTCCACCAGGAGGATGCGCGCGCCAGGTGCGATGGCGTGCGCCCACTGGATGTCCAGGCTGATCTCCAGTGCCCAGCCGGAGTTGGTGCGTGGGTAGGCGGTGCCGCCGCGCTGGTCGACCTTCGCGAAGCACCCGTTTGCGGTGGTGCAGGCGGGCAGCCCGTACTGGCTGCTGAAAACCGCGAGGTCAGACTCGGCGGTCGGGTCGTCGTACGCGTCCACGATTGCGATCGTCTTGCCGGCCCCGGCGGCGGAATCGGTGGGGAAGCCGTACACGGTCTTGATCGTGGCCGGACTCAGGCCGGTGGGGCTGGTGCTGGCGCGGGGGGTGCCCCCGGCGTCGGCCAGCACGCGCGCATGGCAACGGGCACTGCCCGCGACCGCTCCTTGGCAGACCCGCTGCGGGTGGGCAGCGGCCGCCGCCGCCGATGCGGATCCGGCGGATAACGCCGACCCGCTGATCGTGAGCAGCGCTGCTCCGGCGATCACCACGGCTGATTTGATGGACAAGGTCGGACCTCCTTCTGGTGGGCCGCTAGGAAGTGAATGTGGCCGGCACGATCCTGACAATCCCCCAAAGCGGTACTTTTTTTAACTGCCGCCGGCATCGCGGCCCCGCCCACAGCCAGCCCGCAACCGTCCTCGCACACGCCGAGCGGGAAGTCCGCGGCCGGGCGTCGGGGCCTACGACGCACAGCCGATGCCCGACCCCCCGGGGGCGCGTTCAGTGCCCGCCCGGTCGCACCCGGCCCGGACCGTCGTCCATGATGGGAGCGCTATGCCGCACACTCCGCGCGCCCGCCCGCTCGCCACCGATCCCGACGCCGAGTCGGCCGAGCCGGGGTTGCCCGCGTTCGTGGCCCGCCCCGCCGGCGCGCCGGTGTACCACGGCTTTCCGGTGCTGGACGTCGAGGTCGACGGCTTCCGGCTGGGCATGATCACCGACTTCCTCGCCCAGCCGACCGACGCCGGCGACGCGTTCGTGGTGGCCCCGGACGGCAGCCGGGCCGGCCTGGTCTGGGAGACCGGCGCGGACCCGTACCTGCGCGAGGTGCTGCCGCCCGACGAGCGCCGCTGGGGCGTGTGGGCGGTCGGCCAGCCGCTGCCGATGACCACCCTGGACGAGGCCCGCGAGTACCTGGCCGCGATCGTTCCGTCGCTCCGCCGGCGCTGGACCGAGTGGAAGCCCGCCGCCGGATGACGGCGCCGGCGGGAGGGTCGGCTCGGCGGCGGGTACGGGTCGGGATCGACACCGGCGGGACGTTCACCGACGTGGTGGCCTTCGACGAGGACACCGGCGAGGTGGTCAGCACCAAGACACCGTCCACGCCGGCCGACCCGGCCGAGGGGTTCCTGGACGGGCTGCGCAAGGTCCTCGCCGCGCTGGGCGACGGCACCGAGATCACGGCGGTGTGCCACGGCACCACGGTGGCCACCAACCAGCTTCTCGAGGGCCGCATCGGCCGGATCGGCTTCGTCACCACCGAGGGTTTCGAGTTCCTGCTGGAGATCGCCCGGCAGAGCGTGCCGGACGGGTACGGCAACTCCTACTTCTGGGTCAAGCCGCCTCGGATCGTGCCGGCCGACCTGGTGCGCACCGTGGGCGGCCGGCTCGACCACACCGGCGCCGAGTTGCGCCCGTTCGACGAGCAGGGCGCGCGGGCGGTCGCCCGCTGGTTCCGCGACCGGGGGGTCGGCACGCTCGGCGTCTGCCTCCTGCACGCGTACGCCGATGCGCGGCACGAGCGGCGGATGCGGGAGATCCTGGCCGAGGAGCACCCGGACGCGGTGGTCTCGCTGTCCAGCGAGGTGCTGCGGGAGTACCGCGAGTACGAACGGGCGATGACCACCCTGGTGGACGCCGCGGTCAAGCCGCGGGTGGCGCGGTACGTCGCCGGGATCCAGCGGCGGTTGGCCGAGATCGCCCCGGGGGTGCCGTTCTACATCATGAAGTCCAACGGCGGCGTGCTGTCGGCCGAGGAGGTGGTGCACCAGCCGATCACCACGGTGCTGTCCGGTCCCGCCGCCGGTGCGCTGGGCGCCGCGCTGGTGGCCCGTACCGCCGGCTTCGACCGGGTGCTCACCCTGGACGGCGGCGGCACCTCCACCGACGTGTCGGTGGTGCTGCACGGCGAGCCGACGCTGACCACCGAAGGCACCGTCGGGGCGTACCCGTCGAAGATCCCGATGATCGACGTGGTGACCGTCGGCGCCGGCGGCGGGTCGATCGCGTGGCTGTCCCGGGAGGGCACCCTCAAGGTGGGGCCGCGGTCGGCCGGCGCGGACCCCGGCCCGCTGTGCTACCGCCGCGGCGGCGTCGAGCCGACGGTGACCGACGCGCACCTGGTGCTCGGCCGGATCCCGCCGCACCTGCTCGGCGGCGAGGTGCCGCTGGACGTCGCAGCGGCACGGGACGGGCTCACCGCGCTGGGCAGCAAGCTCGGGCTGGACCTGGCCGCCACCGCCGCCGGCATCCTGGAGATCTCCGCCTGGAACCAGGCGAACGCGCTGCGCCAGGTCACCGTCAAGCGCGGCCTGGACGTGCGCGACTTCGTGCTCACCACGTTCGGCGGCTCCGGGTCGCTGCTGGCCTGCCGGCTGGCCGACATCCTCGGGCTGCCCGCCGTGGTGGTGCCCCGCGACCCCGGCAACCTGTCCGCGTTCGGCCTGCTCACGGTGGACGTGAAGAACGACTACGTGCAGACGTACGTGACCCGGCACGCCGCCCTGGACGCCACCGCGGTAGAGGGGCACCTCGCCGCGCTGCAGGACACCGCCGCGACCGCCCTGGACGGGGAGGGCTTCGGCCGCGGGCAGCACCGGTACGCCCGCACCGCGGACCTGCGCTACTTCGGGCAGGCGTTCGAGGTACGGGTACCGGTGCCGGCCGGCCCGCTGGACCCCGACGCGGTGGCGGCGGCGTTCCACGACGCGCACGAGCAGACCTACGGGTACTGCTTCCGGGACCGCCCAGAGCAGCAGGTCGAGTGGGTGAACCTCCGGGTCACCGGCATCGGCCCGATCCGCCGCCCCACGCTGCGTGCGGCCGCCGACGACCCGCCCGGCACCGCCGCGGCGGTCGGCGACTGCGGCGCCCCCACCCCGTCCGGCACCCGCCCGGTCCGCTTCGAACGTGCCTACACCGAGACGCCGATCTTCCGCCGTCCCGACCTGCCTGCGGGCACCACCGTCACCGGCCCCGCGGTCATCGAGGAGTACGGCTCCACCGTTCCGCTCCACCCCGGCTTCCAGGCCACCGTCGACCCCTTCGCCAACCTCGTCCTGACCCGCACATGACGGGCCTTTCAGCGCATGAAGATGGTGGCGAGGTGACGGTCGACCTCGGCGAGGGCGGCGGGTGCGAGGGCGCCGCGTTTCTGGATGAGCCAGGCGGTGGGGATCTGCGCGATCCGGTCGACATAGACGGCACCGAAGGCGCCGACGGGGACGACGAACGGGCGGAAGTGACCGGGCTCGGTGGCGATCGCCGCGGTGATGACGGTGCCGAATGGTCCTTCGTTGTACAGCCGGGAGGAGATCACGACCTCCAGGCCGCCGGTGTTGGTCTCCCAGATCTCGCCGGGGTAATGCGCCTTGACGGGGTTCGGCAGTGTCAACGCGCGTCCCGGCCGGCCCACTGCTCGCGGACCGCGCGCATCCGCTCGAGCTGGTCGGGCAGGATCTCCTCAACCCCCCCGGGCGGTTGGTAGCTGGCGATCCAGGCACGCAGATGCGCCTCGTGGCCGAGCTTCTCCAGCCACGCCGACCGGGACAGGCCGGCCCCTGCCGCGCCCCTGTCGATCTCGTCGAGCACCCCCGGGTCGACGGTGATGCTGATCCGCGCCTTTTCCATACGCCGATGCTACCAGCGTACGCACCTGAGTAATATCCCCACTCGCCCCGAGTCGCGACGGTCTCTCGGCCGCTCCTGCCCCGGACACCTGCCCGCTCCGTACACTCGATCACGTGGATACCGCGTGTGCCCACCGGCCAGGCGCCGTCGACGGCGATGCCGTCGGGCGACCGTCACGCCGGTTCGGCTGAGCAGGAGTCGATCCGGTGACGGGCGCGGACCCGGTGCTGGTGGAGATCGTCGAGGGGACGCTGGCCTCGATCGAGCAGGAGGTGGAGACGGCGATCGGGCGGACGGCGCGGTCGCCGATGATCCGGGACGCGCACGACTACCGGGCCGGCATCCACGACCGGAGGCTGCGCAAGCTGACCGGGCGGTCGTACTCCGCGCTGGTGCACCCGGTGGTGCGCGACTACCCGGCCGAGACGATGCGCCCCGGCGACGTGTTCTTCCACAACGATGTGTACTCCTCGGAAGGCGGCATCGGGCACCTGCCGGACCTGTGCGTGACCGTGCCGGTGTTCCACGACGGCGACGTGGTGGCGTTCGTGCAGGCGTTCGGCCACCACGACGACATCGGCGGCGCGGTGCCCGGGTCGATGCCGTCGCACGCCACCAGCGTGTACGAGGAGGGCCTGATGGTGCCGCCGATCCGGCTGTGGGACGCCGGGGTACCCAACGAGGCGGCGCTGAAGATCATGGTGCGCAACTCGCGGATGCCCGAGTCACTGGCCGCCGACCTGGACGCGGAGTGCTCGGCCTGCCTGATGGGCGCGCGCCGGCTGGCCGAGCTGTTCGAGCGGTACGGCCGGCAGACGATCGAGGCCTGCTTCGACGCGATCATCGAGAACACCACCGCGGTGTTCCGCACCGAGATCCTGGCCAGGATCCCGGACGGGACGTACGTGTGGGAGGACTACGCCGAGCACGACGGGGTGGACCCGCCGCGGCTGCACGCGCAGCGCATCACCCTGACGAAGGATCCCGACCGGATCGTGCTCGACTTCACCGGCACCTCGCCGCAGGCCCGCGGGCCGATCAACCACTGCGGCAACTACGCCGGCGGCAACTTCCTGGCCAAGTGGCTGGCCCCGATCCTGCGCAACCTGGCGGACACCCCGCAGCGGATGGCCGAACTGGACGTGAACGAAGGGGTCGTGCCGCTGATCGAGATGCGCTTCCCGCCGCCCGGCACGCTGCTCACCCCGGTCTTCCCGGCGCCCACCAACGCCCGTACGTTCGTCATCCTGCGGCTGCTCGGCGTGCTGGCCGGGGTGCTCGCCAAGGCCACCGGCGGCCGGATGCCGGCCGACCAGGAGACGATCCGGTACACCGGGGTGTACGGCACCGACGCGGACGGCGCGCCGTACCTGATGCGGGAGGTGCTCGGCGGCGGTTCCGGCGGGCGGTACTACGCCGACGGTGAGGACACCATCCACGTGGTGCCCGACTCGCGGAACATCCCGGTCGAGTTCGCCGAGTCGCGGTGGCCGTTCGTGGTGGAGCGGCTCGGGCTGGCGGTGGACTCCGGCGGTCCCGGGCGGTACCGCGGCGGCCTCGGCTACGACAAGCACATCCGGATGCTCCGGGATGCCCACTTCATGTCCATCGCGGACCGGTCGCTGCTGGCCTGCTGGGGGGTGAACGGGGGCCGCGCGGGTCGGCCGTTCAGCGTGGTGATCGACCCGGGCGGGCCGGACGAGCGCACCGTGGACGCGCTGGCCGACGCCGAGCCGGTGCGCGCCGGCGAGGTGATCCGGATCCGCACCACCGGCGGCGGGGGCTGGGGCGACCCGCTGGACCGGCCGTATGAGGAGGTTGCCCGGGACCTCGCCTGGGGGAAGATCAGCGCGGTCGGCGCCCGGGACGACTACGCGGTGCTGCTCGCCCCCGACGGCAGCGTGGACGCGGCCGCCTCCGACGCCCTGCGCGCCGACCGCCGGGCCGCCCGCACCGGCACCGCCCCGTTCTTCGACCGCGGCCCCGGCTACGCGACCCTGGCCGGCAGGCCGCACGCGGACGTCGACCAGCTCTGACCCAGGGTCCGCACCAGGCCCGGCAGACGGCACCGCGCGTGACCGACAGACCCCGAGACCTGCCATCTGGCGGAGGGACGGGCCGCTAGAGTCAGGCGGTGCGGGTACTGGTGGCGCTGGGCGGCAATGCGATGATCTCGCCGGACGGTCGGGCCGCGCCGGAGGATCAGATCGCCGCGGTACGGCGGGCGGCGGGCCGGATCGCGGAACTGGTGGCCGGCGGCGCCGAGGTGGTGATCACCCACGGCAACGGCCCGCAGGTCGGCAACCTGCTGGTGAAGAACGAGCTTGCCGCCGCCGTGGTGCCGCCCGTCCCGCTGGACTGGTGCGGCGCCCAGACCCAGGCCACGATCGGCTTCATCCTGCTGAACGCCCTGGAGCAGGCTCTGGCCGAGCGCCGGCTGGACCGCCGGGTGGCCGTCGTGGTGACCCGCACGCTGGTGGACCCCGCCGACCCCGGCTTCACCCGGCCGACCAAGCCGATCGGCCGCTACCTGTCGGCCGCCGAGGCGAAGACGATGATCGACCACGGCCAGGTCTGGGAGGACCGCGGAGCGCGGGGCTGGCGTCGGGTGGTGGCCTCCCCCCAGCCGCTGGAGGTGCTGGACGCGGCGGCGGCGGTGGCCCTGCTCGCGGCCGGGTTCGTGGTGGTGGCCAACGGCGGCGGCGGGGTGCCCACGGTACGCGAGCCGGACGGTTCGCTGCGCGGCGTCGAGGCGGTGATCGACAAGGATCTCGGTGCCGCGGTGCTGGGCCGGGCGGTGGGCGCGCAGCGGCTGGTGATCGCCACCGACGTGGACGCCGCGGTGGTCGGCTGGGGCACGCCGCAGGCCAGGCCGCTGGGCGCCGTCAGCGTGACGGAGCTGCGCGGGTACGCCGCGGCCGGGTACTTCGCCAGCGGATCGATGGGGCCGAAGGTGGACGCGGCGTGCCGGTTCGTCGAGCACGGCGGTGACCGGGCGATCATCACCTCGCTGGACCGCATCGCGGACGGGGACGCCGGCACCGTGGTAACCGCGGACGCCGGCACCGTGGTAACCGAGGAGAGGGAGAGCTGATGCCCGAGCCGATCGAGGTCCGGAAGATCCCGCTCCGGCACGTCGCGGACGCGTCCGGCCTCGCCGAGCTGATCGACTCGGGGGTGTTCGAGGCGGACCGCGTCGTCGCGGTCATCGGCAAAACCGAGGGCAACGGCGGGGTCAACGACTACACCCGGATCATCGCCGACCGGGCGTTCCGCGAGGTGCTCGTCGGGCGCGGCAGCCGTACCGCGGAGGAGGTCGCGGGCATACCCATCGTCTGGTCCGGCGGCACCGACGGCGTCATCTCGCCGCACGCGACCGTCTTCGCCACGCTGCCGGCGGAGCGGGCCGAGCGGACCGAGGAGCCGCGGCTGACCGTCGGCATCGCGATGAGCGAGCGGCTGCTGCCCGAGGAGATCGGCCGCCGCGGCATGATCGAGAAGGTGGCCGCCGCGGTCAAGGACGCGATGGCGGAGGCCGGCATCGCCGACCCGTCCGACGTGCACTACGTGCAGACCAAGACGCCGCTGCTGACCATCCGCACCATCCGGGAGGCCAGGAGCCGCGGCCAGTCGGTGTGGACGGAGAACACGCACGAGTCGATGGACCTGTCCAACGGCGGTACCGCGCTGGGCATCGCGGTGGCGCTCGGCGAGATCGAGATGCCGGACGACTCGGTGGTGCTGCACGACCGGTCGAAGTACTCGACGGTGGCGAGCTGCTCCTCCGGGGTGGAGCTGGACCAGGCGCAGGTGGTGGTGGTCGGCAACGCCCGCGGGATCGGCGGGCGGTACCGCATCGGGCACGGCGTGATGGCGGACGCGCTGGACGCGGACGGCATCTGGGCCGCGATCCGGAACGCCGGGCTGGACCTGCCGGAACGCCCGCACCCCAGCGACCTCGGCGGCCGGCTGGTGAACGTCTTCCTCAAGTGCGAGGCGTCCGGCGACGGCATGGTGCGGGGCCGGCGCAACGCGATGCTGGACGACTCGGACGTGCACTGGCACCGGCAGATCAAGGCCGCGGTGGGCGGGGTGGCCGCGTCGGTGACCGGCGACCCGGCGGTCTTCGTATCCGTGTCGGCCGCGCACCAGGGGCCGGACGGCGGCGGCCCGGTCGCCGCGATCGTGGATCTCGGCGCCGGGACACCTGCCGGATAACTAGCGCTCGGGGGTGCGGCGCAGCGGGGTCGACCGGTCCTCGGCGGCCTTCCCGGGGGTCGCCGCGTCCGGACCCGTTTCGGTCCTGCCGGTCGGCGACTGCGGCTGCTCCTGCGCGTACGGTTCGCGCGGCTGCGTTTCGCGCGGCTGCGTTTCGCGCACCAGCGGTTCCTGCGTCTGCGCATCGCGCGCCTGCTGTTGCTGCGTAGCGGCCCGGACCACGCTGGCCACCGCGGCGCCCAGCGCCATGCCCAGGCTGATCGCGCTCACCAGCCACGGCCACCGGCGCGGCGGCTTCTCGCCCCGCGCGGCCGCGGCGGCGAGCTCGGCCCGCCGGCGTGCCTCGGCCAGCCGCGGCGACGCCTCGTCCTTGGCGCGCTCGAGCAGGACCAGGGCCTCCTCGCGGGCGCGGTCCAGTAGCGGACCCGCCTGGTCGGCCGCCTGGTGCGCCGCCTGCTGCGCCGCCTGGCTGGCCCGTTCCGCCGCCTGCTGCGCCGCGAGGCTTGCCCGCTGCCGGGCGTGTTTCGCTTTGTCAGCCGCCGCCTGGACGGCCTCGGTGCGCTTCATTCCTGGGACCTCCCGGTCACGAGCGGTTTCTCGCCTATTGCCGTCCTACCCGGGCACCGCGCCGATAACCGCCGGTCCGCTGTAACTCGAGCCGTTGTCCGTGCCACTCAACATTGCGGATCGAGTACAGATACACCTTCGACGGGAGGCAGCCCATGTGCGGTCTGTTCGGCCTGGCCCGCCCGACGGGCGCAGCCAGCCCCCGGGCCGGCACCCGCGCGCTGCTGAAGCTGGGCCGGCTGGCCGAGGAGCGCGGAGTGGATGCGGCCGGTCTCGGCTTCTGGCCCAGCACCGGTAACCCTCCGAACCGGCTTGTCACCGGCATCGACGGCACGCTGGACGGCTGGCGGGTGGTCAAGCGGACCGGCCCGTTCGGCGAGCTGTCGCTGCGCGGCGCACGGACCGGCCTGGACGCCGCCCGGATCGTGCTCGGCCACACCCGGCACGCCACCCAGGGCGACCCGGACCGGCTGGCCAACGCCAGCCCGCTGGCCGTCGGGCCGCTGCTCGGCACGCACAACGGCGACGTGACCGCGGAGGTGCTGCGCGAGCGGTACCCCTGGCTCGACCCGGCCGGCGAGACCGACAGCGAGCTGATCTTCGGGGCCCTGGCCGACGCCACGCGAACCGCCACGGGAGGCGCCACGGGAACCGGTACCGGAACCGCCACGCGAACCGCCACGGGAGGCGCCGGCACCGGTGCCCGCGACGAGGCGGCCATCCTCGACGTTCTCTCCGGGCTGGAAGGCCGGGCCGCGCTGGCCTGGGTCGACCGGCGCGACCCCCACCGGCTGTGGCTGGCCCGGGCCGCGCTGTCCCCCCTCGCTGTCGCGGTCACCGTCGACGGCGCGCTGTTCTGGGCGTCGAACCCCGACTGGCTGCGCCGGGTGGCCCGCTCATGCGGCCTGACCTTCCGCGGCGGCGGCCCGGCGCTGGTACCCGAGGGCACGCTGCTCGCCTTCGACGTCGGCGACCGGGTACGGCACGCCGGCAGCGCCTCGTTCGTCCCGCAGCACCGAAGCAGCGACCTGGCGCTGACCTGGGCGATCTGGCGTGGGTTCAACGCCGCCGACCGGGCCGCCGACCAGGCCGCCCTGCACAGCATGACCAGCCCCGCGGCCCAGCCCGTCGCGGCCTGAGCCGGATCAGGTGCCGCGCACGAACGACGCGATCGCCGCGCCCAACTCGGGGCCGGCGTCCTCCTGCAGGAAGTGGCCGGCGTCCGCGATGGTCGGGTGCTCCCGGCCGGCCGCCCCCCGCATCGCGCGCTTCAGGATCGGCGCCATCGGCCCGGTGATCGGGTCGCTGTCGGAGAACGCGGCGAGGAACGGCAGGTCCAGCCCGGCCAGCACCTGCCAGGCTGCCCGGTTGGCGGCCGCGGCGGGGTCGTCCGGGCGGGTCGGCACCAGGCCAGGCATCGCCCGCGGCCCCGCCTTGTAGGACTCGTCCGGGAACGGCGCGTCGTACGCCGCCCGGGCCTGCTCGGACAGCCCGCGTTTGCAGCCGGAGGCAACGAACCGCCCGATGTCCAGCACCGGCGCGGTCTGCACCGCCTGCCGGAACGCCAGCCAGACATCCGGCATCGGCTGGTCGCCGGTGGGCAGCCCGGTGTTCGCGGCCACCACCCGGGCGAACCGCTCCGGGTGCTCGGCCACCAGCCGCAGCCCGATCAGACCGCCCCAGTCCTGGCCGACCAGGGTGACCGCGGACAGGTCCAGCGCGTCGAACGCGAACGCCCGCATCCACTCCACGTGCCTTGTGTAGCTGTGGTCGGCCACCTCGGCCGGCTTGTCCGACCGCCCGAAGCCGACCAGGTCCGGCGCCACCGCGCGCAGCCCGGCGCCGGTCAGCTCCGGGATGACGGTCCGGTACAGGTACGACCAGGACGGTTCGCCGTGCAGCAGCAGCACCACCGGCGCGTCGGCCGGCCCGGTGTCCACATACCCGACCCGCAGCGTCCCGCCGTCCCCGGACGGCACCTCCGCGTACCGCGGCGGGAGCTCGAACCCGGCCAGCCGGTCGAACCGCTCCTCGGGTGTGCGCAGCGTCTCCATCAGTACCCCAGCCGCCTCGCCTGCCGGTTGCCCTCGACCTGGGTGATCCGCCGCACCATACCGGGCAGGAGCCGGTTGGCGTACCAGGCGATCCGGGCGGTGGCCGGCGCGACGATGACGGCGGTGTTGCGGTCCAGCCCGCGCAGGATGTCGCCGGCCAGCCGGTCGGCGGGGTAGAGCCGGCGCTGGATGCGCACCGCCGACGCGCGCGCGTTCCGGCCGGCCTCGGTCTGCGGCAGGTCCGGGTTGGTGTGGTCCAGCAGCGGGGTGTCGACGAAGCCCGGGCACAGCACGCTGACCCGGACCCCGTGCGGGGCGGCCTCGGCGCGCAGCGACAGGCTCAGCCCCACGACGGCGTGCTTGGTCGCGACGTACGGCGCCATCATCGGCGGCTCGGTCAGGCCGGCCAGCGACGCGGTGTTGAGGATCTGCCCGCTGCGCCGCCGCTTCATCCGCGGGTACGCCGCGTGCACCCCGTGCACCACGCCGCGCAGGTTGACGTCGATGGTCCTGTTCCAGTGGTCCAGGCTCAACTCGTCCACGGTGCCGCCCACCGCGATGCCGGCGTTGTTGACCAGGAGGTCGAGCCGGCCGTACTCCTCGTACGCCGACGTCACCAGCGCCTGCACCGCGGCCGCGTCCCGCACGTCCAGTTCGGCGGCCCGTGCCTCGCCGGGGCCACGCGCGGTCAGCCGCTCGGCCGTCGTCTTCGCCGCGTCGGCGGCCACGTCGGCCACCAGCACGGTGTCGCCCCGGGCGGCCAGCGCGGCGGCCAGCGCACGGCCGATGCCGGACGCACCTCCGGTGACGATCGCGACGCGGTCGGCCATCGGCTCCTCCTCCGGGCGGCCAGCAATCTACCGCAGAGTAGGGTGCGGCCGACCCGGCGCGCGCGCCGCCACGCACCGCGCCCGGCTGAAGCGCGTACCGGAGCCGCTCAGGCTGGCGGGCGCAGTCCGTCCCGCAGCGCGGCGGCCGCCTCCTGCACGGCGCTGCGGGCGGTGCGGCTGACGTTGAACATGTTCGCGAAGCCGTGGATCAGCTCGTCCTGGCGCCGCAACGTCACCGGCACGCCGGCGGCGGCGAGCCGCTTGGCGAACTCCTCGCCCTCGTCCCGCAGCGGGTCGAAGCCGGCCGTGACCAGGTAGGTCGGCGGCATCCCGGACAGGTCGCCGGCCAGCAGCGGGGACAGCCGCACGTCGCTCCTGTCCGTCCAGGCGCCCAGGTAGTGCCTCTCGAACCAGCCAATCCGCACGTCGGTGAGGAAGAACCCGTCCGCGAACAGCTCCCGGGACCGCCGCCGCACGGAGAAGTCCACCGCGGGGTAGATGAGCAGCTCGAACGCCGGCCGCGGACCGCCGCCCAGGGTGGCCTGGTGGGACACCACCGCGGACAGGTTGCCGCCCGCGCTGTCGCCGCCGACGCCCACCAGCCGCGGATCCGCGGCCAGCGCCGCGGCGTGTTCGACGGCCCAGCCGAAGGCGGCCACCGCGTCGTCCACGGCGGCCGGGAACGGGGCCTCCGGGGCGAGCCGGTAGTCCACCGACAGCACCCGCACGCCGGCCCGCAGCGCCAGGAACCGGCACAGGTTGTCGTGGCTGTTCAGGGTGCCGATCACCCAGCCGCCGCCGTGATAGAAGACCAGCAGGCCGCGCCCGGGCGGCAGCCCGGCCGGCTCGTACAGCCGGGCCGGCATGCCGCCCGCTACGGTCAGCCCCCGGGTGGCCACCGGCTGCACCACCCGGCCGCGGATGATCCGCACGTTCTCCTCGACGTCGCGCCGCACGGCGTGCACGGCCGGGTTGTCCACCGGCGGGTCCACCCGCTCGGCCAGCGCGAGCAGTAACTGCATCTCCGGGGCCAGCAGCAGCCCGTCCCGTTCGGTCGGCCGGCGCATCAGCCGGCGCTGCACCCCCTCCGGCAGCCGCATCATGCCGCGGGCGGGTGGCCCGGCGAGCGCGGCCAGCAGGGCGGCGGTGCGGGGTCTCATTGCTCGGCTCCACGCCTCGTGCGGTTCATTGCTCGGCTCCGCGCTCGTTCCGCTCCCCTCGCGGGGGTTCATTGCTCGGCTCCGCGCCTCGCGGGGGCTCACTTGGTCACGTCCAGGATCACCTTGCCGGTGGTGCGGCGCGCCCGCAGGTCCTCGTGCGCGCGGGCCGCGTCCGTCAGCGGGTACGCCGGGCCGACCAGCGGGCGGAGCGCGCCGGCCTGGGTGAGCTCCATCAGCTCCGCCATCGGGCCGGCCAGCAGTTCGGGGCGGCGGGCGCAGTCGATCAGCCAGAAGCCGGCCACCGTCTTCGAGCCGACCACCAGCGCGCCGGGCTTCAGCGGGGTGGGCGGGGTACGCGAGGCCATCCCGAAGGTGGCCAGCCGGCCGAAGGTGGCCAGCGCCCGGAACGACTCGTCGAACGTCTGCCCGCCCACCATCTCCAGCACGACGTCCACCTTGCGGCCGCCGTTCGCCTCCCGGATCCGGGCGCCCAGCCCGTCCGGTTCGCCGTCGATGGCCATGTCCGCGCCGAGTTGCTCGGCGATGGCCCGCTTCTCCGCGCTGGACGCGGTGGCGATCACCCGGCCGGCGCCCCAGTGCCGGGCGAGCTGGATCGCCAGGGTGCCCACCCCGCCGGCCCCGGCGTGTACCACCACCGACTCGCCGGCCGACATTCGGGTGCTGGTGCGCAGCAGGTGCCACGCGGTCAGCCCCTGCACCGCCAGCGCCAGCGCCTGCCCGTCGGTGACCGCGTCCGGCACGTCGAAGACCATCGGCGGGGTGCCCAGGGCGTACTCCGCGTAGCCGCTGGAGGTGATCGCCAGCACCCGCCGGCCGTCCTCGGTACGCCCCACCACCTCGCCGCCGGGCACCAGCGGCAGCTTGGCGCGCGTGAGGTAGGAGTCCTCCGCCTGATGGGTGTCCGCGTAGTTCACGCCAGCGTGGTCCACTGCGATGAGGACCTGCCCTGGGCCCGGCTCCGGGGTGGGCAGGTCGGCCAGCCGAAGCACCTCGGGGCCGCCGAACTCGGTGATCTGGATCGCCCGCACGCGCACACCGTAGCGCCCGGTACAAGGACCTGGCTCACTCTGCGTCGCAAGGCCACCAGCGCCACGGCGACGGCGAACCCGAGGTCAGTCACTTTCGGACTCGATCTCTGGTGGGTGCGCTGCCGCTGGTAGCCGGGCGCGCACGCCATCGGCGAGGGCAGCCCCCGCGGGCTGCACAGCCTCTGTCATCCTCTGTGTCAGAGGGTCAGCGGCGGACCGTGCGGCGGGCCAAGAGACGGCGGGACCGATGACAGTCAAGTGGGAACGCTTCTCGGGCAGTACCGACATCTTCGCGGTACGGCTGAGCTTCATACCCGATCCGGATCAGAGCCTAGCCGCCGATGTTGACGACGCGGCGTCATGGGGAGCCCTGCAGATTTGGGTCGAAGGGCAGAACCTGTGCTCACATGTTGACCAGGGCGAGGTCCTGCAGAGCGTGCATTGGTATCTGCTCCCATTTCTCGAGTGGCTGGCGGATGTGTGGAATCCGTTGCCGCACGAGGAGAAGCTGCCCAACAGCAACACAGCCGAATCGGCAGCGACTGCGTTGGCCGTCACGAGAGTGGCGCCTCCTCTTGTGGCCGAGGCCGACGTATTGGTTTGGGAGGAAGAATGGTATGAGTGGCGCATGCGGCACGCGATACGCGCCGCACGAACGGGCGGACTGTTTCCCAACGTGGTGTTCCGTCGATTGCGGGATCTCATCGAGGTGAGTTGGGAGGACGAACGCCTCGCGGGAACCCCGCGTGGATTCCACTTCAGTGCAGGCACCGGCGTGGCTCGTCTGGCTCCGCCATTACGCTAGCCCAGGTGCTGATCGAGCAGTACCGACCGGTGGAGTCCGAAGATTCGCGACTCGAGATCTTGTCCGAAGATGTTCCACTCGATAACTCTCTGCCCGCATGGGAAGTAGGCTATGAGCTTGCTGAGTCACTGCACGACAAGTTGCAACTCGATGGCGAATTCGTCGATGTTCAGGCGCTAGTCAGGGAGCTGAATATAGCCGTCCTGTCGCGTACCCTGGAAGATCGGACCGTGCGTGGTTGCAGCATTGTTGGTCCCCGGCACAAGGCGACAATAGTGACGAATGACACTTGGTCTTATGCAGGCAGCGGGACCGCCACCAGATTCACCCTTGCCCATGAACTTTGCCACCTATTGTACGACCGTTCGCACGGACAACGTCTCGCAATCGCAAGTGGCCCTTGGGCCACCCTTGGGCCCCGCGAGGGATTGAGCGGCGCGCGAACGCATTCGCGGCGATGTTTCTCATGCCGTCCGTCCTAGTCCGACAGGCCATCGCGGACTCGCCCGACCCGATCAGCGACCTCAGTGGAGTGGTCGCCGTTGCGCAGCGACTCAAGGTGAGCCGTCGGGCTGTCATAGAACATCTCTACAACTCACCTTGATGAGTGAAGTCGTGCGCGATGAACTACTGCGGCAGGCCTACTCGGATTCCTGACAACCTATGTGTCGGCCAGGGTGACCTGGGCGTTGAGGAAGAGCTGAACGATGTTGGACAGGTCCGGCGACCGGAACGCGGCGCCGTCCGCGGCCCTGGCGATCCGCCCGAGGGTGGCCGGGTCGGTCTGGTCGCCGATGGCCAGGATGATCAGGTGCACCGGCCGGTTGGGGTTGCGGAGCTGGGTGAGCTGCGCCATCAGCCCGTCCAGCGACACCCCCCGGTCGTCCTCGTTCTCACCGTCGGTCAGCAGCACCACGGTGTTGAAGCCACCCTCGAGGTAGTTCTGGCTCGCGTACCGGTACCCGGCCAGGACGGTGTCGTACAGCCCGGTCGCGGTGTGCGGCCGCAGCGAGCCGAAGCCGACCCGCAGCGCCTGCGCCCGGCTCCTGGCGCCGACCCGGCCGGACAGCGGGCCGAGCGGCACCACGCTGCGGTAGTCCCGGCCGCCGTCCAGCTTGGTGGAGAACTCCCACAGCCCCAGGTGGTCCTGCGACTGGAACGCCGACATCGCACCGGACATCGCGCGGCGCACCAGGTCCAGCCGGGACATGCCGGTGCCCGGCACCTCCATCGCCATGGACGCCGAGGTGTCGCAGATGGCCAGCACCGAGGTCGGCCGGCTGAACAGCTTCCACAGCCCACGCGCGGTGCCGACGCCCTCCGGTGCGGACGGCTTCGGCGCCACCCGGGCGGCATCCAGCCCGTTGCGCGCGGCGTCCAGCCGGCCGAGGCCGCCGTCCGGGCCGCGCAGCCCGTACCGGGCCAGCCTGGCCTGCACCGCCGGGGTGCGCGCCCACGCGGCGAAGTCGGCCGCGGTCGAGTGGCCGAACCCGTCCACCCAGTTGCCGTTGAGCGCGACCACCGGGAAGTTCGTCGCGTAGGTGCCGCCGAACGGGTACGCCGCCTTGAGCGGTACGCCGGTGCCGGTCTGGTTGTACCGGTACACCTGCTGCTCGGTGGCCACGATCAGCCCGAACGCCTTGATGATCGCGGTGGCGCTGGACATGTCCCGGGCCGCGTCGAAGAGCTGGTTCGGGTCGTTGGTGGTCCGGGCCAGCACGTGTACGAACGACAGCAGCCCGGCCAGCGCGTTGGTGTCCCCGAACGTCCGGGCCGTGGTCTGGTCCAGCGGCACGCCGGCCGAGGTGGTGGCCACCGCCTGGATCAGGCTCACCCCGGTCTCGCTGCCGTGCGGGTCGGCCGAGGAGAACCGCACCGGGCCCCAACCGGGCTTGCCGACCCGGCCCCAGCCCCGCGGGTCACGGGCCAGGTTCAGGTAGTCGCTGAACTGCAGCTCGGTGCCCTGCGGGGACCTGATCGCGGCGAGCGCGTCCGCCGGCGCCGCCAGCACCAGCGGCGAGGAGGCGATCGACGGCGCGGACTCGGGCAGCACCGGCCTGCTGGTCGGCCGGCGGCGCAGCAGTTCGACGCTGGTGGTCGAGGTGGGCAGCCAGATCTCCGGCGGCGTGCCGCCACCCGGGTACGGCGTGGCCTGCACCGCCTGCAGGGCCTTGTCCAGCGGCAGCGGCGACACCGCGAGCTGCGCGCACAACCCGGACACCTGGCGGTGCTCGGCGTTGTACTCGCCGGCCAGGTCGCCCACCCAGTCCTGCGCCGACGGGTCGACACCCACCGTGACGGTACGGCTGCCGCCCGGGCAGTCAACGGCGGCGCGGCCGGTGTGCAGCACGCCCACACCGACGTACGTCACACCGACGGCGACGACCACCACCACGGCCAACACGAACGGCCATCGCGACCACCAGGCCTGGTTCCTGTGGCGTGCCATTGGCCTCTCGTTGCGCTGCGCCGGTGGATTGCTCCCGGAAGTGACCCTGAAGTCTGAAGGACGTCAAGGGAAGCACCCGGATGGCCGGACTGCGATGTGGGAAATGCCACATTAGGCGGCGTTCGACCGATCGAATGGCGTAACGCATTCGTTCGATCGTGTCTGTCCAGAAGGCCCCATTCACGGCAGGTAGTTATCCGTGCACACCCGGGTGATCGCGAGAGCGTTGCCAAGACCGTACGATCGGGGGCTGCGGCCCGTGACGAGTCCCGCCCGAGGGTGTCGCGGGCTTCCCGTGCCTAGAATCTGTGGACCGAGCCGAGTAGGGGGTTTCGTACGTCGTGACTGACATGCAGCACGACAGCCGGCCCTCGGGTTGGAGTCCACAGGTCAGCGACGACGACTACATCCGGTTCCTGCGCGGCGAGTCGGTGCTCGGGCTCAGCGACCCGATCGGCTCGGCGCAGTCGTCCGGCGGGCGGCGACGTCGGCGCCGGGAAGACGACCCGGACGCTCCGGACGCTCCGGACGCCAGCGCCACGCCACCGCCGGTGGAGCCGTCAGACGCCCGGTCCAGCGAGCCACATACGAACGGCGGCCGGTCCGAACGCAACCCGGACCCGTTCGAGAGCTACCTGCGACAGCGGGGAACGGAAGGCCATTCGGAGCTGGACGGCCTGATCCTGCCGGTCCGGCGCATCGATCCGCCACCGCCCGCCCCGCCGCAGTTCACTCCACCTCCACCGCCGCCGCGGTTCGTCCGGCCACTGGCTTCCCCGCCCCCGCCGGTTGAGTACCCGCCGGCTCCAACCTCCGACGCGCCGGCGTCCGGCGGCCCGGCGTTCACCGGCCCCGGCCTCGGCAGTCCTCCACTGGCCGGCCCTCCGCCAGGCGGTCCCAACCTCACCGACCCCGCGATCACCGGCCCCGGCCTGGGTGATCGCCCACTCGGTAGCCCTCCGTTCGACGGCCTACCGCCCACCGGCCCCACGTTCACCCCCCCCGGCCTCGCCGATCCTCAATTCCCCGACCCTCCGCCCGACGGCCTCACCTTCACCGGCGCCAGGTTCACCGGTTCCACCGGCCCCACGTTCACCGGTCCGAGCCTCGGCGACCCGGTGTCGACCGGTCCGAGCCTCGGCGGCCCGATGCTGACCGGTCCTAGCCTCGGCGGCCCGATGCTGACCGGCCCGGTGGCGGCCGGCCCAGGACTCGGCGGACCCGGATTCACCGCCCCGGGGTATCAGTTTTCCGGGTACCAGGCCCCGGCGTACCCACCGGCGGTCGAGCCGCCGCCCGCGGACCCGCCGCAGACCGGGCCGCCGCGCCACCGTGGCCGGCACGCCGCCTTCGACGAGGACAGCCTGCCGCTGGTCGGCTGGCCGGCGCCCGAGCCGTGGCAGCTTGCCGGGCCCGCACCCGCCGTCGTCGACGCCACCGCTCTGGTGGCCTGGCCCGACCCCGAGGCCACCGAGCTCCACCCGTTCGAGCCGGGCGGTCCCGAGCTCGACGAAACGACCGAGCAGATCTGCCAGGAGCAGCTCGCCGCGATGCAGTACGCGGCGCCGTCCGCCGAGCCTGCTTCGGCGGCCACCGCGGGCGTCAGCGGCGTGCCCCGGGCGGCCCGCCGCGCCGCCGCACGCAAGCCGCTGGGCAAGCACCCGCGCTGGGTGCGCATCCTGGCCTGGTCCGGCGCATTCGTCGGCACCCTGGCGCTGGCGTTCGGCGGCTACGCGTTCTACGAGTACCGGAAGATCAGCCACAACATCAACCGGGTCGACGCGCTGGCCACCAACGACCCTGCCATCAAGGACGGGGCCAAGCAGCTCAATGCGGAGAACTTCCTGCTCATCGGCTCCGACACCCGGGCCGGCGCCAACGAGAGGTACGGCGGCCAGGTCGGCGGCCAGCGCTCGGACACCACGATCCTGGCGCACCTGTCCCCGGACCGGCAGCACGCGACCCTGGTCAGCTTCCCGCGTGACGCCTGGGTGAGCATCCCGGAGTGCACCGCGCCCAACGGCCAGGTGATCCCGGCGCACGACGGGATGTTCAACTCGGCGTTCGAGACCGGCGGCCCGAACTGCACGGTCCGGATGATGCAGCGGCTGACCGGGATCGGCATCACGCACTACGTGCAGGTGGACTTCACCGGCTTCAAGTCGATGGTCGATGCGCTCGGCGGCATCCCGATCTGCTCCACCGAGACCGTGTACGACCGCGACTCGGGGCTCCGGCTGCACAGGGGCCAGCAGATGCTGCGCGGCGAGCAGGCGCTGGCGTTCGTCCGGGCCCGGCACGCGCTCGGCGACGGCTCCGACCTGGACCGGATCAAGCGGCAGCAGATGTTCCTCGGGTCGATGATGCGGGTGGCCACCAGCAACCGGATCCTGTTCAACCCGGTGGCGCTCACCCGGTTCCTCGAGGCGGCGTCGAAGTCGGTCACCCTGGACCGGCAGACCACTCTCAACGACCTGCGCAGGCTGGCCGGCCAGGTGCAGGGCCTCGACCCGAGGCGGGTCAGGTTCCTGACCGCGCCCATCGCCAACCGGGACTACGACCCGACCGGGCAGCGCGCCACCGGCGGCGGCCGGGTGCTGCTGGACGCCGAGCAGGGAGCGCTCCTCTGGCAGTCCATGATCAACGACAAGCCGGCCGCGAAGGCGGCAGGCAGCCGCCCGCCGGCGAACACCGCGACGGTCACGCTGCCCCCCGAGCAGGTCTCGGTGCGGGTGCTTAACGGCGTCGGCATCAGCGGGCTGGCCGGCAGGGTCGCGACCGCGCTGGGCGGCCAGGGCTTCACCCTCACCTCCACCGCGAACGCCACCGGCAGCGGCGTGACCACCTCGGTGATCCGGTACGCCCCCGCCAACCGGGAGGCCGCGGTCACCCTGGCCGCGGCGGTGCCCGGCTCAGTCCTGAGCGCGGACCCGTACCTGGACCAGACCCTCGAACTGGTCCTCGGCCAGTCCTACCGTGGCGTGCGGCCCGTCCGGCTCGGCCAGCAGGTCACCCTCACCCAGACCGCCGTCACCAGCGGCGGCGCCCCGATGGCGACCCCCAGCCCACAGCCCTCCATGAACGCCGGCGACACCAACATCTGCGCCTAGCCGACCGCCTGAGCTGCGACGCCGCGCGGCTGGCCGGCGAGCCGCTGCTGTGCATGCGCATCGGCGACGCCTTCGCCAAGACCGACCTCGACCTCGCGCTGCGGTGACGCGTCAGCCGAAGCGGCCGGTGATGTACTCCTCGGTCTTGGGGTTGCTGGGGTTGGAGAAGATCTTCGAGGTGTTGTCGCATTCGACCAGCTCGCCCGGCTGGCCGAACGCGGGCAGGTTCATGAACGCGGTCCGGTCGCTGACCCGGGACGCCTGCTGCATGTTGTGCGTGACGATCACGATGGTGTAGCGCTCCTTGAGCTGGCCGATAAGGTCCTCGATGGCCAGCGTGGAGAGCGGGTCCAGCGCCGAACACGGCTCGTCCATCAGCAACACCTGTGGCTCGACGGCGATCGCGCGGGCGATGCACAGCCGCTGCTGCTGTCCACCGGATAAGCCGGCGCCGGGCTTGTTCAGCCGGGTCTTGAGCTCGTTCCACAGGTTCGCGCTGCGCAGCGACCGCTCCACCACGTCGTCCAGAGCCGACTTGCGCCGCATCCCGGACAGCCGCAGCCCGGCCGCCACGTTGTCGTATACCGACATGGTGGGGAACGGGTTCGGCCGCTGGAACACCATGCCGATGGTGCGGCGCACGTTCACCGGGTCGACGTTGGCGCCGTAGATGTCCTCGCCGTCCAGCAGCACCTTGCCCTCGACCCGCGCGCCGGGGATCACCTCGTGCATCCGGTTCAGGGTGCGCAGCACCGTGGACTTGCCGCAGCCGGACGGACCGATGAACGCGGTCACTGTACGCGGCTCGATCTCCACCGACACGCCCGCCACGGCGAGGAACTTGCCGTAGTAGCAGTCGAGCCCAGAAACGTCGATGCGCTTAGCCATCTCCTGATCGACCTCTCAACGGACGCGGGTGTACCGGGCGATCGCGGCCGGCCGCCGTACTCGACCTGGGCTAGCTGACCCGGCGGCGGTAGCCCATGTCCACGTCCCAGCGGGTGAAGCCGAGGTTCTCGTACGTCCGCATGGCCGCCTGGTTCGACTCGTCCACGTAGAGCATCACCTGTGACAGCCCGCGCGAGCGGAGGTACCGCAGCCCGGCCACGGTCAGCGCCGAGCCGAGCCCGGTGCCCTGCGCCTGCGGGTCCACGCCGACCACGTACACCTCGCCGATCGGCTCGTGCCCGTGCTGGCCCGGGTTGGTGCCGTGCACCTTGGTCCAGTGGAAGCCGAGCAGCGCGCCGTCCGACTCACGCTCGGCGAGCAGGAAGCCGGCCGGGTCGAACCACGGCTCCTTCTCCCGGGTGTGGATCGCCTGCAGGCTCCAGCCGCCCTGGTCCGGGTGGCTGGCGAACGCCCGGTTGTTCACCGCCAGCCAGGCCTGCTCGTCCTGGCCGACCACGAACGGCCGCAACCGGACGCCGGCCGGCAGCGGGCGGTCCGGCAGCGGGGACAGCAGCGAGCGCCGCATCTGCCACAGCACCCGCTCCTCGTCGTAACCCCGCGAGTGGGCCAGCGCCGCCGCCTGGGGCAGCCGGCCGTGCGCCCACAGCCGGAGCCTGCCGCCCTGCCCGGCTCTCTCGCTGGCGCGCTCCAACTCGGTCAGCATGGCGGACGCGATGCCCTCGCGGCGGTGCCCCGGGTGTACGGCCAGCTCGCCGCTCGGCCCCTCCACCCGGTCGGTCACGTCCAGGTGGGCGTACCCGGCCAGGGCGTCACCGGTGTACCCGAGGAAGTTCAGCGCCTCCCGGTCGCCGCCGTGCCGCAGGTGCAGCAGCACGTGCTCGCTGGTGGGGGTCACCCCGTCCACCTCGGCCACGGCCTGCAGCAGTGCGAGCACAGCCTTCACCTCGGCCGGGTCCAGCCGGGTCCGGCTGACGATCTTCGAGGTCACACCCCGACAGTACTGGTCTCCGTCGCGCCGGCCGGCGGTTGCTTGACGAACTTGTAGCCCACGTTGCGCACGGTGCCGATCAGCACCTCGTACTCGTTGCCCAGCTTGGCCCGCAGCCGCCGCACGTGCACGTCCACGGTCCGGGTGCCGCCGAAGTAGTCGTAGCCCCACACCTCCTGCAGCAACTGCGCCCGGGAGAACACCCGGCCGGCGTGCTGGGCCAGGAACTTCAGCAGCTCGAACTCCTTGTAGGTCAGGTCAAGCGCCTTGCCGCGCAGCCGGGCGGTGTACGTCGCCTCGTCGATGGCGAGGTCGCCGACCCGGACCACGCCGACGTCGGCGCCGCCGGCAGCGGTCCGCCGGGCCAGCGCGAACCGCAGCCGCGCCTCCAGCTCGGCCGGCCCCGCGGTGTCCAGCAGTACGTCGTCAATGGCCCACTCGGCGGACAGCGACACCAGCCCGCCCTCGGTGAGCACGGCCAGCACCGGCGCGGCCACCCCGGTGGTGTCCAGCAGCCGGGTCAGCGTCCGGGCGGCGGCCAGGTTGTGCCGCGCATCGACGAGAATCACGTCACCGGCCGGGGTGTCCAGCAGCACCCCGATGTCCGGGGTGGCGACCCGCACGGCATGGGAGAGCAGGCCGAGCGCGGGCAGCACCTCCGTCGTCGGCTGCTGGGCGGAGGTCATCAGCAGCAGATCCATCTCGGCCACCTCCCGCGGCTTTTGTGCGGATACACGAAACGGGACCGGTCGGCGAGCAGCATCGCCCGGTCCCGCTCTCTGCAAGAACCCTAGCCCAGACCCCGCCACACCCGCCGCTCTCGGTGGCGTGGACCACGCGAATTGGTGATCCGGTGTTTCCGGCAGGTTTCGGCGCCGCGCCGGTTCAGCCCAAGTTTCCCATTGGGGGCGATTTCGGCGGGCGGCCCCCGGCGCGGTTGCGACCCATGCCGACCGCGCAACCGCAGCGGCCGCGCCGACGGCAGGTGCGTTACCCGACCAGCGACCGCGGCCCGGCGACGGTGGCACCGAGCGCGGTCACCCGCTCGCGCAGCCCGCGATCGGCGGTCACCACGGTCACCGGCCGGCCGCGCCCCTCGGTGCGGACCAGGTCGACGATCGCGTCGTCCCCGGACCCGGGCGCGTGCACCACCCGGATGCCGTCCACCACGCTCTCGGGCACGCCGGCGCGCGCCCTGCCCTCCAGCACGAGCACCACCTCACCCGGCCACGAAACGCCGCGGGCCAGCGTGGACACCAACCGCCTGGCCGCCCCGGCCCGGTCCCGCCACCAGCCGTCCGGCCGCGAGCCCATCACGTTCGCCCCGTCCACCACGACCAGCGGCTGCGTCATGCCCCCATCCTGACCGCGGTACCGCGGTCGAAACACCTCCCGGCGGGGTAGACAGCGCAACATGGCGCTCCGCCCCGGCCCGACCGAGCCGGTGCCCCCCGAGGCACGGGTCGCCGCACGCGGCGTCGCCGGGGTGCTGATCGCGGGCGCCGTCTCGCTGGCCGGTGTGCTGGGCCTGCTGGTCGCGGAGGGTCGGTGGACCCCGCTGGAGCGGCTGGACACCGGTGTGGCCGGCGACCTGCACCGGGCGGTGGCCGGGCACCCGACCGCGATCCGCACGCTGAAGGTGCTGGCGGTGGCACTCGAGCCGGGGCTCTTCCGGCTGGCCATCGCGCTGGTCGCGGTGGTCCTCTGGGTGCGCGGCTGGCGCAGGCTGGCCGCCTGGGCGGTCGCGGTGGCGGCGGTGGGCGGGCTGGTCGCGGTGCTGATGAAGTACGTGGTGGCGAGGGCGCGGCCGGTGCTGCCCGACCCGGTGGCGGCCGCGGGCGGGTACAGCTTCCCGTCCGGGCACGCGGCCAACTCCGCGCTGTGCTGCGGCATCCTGCTCGTGGTCGCCCATTACCTGCTGGCCCACCGGTGGCGACGCCTGGCCTGGGCCGCCGCCGCGGTCCTGGTGCTGGTGACCGGTTTCGACCGCGTCGCGCTCGGAGTCCACTTCGTCAGCGACGTGGTCGCCGGCTGGTTCGTCGCCGGGGTGATCGTCTTCGGCGGGCTGGTGGCGGTACGTCCCGAGCGCCTGACGTTTCGGCGGAGCACGCACCGGGAAACGACTGGCGGGTGACCTCCCACTGGGGCAGCCGGGTCGGGCGGCTGCTGGCCGGGTACGTCGTTACCTGGCTGGCAATGGTCGGCGTCGGGCTGCTGTTGACCAAGGTGTTCAAGGACGTGACGTCCGCCGAGGCCGGCATCGAGCGTTCGCTCGCGGCGCACCGGAACGCGACGCTGAATGAGGTGACGCACGCGGTCACGTTCAGCAGCGAGACCGCGACGGTGATCACCGCGGTGGCGGTGCTGGCGCTGCTGCTGCGCTGGTGGCTCGGCCGGTGGCGCGAGTCGGCGTTCCTGGTGGCCGCCGTCGCCGGGGAGGCGGCCGTCTTCCTGGCCATTACCGTGTTCATCGACCGCCCGCGCCCGCCCGTGCCGCACCTGGACGCGGCACCGCCCACGTCGAGCTTCCCGTCCGGGCACACGGGCGCGGCCGTGGCGCTGTGGGGGTCGCTCGCGGTGGTGGCGTACCGGACCGGCCGCCGGTGGCTGTGGCGTGTGCTGCTGATCGTCGCCGTGGTGCTGCCGCTGGCGGTGGGCGCCGCGCGGGTGTACCGCGGCATGCACCACCCGACCGACGTGCTGTTCGGTGCGCTGAACGGGCTGGCCTGCCTGGCGGTCGCGTACCACGGCGTGGAGGCGGGCCGCGGCGACGCACCGGAACGGCCGAGGCGGCGGCATGCCGTCGTCTGAGCGGGCCGGCCTGGTGCTCAACCCGATCCGGATGGACGACCCGGAGCGGCTGCGGGAGCAGGTGGACAAGGCGTTCGCCGACGCCGGCCGGCCCGCGCCGGAGTGCCGGGAGACCACCCCGCAGGACGCCGGCTACGGGGTGGCGCGCGAACTCATCGCGGCGGGCCGCTCGCCGCTCCTGGTGGCCGGCGGCGACGGCACGATACGCGAGGTGTGTACGGCGGCGGCCGGCACCGGTACCCCGGTTGCCATCCTGCCACTCGGCACCGGGAACCTGCTGGCCCGCAACCTGGATCTGCCGCTGGACGTGGACGAGGCCCTGGCCGTGGCACTGTCCGGTGTGGACCGTCGCATCGACCTCGGCCGGATCGACGCCGACGCGTTCCCGCCTCCCGGGCTGCCCGCCGACGGGTTCGTGGTGATGGCCGGCATGGGCTTCGACGCGGCCATGATGGCGGACGCACCGGAGTCGCTGAAGGCCCGGCTCGGCGCGCTCGCATATGTCGTGTCCGGCATCCGGCACCTGCGCGACGATGCGTTCGGCGTGCGGCTGGCCGTGGACGGGCGGGACAGCCGGCACCGCGCCCGTACCGTCCTGGTCGGCAACGTCGGCTCGTTGCAGGCCGGCATCGCGTTGCTCCCGGATGCCCGCCCGGACGACGGCGTGCTGAACGTGGCGGTCCTCGCGCCGCAGCGGCTGCCGGACTGGCTCCGCCTCGCGTGGCGGATTCTGCGGCACGACCGGCGTCGGGACTCCCAGCTGGAGCGGCTGAGCGGCAGGCAGATCCGGGTCCGCGCCGACCGCGCCGTGCCGCGCCAACTCGACGGCGACCCGGTCGCGGCCGGCCGCGAGCTGGACGTCACCGTGCAGCCCGGCGCGGTACTGGTCCGGGGTCCGCGATGAGCCTGGTGGTCAGGGTCCCGGAGACGTCCCGGATCGGCGCGGACGAGCTCGATGCGGCGGACGCCGGGCAGACGATCAGCCGGATCGGCCGCGGGAAGCTGCTCAAGGAGTCCTTCATCCGGTTCCGGTACGGCGACGGGTTCAGCCACGCCCGGGCGCTCGGGCTGCAGCTCTCCCTGGCGATCTTCCCGCTGTCCATCGCCATGGTCGGGCTGGCCACCTCGGTGCATGCCGAGGGGGCCCGTCGGGTGCTGGTCGAGACGCTGCTCCACCTCACCCCCGGCTCCTCACAGGACACCATCCAGCGGACGCTGGCCCAGGGCGCGCGCAGCGGCGCGGGCGGCGTGGCCGCGCTCACCGGCGGTCTGGCCGCCGCGCTGGTGTCGATGACCACCGCGATGGGCCAGGTGGAGCGCGGCGCGAACCGGATCTACGGCATCGAGCGGGACCGGCCGACGGCGCGCAAGTACGGCCGGGCGTTCCTGCTGATGCTGGCCGCCGGCCTCCCCGCGCTGGTCGGGTTCCTGGTGCTGCTGGCCGGCGGCCCGCTGGGCGACTCAATGGCCAGGACGTACCACTGGGGCTCCACCACGCACACCGCCTACGACGTGCTGCGCTGGCCGGTCGGGGTGCTGCTCGACCTGGCGTCGATCACCATCCTGTTCCGCCGAGCGCCGCGCCGCCACCAGCCGGCCCATTCCTGGCTCGCGGTGGGGGCGGCGCTCGCGCTGGTGCTCTGGCTGGTGTTCACCCTGCTGCTGGTGCTGTACGTGGGGAACTCCGGCAGCGTCGGCTCCACCTACGGCCCGCTCACCGGCATCATCGCGATCCTGGTCTGGGCCAACCTGACCTCGATCGCGCTGCTGCTCGGCCTGGCCGTGGCGGCGCAGCTCGAGGCGGCGCGGGCCGGTATCACCTCCGGCGCGCCGCCCGACCCGGAGCCGCCCGACGGCTGAAACTCCTGTCTGAGCGGCGCCGCGCGTGGTGTGATTCCGGGGTGCCGATGAGCCAGTGTCCCCAGTGCGGGCGTCCGGTCGACGCCGGGATCGACTTCTGCCCGAGCTGCGGGTACTACGTGGGCTGGGACAAGACCATGGCCGCGGGCAACCCGCAGCAGCAGCGGCAGCCACCGGTGGACCCGGCCGCCAAGCCGCTGCCGCCACAGGAGCCGAAGCAACCGCGGCCGGTCCGCAAGGAGGAGCCGCCGCCCCCACCACCGACCGGCCCGACCATCGTCTGCCAGGCCTGCGGGGACGTCAACGCGGCAACCCGCACCTACTGCCAGCGGTGCGGTGAGCGGCTGCCCGCACCCGGCACGTTCGCCCCGCCACCGCCCGAGCCCGGCCCGTTCCAGCCGCCGGAGCAGTGGCAGTACCCCCAGGCGCCCCCACCGCCGGGCCGGCAGATCAACCGGAAGGCCGTGCTGGCGGTGCTGGTCGCGGTGGTGCTGATCATCGTTGGCGTCGTGTTCGCGACAACCCGCGGCGGGGGAAAGGGGCCGGCGCAGGCCGGCGGCAACGGCAGCCCCACCGTTGAGCCCAGCCAGACGGACACCACGTCGGAGACGGCGACCACCGAGCCGCCGGGCAAGCCGGTCAAGGTGGACCGCACCACGATGACCGCGGAGGCGACCAGCGAACTGGCCCCGAACACCAGGCTCGGTCGCACGTACGACATCGAGAACGTCCTGGACGGCGACGCGCAGACGGCCTGGAACAGCGACGGCGCCAAGGTCGGCGACGGCGTCGGGCAGGTGCTCACCTTCCGGTTCGCGGACAAGACGCACCTGGTCCGGCTCGACTTCATCAACGGGTACGCCCGGACGGCGTCGCTGTTCCGGGAGAACGGCCGGGTGCGCGGCGTCGCGATCACCACCGACGCCGGCACTTTCGAGACGGAGTTGGCCGACCGGTCCACCGTGCAGAGCCTGAGTCAGGACTTCGGGGAGACCGACTCGGTGTCGATCAGGGTCACCTCGGTCTACCCCGGGTCGAAGTACCCGGACCTGGCGGTCACCGAGGTCGGCTTCGTGGAACTGGTCAGCGGCTGACCCGGGTTTCCCGCTCAGCTCACCTGCACCGAGGCGACAACCTGGTCCACCAGCGGCTCGTACTCCCGGGCGGTGTCCGGGATGGACGCGTACAGCAGGGCGAGGTCGGTGCGGCCGGTGTCGATGACCAGCACGGTGACCACCTCGCTGTTCGCGGCGTACCCGCGGATCCGGTAGTCGATCCGGAACCGGGTCAGGTACGCCGGCCGCCCGCCGATGGTCATCGCCCGGCTGGCGGTGTCGGTGCGCTGGTTCGGCCCGGGATAGGCCGCGGAGTGCAGGTCGTCGGCCACCTGCTCGGCCACGCACCGAAGGTCCGGGTGGGTCTGCTGCCCGGGATACACCCGTCCGGACAGCACCGAGGCGTAGTACTCCCCGGTCGGCGTGGCCGCCTGGGTGACCAGGTAGTAGCCGGTGTCGAACAGCGCGCCGAGGTGCCCCGGGCTGATCGCCCGCCGCCACGGCAGCCACGGGTCGCCCGGCTGCAGGTAGGAGATGTGCGCGCTGGTGTCGGACAGCCGCGGGCGCTTGTCCGGCCGGGCCGGCGTGCTGCGGGCTGGCGGCACCCGGCCGGGCGCGTCGGCGCACACGTCGGCGAGGGCGGCCCGGTCAGCGCCGGCGCCGTCGGCGCCGATCCCGTGCGAGCAGCCGGCAGCCAGCAGCGCCCCGAGCAGCGCCAGACACATTCGCTTCGACATCGCGCGGACCATCTCCCGCGGCGGCGCGGCGGGCAAGCCGCTCCCCCCGAATCCGCCCTTTCGGCTGGCAGGTCAGCCCTTCCGGGCGGCGCCCGGTCACGGAACGGCCGGTCGCGGAACGGCCGGTCGCGGAACAGCCGGGTTCGGAACAGCCGGGTTCGGAACAGCCGGGTTCGGAACAGCCGGGTTCGGAACAGCCGGGTTCGGAACAGCCGGGCGCGGGACGGCCGGTCGCCGGCCGGGTCTGACGGTACGGCGGCACGCCACGGCGGCGCGGCCTCACGCCAGGGCGGCGCGGACCGTGCCGAGCCGGGCCAGCGACGCCAGCACCTCGCCCTGGTCCGCGGCCAGGTGCCGGACCAGGATGTCGGAGAAGCCGAGTTCGCCCAGTGCGCCGAACGCCTTGGTCACCTCGTCGGGGCCGCCCACCACCGGCGCCTCCGGCGGGAACCCGCGGTAGCCTGCCGACAGCACCGGATCGGCCACCCGGTGTGCGTCCGCGGCATCGGCGCCCACGTGCGCGTCACGGCGCAACGCGGTCACCCCCACCGGCCGGCCGTGCCGCTCGCACGAGTCCCGGTACGTGTGCAACTGCTCGACCGCCTCCGCCACGGTGAGCTCCGGGCCGGCGATCCAACCGTCGCCGAGCCGCGCCGCGCGGTCGATCGCCGTCGCCGCGGACGCCCCGATCCACACGTCCACCGGCCCGGGTGGCAGCGGCCCGATCCGCGCGCCCTCCACCTCCTCGCCGGCCCACAGCCGCCGCAGAGTGTCCAGGGTCCGCTCGAACGCCGGCACCCGGTCACGCAGCGACACCCCCATGCCGGCGAACTGCTCCTCGCCGCCGCCCACCGCGCACTGCAGCACGAACGGCCCCGCGGCCAGCGAGGACAGCGTGCCGACCTGCTCCGCCAGCAGCACCGGGTGCCACAACGGCAGCAGGAACAGCGCCCCCATCGGCGCGTCCCCCCACTCCGCGGCCAACCGGCCGAGCATCGGCACGTTCTGGTAGTACGGCCCGCGGGTGTTGTGGTGGTCGCCCAGGAACA
>WNGA01000499.1_pt1 | contig 58557 bp, 51 predicted proteins | sample 5400061 | NCBI WGS metagenome assembly WNGA01 (sample SAMN13153366, study PRJNA577476) | soil metagenome | isolation source: 100 cm soil or saprolite under grassland replicate 2 | place: USA:California | collected 2016-06-15
CGTTCTCCGCTTCCTCACGTCGGCGGCTACCGGCTGTCCTTGTCCCTTTCACACTTCCTTCTTTGGTTTCTCGTCCGTGGACTTCTTCTCAATCTTCAAACCTTCCAGGACGCTCAACATCGCCTTGTAGTCGTCCCCGTCTTTGCTGTTCGAGTAGCCGCGAACGGTGAAAATGTAATCGCCCACCTTGACCAGGCCGAGGGTGATGTGCCTGAACTGGCCAGGCCGAAGGTGGACAACTCCCGCCAGGTCAGCGTCGGTAAAAAGACAGTATGCCGCAGCGCCGCTCTTATGCTGGATACGCCGTACGGTGTTGGTCTTCTCGACGGAACCCTGCACGTAACTTGCCCCCATCTCCTTTACTGCGGCCTCAAGTTCGGTCTGAGACTTGAGGGTATCTTTGTCATCCTTGCTGGCAAAAAGCTTGAAGCTCAATGTGCTGATGCCATCTGCTCCGAAACTCCGAAAGCGCAGCGCTGTTCTGAATCCATCGTCCGGCTGCTGGACCACATCGTAACGAAACCGCTCCGGGTGCTCAAATGCCAGCTTGTGCGTCGGGGACAATGATACCTCCTCCTTCAACTTCTTGTCGGCGGCGAGGGCAGTGACGGCGGTAGCCAGCAGGATTGTGAGTGCTCGTATCGTGGTGTGGTGGTGTGACGCGGCCTATCTCTCAAGCTCGGCGACCGCCGCAGGGGACGCGCTCCGGCTGCAATGGTCACTCACGAACAGCCCGAACACTCCGACTGCCCAGCGGGGCGGCGGTTCGCGCGCCAAAGCTTGTCCGGCGATCTATCCGTTTTTTTCGTGTGTCCCTTTCACCATCATCAGCTTGTCAAAATCAACCCAACCAATCTTGTATCCGTACGTCATGTCTTTTGGAACCCAGACTACGGTCCCATTGGAAACCTTCAGTGTGCCGAGGGCTGCGCCGTCTCGTTTGACTCGGAATTCCGCATCTGCTTTGCCGAGCTCCCGTTCCGGTAATGTGAACTTCACTGTATGTTTTGCCATAAAGTTGTGATTTGTAGATGAGTGCCGATATTGCCAAGCAGATTCGCTAGGCCAGCTTCACTTCAGCGGAAGAACTTTCCTCCCCCACTCGCCAAGTTGTTCCCTCCCCACGCCGCGCCGGCGGTCTGCGGCTGCGGCCGGAGCGCACTTGTTAGGCCGACGAGTCATCATTTTTTGTGCATCAAATCCTCAAGGTGCTTCTGGATCTGCGGCAATTGGCCAATCAGCGCCAAGACCGCAACCAGGGCGAAGGCAACGACAATCCAGGCAAGGACGGCGCGGAAATAATTCTTTCGGGTCTCATTGTCGCCGGTAAATGCCCAAACAAAAACCATGACCAATCCAATACACGGTAAGGCTGTGACGAACATCATCCACATCCAAGACCAGACCGATACGTGGTTTCTGTCTCCGTCGTTGCTCATAGTGTTACGTGGGTATGGCGGCCGAACGTCCAAGCTCTAGCGGCCGCCGCCCGGGACACGGCACCGGCTGCGATGGTCGCGTTGAAATTCTCCGGAAGAGTCCGGCTGCCCAGCGAGGCGGGGTTCGCTGCATTGCCCTTGTTAGGTCGCACGGTCAGGAACCAGTACTCTGATGACAACGAGAGCATAGCAAGCGTAAGCAACGGTGAAGACGAGAAATCCTGTCGTGAAGCCCGTGAGGAGCTTGAGAGTGTGAGCTGGACGAAAGAACGACCAGCCAAGCGCTGCCAGGATGGCCACAGGAAACGATGGGGAAAACTGCCCGAACTCGCGAAGGAACAGATAGACTCCTGACAGAAAACCCATCGGGTCGCGAAGACTCTCAAACACCTCGTCAACGAGGCGGAAGTGAATGAGTGGCGCTGCGCAAGAAAGTAACAGTAGGAACACGAAGGCACTCCGCATGGTCTTGTATGAGCAACTTGCCGTCTGCTCGTCTTTGGCGATAGCTGATGATTGCTCAATTCTCACGGTGCGCGTCGCGCGGCCCATCAGATTCGATAGGCCAACTTCTATTCAGAGGAAGAATCTTCCTCCCCGCCCGGCAATTCCTTCCCGCCTCACGCCGCGCTGGCCGGCAGCGGCTGCGGCCGGAGCGCTCGCTGGATGGCCATGTGCAGTTCGTCGAGCGACAACACCTTGCTCATGTATCCGTCGGCCCCTTTGCGCTGCGCCTCCTCCAACAAATCCTCCACGAACCCCAGGCCGGTCAGCATCACCACGCGGACGCTGGGATACCCGATCTTGATTTGCGACAACAGCTTCAGCCCATCCTCGTTCGCCAGGCCAATATCCAGAACTGCCAGATCCACAGGCGTTTGCCTCAGTGCGTCCATGGCCTCTTCGGACGTCGACGCCGACGAGATGCGGTAACCCTGTTTTTGTAAGTAAGCCGAAAGCAGTTCGCGGATTTGCAGCTCATCATCCACAATCAAAATGTGCTGGCATCCATCCGCCTGATCGACAATCGCTGGAACGATGACAGTCGCGGCCACCCCGCGAGAGTGGCCACTCGCTCCCTTGAGTTTTGGCGCCGGCGTTCCAGTTCCCGCTGCAGTCCTGTGTAGGCTCATGCCCGACTTCTGAGCAAAGGCCGAACCAATTTTCGGGTTCCAATCGGTGTTTTTTCACCGGCCCGCTTGGCGCGTGACAGAACAGCCGCCGCCCCCCACAGTCCCGCGGCTGGAAACCGATGAAGAAATCCTCCGTTGTCTCCCGCAGCGGGCGTTTTGCCCGCGGCCCGGCCGCCGACGTGGCGGCGTTCACCGAATCCATTTCGTTTGACTGGCGCTTGTGGTGGCACGACATCCACGGCTCCCTGGTTCACGCCGCGATGCTTCACCGAATTGGCGTGCTGACCCGCGCCGAGGTTCGGGCCATCACGCGCGGCCTCCTGGCCATCGCGGACGATATCCGGGCCGGCCGCTTCCGCTGGCGGCCCGAGCTGGAAGACGTTCACATGAACCTCGAGGCCGAGTTGACCCGGCGCGTGCCCGCGGGCGCAAAGCTCCACACCGGCCGCTCGCGCAACGATCAGGTCGCGCTCGACCTGCGCATGTGGCTGCGCGAGGAGATCGTGGCGCTCGTCCGCGAAGTTTGCGATCTCCAGCGCGCCCTCGTCACGCTCGGCGCGCGCCACGCCGAGGTCGTCATCCCGGGTTACACGCACCTGCAGCGCGCCCAGCCTGTCTACTTCGCCCACCATCTGCTCGCCTACGTCGAGATGTTGGACCGAGACCTTGAGCGCCTGGCCAGTTGCTTCGAGCGGGTCAACGTTTGCCCGCTCGGCAGCGGCGCCCTGGCCGGCTCGACGCTCCCCATCGACCGCAAATTCGTCGCCAAGCTGCTCCTGTTCGTCGGCAAGGATCACCGTCCGCGCCTAACTCAAAACTCGATGGACGCCGTGAGCGACCGCGATTTCGCCGTCGAATTCTGCGCCCACGCCGCGCTGCTCGCCGTCCACCTGTCGCGGCTGGCGGAGGATTTGGTGCTCTGGGCCAGCCGCGAATTCAACTTCATCCGGATCGCTGATGGTTACACGACCGGCAGTTCGCTCATGCCGCAGAAGAAGAATCCAGACGTGGCGGAACTCGCGCGCGGCAAATCCGGCCGCGTCATCGGCAATCTCGTCGCGCTGCTCACGCTGCTCAAAGGTCTTCCGATGACCTACAACCGCGACTTGCAGGAGGACAAGGAACGACTGTTCGACAGCGTGGACACCGTGCGCGCCACCGTGCGCGTGATGGCCGCGATGCTCCGCCACACGAAGCCGAACAAATCCGCCTGCGCCGCCGCCGCCGCCGATCCCGCGCTGCTCGCCACCGACCTCGCGGATTACCTCGTGCGCAAGAAAATGCCCTTCCGCGCCGCGCATCACGCGGTCGGCGCCGCGGTGGCGTTGGCGGAAAAACTGGGCAAACCGCTCAATCACCTGACCCTCGCCGAGTTGCGTGGCGTCGAGCCGAAGTTCGCTCCCGACGTGAAGCGCCTTTTCGATCTCAAGCGGGCCCTCTCCCGCCGCAACCTCCCCGGCGCCCCCGGCACGCGGGAAGTCGCCCGTCAGCTTGCCAAGTGGAAAAAGCGCTTGGCTGAACCCTAGAAGGCGGAGAATCCCAATCAGGTTATGAAAGCCAAGCTCGCGCTCATCGCACTCGCCGGCTTGTCCTTGCTGTGGCCGAAGGCATCCGCCCACGCCGCTTTGCGCGAATGGGACGGCGACGCCTCGATGGACAACAAGTGGACTACGTCAGTTAACTGGGCAGGCAACATCGCGCCCAATCCGGGCGACTCGCTGCTGTTCATGTCCGGACAACGACATCCCAATAACAACAATGATTTTCCGGACGGCACCACGTTCGACTCGATTGAATTCCGCGGCGGAGGGGGCGCAGGTTACAACGTCAGTGGCAACACCATCGCCCTGAACGCGGGCCTGCGCGTGGAAAACAACAGCGGCAACTCGATCGATCATACGGTCAACAATTCGCTCCTCCTGAACTCCAACCAGACCTTCACGGTGCTGAACCCGGTTGGAACTATTTTCCTGCCCGGCACCATTAACCTGAACGGAAAGGGCCTGAGGTTTGACGTCAGCTCCGCATCGGAGGCCCGGGCACAAGGCGTGATCAGCGGGACTGGCGGAGTGTTAAAGACCGGCGCGGGACTCCTCACGCTCACGGCGAACAATACCTACACCGGCGCCACTGCGCTCAGTGCCGGCACGCTGCAGATCAATGGCTCGCAGCCGGCCAGCCCGGTGGTCCTGGGTGCCGGCGCGCTGAAGGGCATTGGCACGGTGGGAACGCTCACAGCCGTCGGCAACGGCGGTCCCGGCTCGATCCTGCTCAGCCCGGGCGGCAGTCCCGGAATTCTGACGTGCAGCAATGTCGCGCTGAAAGCTTCAACCACTTTGGCGGTTGAGTTGAACGGCACGACACCCGGCGGCAGCTACGACCAACTCAGCGTCAACGGTTCGGTGGCGCTCAACAACGCCGTGCTCTCCGTCACGCTCGGTTTCACGCCCGCCCTCGGCGACAGTTTCACGATTATCAACAACGATGGCGTCGACGCGGTCGCGGGTAGATTCAGTGGACTGCCGCAGGGCGCGACATTCGTGGTGGGCACAACTCAATTCCAGATCAACTACGCCGGCGGCAACGGCAATGACGTGGTGCTCACGCGGATTGTCGCGCTCGAAATCGAGCGCGTCTCCACCAATGCGGTGCGCCTGCTCTGGCCGACCAACGACACCGCCGCTTTCAATCTCGAATGCAACACCAACCTGGCGACTGTGAACTGGGTGCTGGCGTCTCCGCCACCGACAGTCGTGGGCACTAAAAAGGTGGTGACCAATACGTTCCCTCCAACGCAGAAGATTTACCGGCTTCACAAGCCATGACACCGGCATACATCCAGCGCGGCTGCCGGCGAAGCAAGCTGACTGGCGAGCAAGGGTGGATCTTGCCAGTACCGCCAACGTAGGGCGGGCGTCTCGCCTGCCCGGCCGAGCGAAGCGAGGCCTTGGTCGTGCGAGAGCCGCGCCTTTCGGCGCGGCTGGGCAGGCGAGACGCCCGCCCTACTTTCCCGCCGCGACTTCGACCGTGGTGTTACTTTCAGATGTGCCCTTGTTGAACAGGACCCGGCGAATGCCGTTGCCTCGTTGTGGAGCGTCGGCTAACAATTCGATTCCACATGAACCCGGCGCCCGTTGATCTCCTCGATACGCTCAAGCACCGATTCGGTTTCGCGTCGTTCCGGCCGCTTCAGGAGGAAATCATTCGCGATACGCTTGACGGACGCGACGTGTTCGCGCTGCTGCCGACGGGCGGCGGCAAATCGCTCTGTTTCCAGCTTCCGGCGCTCATCAGGCCCGGCCTGACGGTCGTCGTCTCGCCACTGATCGCGCTTATGAAGGACCAAGTTGATGCACTGACGGCCAGCGGCATCCCGGCGACGTTCCTGAATTCCTCGCTCGCGCCCGGCGAGTCGCGACCGCGGCTTCGTGGCCTGCACAACGGCGAGTTCCGCCTGCTCTACGTCGCGCCCGAGCGGCTCATGTTATCGGGATTCCTCGATGACCTGAAGCGCTGGAAGGTCAACCTCATCGCGGTGGACGAGGCGCACTGCATCAGCGAATGGGGGCACGACTTTCGGCCCGAGTACCGCCAGTTAGCGACACTGCATCCGCTGTTCCCCGATGTGCCGTTCATGGCGCTCACCGCCACGGCGACGGAGCGCGTGCGCGGGGACATCGTCAGCCAACTGCACTTGCGCGACCCGCGCTGCTACGTCGCCAGCTTCAACCGGCCGAACCTCACCTACCGCGTCTTCCCCAGGGTGAAGGCTTACGAGCAGACGCTGGAGTTCGTCGGCGCGCGGCGGGACGAGAGCGGCATCATCTACTGCCAGAGCCGCAAGGGCGCCGAGGCGCTCGCCGCGAAACTCACGGCCGACGGCGTGCAGGCGCGCCCGTATCACGCCGGCATGGAGAAAGGAGACCGAACGAAGCACCAGGAGCTCTTCCTTCGCGACGAGGTGCGCGTCATTTGCGCCACCATCGCGTTCGGCATGGGCATCAACAAGCCCAATGTCCGCTTCGTCATCCATTACGACCTGCCCAAAAACGTCGAGGGTTATTACCAGGAGACGGGCCGCGCCGGCCGCGACGGGCTGCCGAGTGAATGTCTCCTCCTGTTCAGCGCCGGCGACGTGGTGAAGCAGCGCCAGTTCATCGCCGAGAAACCCGACGCGAAGGAACGCCAGATCGCCGAGCAGCAATTGCAGCAGATGCTCCATTACGCCGAGTGCGCCAGTTGCCGCCGCGCGGCTTTGCTCGACTACTTCAGCGAACAGTTTCCCGACGACAATTGCGGCGCGTGCGACAACTGTCTCAGCCCGCGTGAGAGGTGGGACGGCACGCTCGCCGCGCAGAAATTTCTCTCCTGCGTCTATCGCATCCGCGAGCGCAGCGGGTTCGGCGTCGGGCTGAACCACGTCCTCGAAGTGCTCACCGGCGCGGACACGGCGAAGGTCCGCCAGTGGGGCCACGAACAACTCTCGACCTACGGCATCGGCAGGGAGTTCACGCGGCCCGAATGGGGCGCGATCGGCCGCGAGCTGATCCGCCTTGGCTTCGCCCGGCAGGATGAAGCGCGCTTCAACGTGGTCGAGCTCACCGACGATGGCCGCCGGCTCCTGCGCGAGCGCAAGCCCGTCCAACTTACAAAACCGATGAAGGCGCCGGAGTCCACGAAGATTCCGCGCGCCGGCGAAATCCGCTGCGACGAGAAGCTCTTCGACCGCCTGCGCGCGCTGCGCAAGCGCCTCGCCGACGAACGCGGGGTGCCCCCCTACATCGTCTTCTCCGACGTGGCGCTGCGGCAGATGGCGCGCAATTACCCCGCGAACGACCGCGAATTCCTCCGCATCAACGGCGTGGGTGACGCGAAACTGCGCGAGTTCGGCGCGGTCTTCCTCCACGAGATTGCCGGCTACCTCGCCTCGAACTCACGCCAGATGTTCGCCGACGATGCCTTCGACGCGCCGCGCGTGCCCGTCCCGCGCGGCTCGAAGCTGACCGGGACCGTGCTCGCAACGCTCCAGCTTTACCGCGGGGGCCATTCGGTGGCCGCCATCGCGAAGCAGCGCGAGATCATTCCTTCCACCGTTCTCGGCCATCTCGCAGACGCCTTCGAAGCGGGCGAGGCGGTGGACATCTCGCCCTTCGTCACACCGGAGATTCAGGCCGAAGTCGCCGCGGTGTTCGCCAAGGAAGGCATGGAGAAGCTCGGCCCCGTCTATGGCGCGCTGCGAGGCAAATACGACTACGGCATCCTCAAGCTGTGCCGCGCGGCGGAGATACGAAAGGCGGCGCAGTAAGGGAGGAAACCACGAATGGACACGAATGAACACGAATGGAACGGACCGATCAATAATGCCATCTCCGGTCTCAATTCGTGTTCATTCGTGTCCATTCATGGTTGCTGTGGTTCTTTTAGTCGAGCGCTTGTTATCGCGATCATAGCCGTCGCGGCCTGCGCCAGCGCCGCCGCGGGCCTCCCGCGCACCAACCTCCTCTGCTACGCTCGCTCCGACGGCTCCATCGTGCCTGTCAAGACTACGGCCGACTGGCAGAAGCGGCGCGCTCAGATCCTTGCCGGGATGGAGAAGATCATGGGTCCGATGCCGGGCAAGGAGAGGCGCGTCCCGCTCGACTTGAAGACTGAGGAGGAAGTGGATTGCGGCGAGTACGTGAGACGCCAGATCAGCTATGCCTCCGAGCCCGGCTCGCGCGTGCCGGCTTATTTGCTCATTCCGAAAATTGCGTTGGCGAACAAGAAAACGAAGCTGCCGGCCGTGCTGGCCTTGCATCAGACTCATAGCGCAGGCCAAAAGGTTGTCGTAGGACTCGGCAATTCTCCTAACGACGAATACGGCGTCGAGCTTGTCCGGCACGGCTTCGTGGTGCTCGCGCCGCCGTACCCGATGCTTGCCAACTACCAGCCCGACGTCCGCGCCCTCGGCTGGCGGAGCGGCACGTTGAAAGGCGTGTGGGACAACATGCGCGGACTGGACCTGCTGGCGTCGCTGCCGTTCGTGCGCACCAACCGCGGCTTTGGGGCGATTGGCCACTCGCTGGGCGGGCACAACAGCGTTTTCACCGCGGTGTTCGACGAGCGCATCAAGGTCGTCGTCTCAAGCTGCGGTCTGGATTCGTTCCTCGACTACTACCGCGGCGACCCGAAGGTGTGGCAACCCGAGCACGGCTGGTGCCAGCTTCGCTATATGCCGGCGCTGACGAGTTATGCCGGGCGCCTGGCCGAAATCCCGTTCGACTTCCACGAACTGATCGGCGCCCTGGCTCCGCGCGCCTGTTTCATCAACGCGCCGATAGGCGACGCGAACTTTCGCTGGACGAGCGTGGACGAAGTGGCGAAGGCAGCGTGGCAGGTCTATGGCCTGTATGGCATGCCCGAGCGCCTGCAAGTGATCCATCCCGATTGCGACCACCGCTTCCCCGCCGACATGCGCGAGCGGGCGTATCGAGTGTTGGAGGAGAATTTGCGGTGAGGAGCGGCGGATCCACTACTGCGGAGCATGCTCGAGTACGGCGGAATTCCTCGCTTGCGGGCGGGTTTATCAGGATGTAAAGCTTCCCAGAGCGAAATGAATCCACGGCCCGGCCGGTCCATCACGGTCCAGACCTACGACGGAAGTGATGTCTCGAATTCCATTGAATTCGATCCGAGCCCGGCCATGGTGGCAGTGCAAAGACGGAGCTTGCGGCGGGGCAATCTGATCCTGGCCGAGGCACGTCCCTTGGGTCCACCATCAGGACGGTACAACTGTCATGGTTTGGTTTTCGCGAGTCGCAGGACGAATGTGCCAACCGTCGGGCTGTTTGATGAAGGGGTGATCGATGACTTGCTGACAAGGGATGTGTACGAGAAGATTTCGAGTTTACCGCAAACCGGCGACATTATTGTGTACCGTTCCGATACCGGTGAGATCGAGCACACTGGGTTCGTCAGTCGAATAGAAGACATCTCTTCAGTGCGGATAGTTTTTGTGTGGAGCAAATGGGGCGCGCTTGAGGAATACGAGCACCGCGAGAAAGTTTGCCCGTACGGTAATTGCACGATAGAGTACTGGCGCTTAAAGCGATGAGCAAACAGAGTCTTTGGATTGAGGAAGCGATACTTGGCGACGGAGCCTTTTTGTTGCTTGCGTCGAGCTCAGTGAGCCATTACATGCGAATGGCGGCGCAACTTGCTCATGAGACGGCTTTGCGAAATCGATTCGAGTCTGGCCTGGTGAGTCTGAAGGAGATGCTGAACCGAGCCAAGGAATTGAGGGCGCGGTTGGCTGCGAAAAAGCAGCGAGATCTGGAAGAAGTGGAATTGGCAATTATCGTCGCGATTTGCAGCGAGACTCCATCGGAAGCGGCTTCCGAGTTGCTGGTTGAATTGTCCCTCAACGATCAGCCTCCACTAACGTGGATTAGCGCCCTTGCGAGACGGCTGTTTCAAGAACGAGCCGCCAATATCCTGGCCACCGAGACTGAGGCGGCCAGTGACAAGCCGGAAGACGAGATTTCCGAAATTTGCATTTGCACCTCATCCGATACAGTTGGAACCGAAAGCTTTTCAGTGCTGGCCATCCCACCCACATCTGTCTGCGAAGACTCGCTGGACAGCACGGACGTCGAACTGGCCGCCTGATCCGAATGCCTCGTTGCTACTTTCTTGCGGTATCCGAGGGATCTTCACTGGATCAATACACAAATAATTGGTCGCTGTTTGGCTTGATCGAAAGAATTGCGCTAGAAGGCGAGGAACCTCCAACCGTCGAACAGCCAATTCGAACGCGGTTTCAGGTGCACGCATACTGGCGGTTCTCGCAAGAGGACGTGAACGCTGAATTTGAGTCGCGACTCATCGCAATCGTAGATGGTGTTGATTTTGCTTACTCGAAGACTTTCAATATCAAACCCCAGGCAAGGAAAGCACGGCAGCGAGTGAAAGGGCTCGCGATTGTAGCAGTCGGGGAAACGGAACTGAGGTTGGAGTGGCGCAAGAAGGGCAGCCAATTGTGGGAACGATCTCAGGCGGTTTGGCTGTTGAAAATTGAATTCACGCAGAAAGGCACTACTGCGCAATCCTTGAATCTTCCACAATCAGATTAGGCAATCCTTGCCGCGGTATGCGAGGAGGCGTTCTGTTCGCCGCCGCAAGAGCGGGCGCGTGAACAGCCGCGGGACTCGGCTGCTTCAGCCACCCACGATGCCCTCTTCCAGCGCCTTCACATGCGAATTCAGAATTGTTTGCGCCACTTTGTAGCCCTGGCGGTCGGTGTTGCGGCCAAGGCCGTCGAAATGCCGTTCGATGCGCAGTCGGGCGGAGGCGCAGAAATAGTCGGCGAGCTGGAGGACTTCGGCGGCCTCCGTCTCAGTGCCCGATTTCATCAGCGACGCGGCGCGCGAGCAGGTGGCGGTGGTGGCGAAGATTTCGGCGCCGATCTCGACGAAGCGGCCGAGAAGCACTTGTTCGCGCTCCAGCTTCGGGCCGAGCCGGGCCATTGCGTGGAACAGTCGGCGTGCGAGCTTGCGGCTGGCCCTTGAGGCATAGCGGAGGTGCGCCGCGAGCTTGCCGGGCACGCCCGAGGGCACGCCCGAACCGAAGGGCAGCCATTGCTTCGGATACCAACCGGCGTAGAACAGCCCGGCCTTGAGCGCGGCCTTGAGTCTTTCGCCGAACGGCTTGCGCGTGTCGAAGATGGCCCCGCTGACCTTGAGGTGCGGGTCGAGCATTTCGCGCGCGATGAACAGGCGCATGATCTCGCTGCTGCCTTCGAAAATGGTATTGATGCGGCAATCGCGCATGGCGCGCTCGACGGCGACGGGTTCCTCGCCGCGGGCCTTCAGGGAATCGGCGGTCTCGTAGCCCCGGCCGCCGCGGATTTGCATCGTGTCATCCACGATGCGCCAGGCCTCCTCGGTGCCCCACATCTTGGCGATGGCGGCTTCGAGGCGAATGTCGGCCTTCTTGTCGCGGTCCACCATGCTGGCGACGAGCAGGGTCATCGACTCCATGGCGAAGGTGTTCGCGGCCATGCGCGCAATCTTGTCGGCGATGGCGGCGTGCTTGCCGATGGCGGCGCCCCATTGCACGCGCTCGTTGGCCCATTTTTTGACGATGCGCAGGCACATCTTCGACGCGCCGGTGCACGCGGCGGGCAGCGTGAGGCGGCCAGTATTGAGCGTGCTGAGCGCGACGCGCAGGCCCTTGCCCTCCCCCCAGATGATGTTCTCGCGCGGGACGACAGCGTTGGTGAACTTCACCACGCCGTTGTAAAGCGCGCGCAGGCCCATAAAATGGCAGCGGTGCGTCACCTCGACCCCCGGCGTGTCCATGTCCACGATGAACGCGGTGACCTGCTTCTTTTCCTTCCCATTGACGACCTTGGGCGGCGTCTGCGCCATGACGACGATAACACCGGCCTTGACGCCGTTGGTGCACCAAAGCTTCTCGCCGTTGATCGTGAAATACTTTCCGTCGGCCGTCGGCTCGGCGCGCGTGGTCATCGTGGCCGGGTCGGAGCCGACGCCTTGTTCGGTCAGCGCGAAGGCGGAGATTTCGCCCGTGGCGACGCGGGGGAGGAATTTCTTCTTCTGCTCCTCGGTGCCGAAGAGGATGAGCGGTTGCGGCACGCCGATGGACTGGTGGGCGGAGATGAGCGCGGTGAGGTTTCCGTCGTAGCTGCCGAGCAGCATCGCGGCGCGCGAGTAATTGGTCTGCGACAGGCCCAGGCCGCCGTATTGCGTGGCGACTTTGATGCCGAAGGCGCCCATGCGGCCCAATTCGGCGATGACGTCGTCGGGAATTTCGCCGGTCCGGTCGATGGCGTCGGGGTCGACCTTCTCCCGGAGAAACTTCTCCAGCCGTTCGAGGAACGCGTCGCCCTGGTCCTTGTCGGTCGGGCTTTGTTCGGGGAAGGGGAAGACGCTTTGGAAATCGCACCGGCCCATGTACAGCCCGGCCCCGAAGCTCTGCTTGTCCCGCGGCACTTCGCGCGCGGCTTCGGTGAGTTCGAGCGCGGCGCGCTGGCCCTCGTTCATCTTCGAGGTGTCGATGACGGACGTGGCCTCTTCGGCGTGCGGTTTAATCTCGGGTTCCGGCGGAGCGCTATTGAGTGTGCTCATGTTCTTCTCTCCTATCGGCGGAAAATTACTTGTCGTAAAACGCGCGGCTCGTCCCGGCCATCGTCTGGAGGAGGTTGCACGGTGTGAACCGCAGCTCGCCCTTGCCGGCCAGCGCCTTCATATCATCCACAAGCTGTTTGATCCCGGTCGAGTCCGCGAAGCGCAGCGGCCCGCCTCGGAACGGCGCGAAGCCCGTGCCCATGATCATCCCAAAGTCCACGTCCGCCGCCTCGGCGGCGACGCCTTCCTCCAGACAGCGTGCGGCTTCGTTGAGCATCAACAGCACCATGCGCATCTGTAGTTCGTCGCGCGAGAGTTTCGCGCAAGAGGCGTCGTGGTGATAGTGGTCGATGTCGGGGTTGACGCCCGGCTCGCGGGCGCCTTTGGCATGAACGTAGAAGCCGCGGCCGGATTTCTTCCCGAGCAGCTTGTCGGCAACCATTTTCTCCAGCACGGCCGGCGACTCCATGCGGTCGCTGAACTTGGTCGCCAGGTCCGTGGCGACGTGATTGCACACGTCGAGGCCGACTTCGTCGATGAGGCGCAGGGGTCCCATCGGCATTCCGAAATCCAGCATGCACTCGTCGATGTCCTCGATGCGCGCGCCGCAGGCGAACAAGCGCCCGGCCTCGATGAGGTAGGGCATGAGAATGCGGTTCACGAGGAACCCGGGGCTGTCCTTGCAGGCCACCGGCAGCTTGCCGATCTGCTGCACGAACTTCACCGCGCGCCGCACGACTTCGGGAGAGGTCTGGCGGCCGGCGATTACCTCGACGAGCTGCATCCGGTGCACGGGATTGAAGAAGTGAATACCGACCACGCGCTCGGGGTGTTTCGTGGCCGCGGCGATCTCGCTAATCGAAAGCGCGGAGGTGTTGGTGGCCAGAATCGTCTTCGGGCCGGCCAGTTCATCGAGCCGCGCAAAAAGCTGTTTCTTCAACTCCATTTTCTCGACGGCGGCTTCGATCACGATGTCGGCGCCGGTCAACGGGACATCGGTGGCGCTCGGGGCGATGCGGTCCATGCCCGCGCGGGCCTCGACCGCGGTGAGGGCATAGCGCTTCACGCCGGCTTCGAAGAGCTTCCTGATGCCAGCCAGGCCATTGGCGACGGCGTCGTGATTGATGTCCCGCAGGATCACGGAGAGCTCGCGCGTGCTGGCCCATTGCGCGATGCCGGCGCCCATGACGCCGGCGCCGATGACCGCGACCTGTTTCACCTTTTCGACCTTCGCTTTGTCATCGCCGGGCACGCCGGAAAGTTTCTTCGCACGCTCCTGGAGGAAGAAGATGCGGATTAAATTGCGGGTAACATCGCCGCGGGCCAGTTCGACAATGGCGTCGCGTTCGAGCGCGAGGGACTCCTCCACGGAGCGCGAAATGCCGCGCGTGACGACCTCGAGCGCCTTGAACGGCGCGGGATAATGGCCGCGCGTCTTCTTGTAGAGCATCTTTTCGACCCGGCCGGCGATGAGGCGAGCGGCGAGGCCTGTGCTTAGCATTGCTTGCGAGAATCCGCGCTTGCGCTCGCTCAGGCCCGCGCCACGGGTGAGAATCATCTGGCTGGCTTTATCGACGAGGTATTCGCGCGGAACGATGTCGTCGATCATGCCGCACTTGAGCGCGGGTTTTGCGGCGAGTGTCTTGCCGGCGAGGATGATGTCGAGCGCCTTGGGCACGCCGATGAGCCGCGGCAAGCGCGTCGAGCCACCCCACGCGGGGATGAGGCCGAGTTGCGTCTCGGGCAGGCCGATTTTTGTGGCCTTGTCCGGCGAAGCGATGCGGGCGTCGCACGCGAGGCAGATTTCGTAGCCGCCACCGACGCACGCGCCATGAATCGCCGCGACGGTTGGGATCGACAGGGCGCTGAGGCGATTGAAGAGGGTCTGGCCGAGCTCGATGAGATCGCTGAGGTCTTCGGGGCGGGTGGCCTTGGAGAACGAGCCGAGGTCCGCGCCCGCGATGAAGATGGAGGGCTTGGCACTGGCCAGGACGAGGCCCTTGAGGTTCGGGCTGGCGGCGATGACGTCGAGGTGCTGACTGAGTTCCTCAAGGGTGTCGCGATCGAAGATGTTCGCGGCGGAGTCCGGCCGGTCGAAAGTCAGGACGCAAACGTTGTCTTCGGTGATGTGGCGGCGAATCCGTTCGGTCATGGGTGCAGTGGATACCGGAGAAGCCGGCTCCGGGCGAGCGGGAGTTTTGGGGGCGTCGGTGGTGGTCATGATCGTGTTACATCCGTTCGAGCCATATCGCCGCGCCCTGACCGCCGCCGACGCAGAGGCTGACGAGTGCGCGCTTCTGGTCACGGCGGGCGAGTTCTTTCAGGCTGGTCAGAATCAATCGCGCGCCGGTCGCGCCGACGGGATGGCCGAGGGCAATGGCGCCGCCGTTCACGTTGAGGCGGTCGCGTTCGATTTTGCCGAGATGGCGCTCCCGCTTGAGGAACTTGCGGGCGAACTCGTCGCTCTTGAGGCAGCGCAGGCAAGCGAGCACTTGGGCGGCGAAGGCCTCGTTGATTTCGATGAGGTCGGCGTGATCGAGCGTCATGCCCAGTTGCTCCTCGGCCCTGGCCATCGCAAAGACCGGGCCGAGGCCCATCCGTTGCGGATCGCAGCCGGCATAGGCGTAGCCCGTGAGCGCGCCGATGGGGCTGAGCCCAAGCTGCGCGGCCTTCTGCTCCGTCATCACGAGCAGCGCGACGGCCCCGTCGGTGATTTGCGACGAATTGCCGGCGGTGACCGTGCCGTTGCGCTTGTCGAACACGGGCCGGAGCTTTGCGAGCGCCTCGGGCGTCGAGTCCTTGCGCGGGCCATTGTCGTTCGTGACGACTTCCCGCGTCCACGGCGGATAGACCGGGCAGATCTCCTCGGCCAGTTTGTCGCGCGCCGCCAGGGCGCGGGCGTGCGACTCGACGGCGAAGGCGTCCTGCTTTTCGCGGCAGATTTCGTGCTCGCGCGCGAGGACCTCCGCCGTTTCGCCCATGTTGAGCGCACAGACCGGGTCGGTGAGGCCGAGCAGGAGCGTGACGCGCGGGTTGAAGAGGTCCGACGGGCGGAATTTGAGGAACGCGCCCAGGCGCTGGCCGAGCGATTTGGCCCGGCCGAGCTTCGCGAATTTCGCCGCGGCGGCTTCGGAGTATTGCAGCGGATACTTCGACATGCTTTCCGCGCCGCCGACGAGGAAAACCTCGCCGCGACCGGCGCACATCTTCTCGTAAGCCTGCGTGAACGCTTCCATGCCGGAGGCACAGTTGCGATGGACGGTGAAGGCCGGGACGTGCTCGGGGACACCCGCGCGCAACGCGATGACGCGGGCGACGTTCGCGGCGTCGGCGGGCTGGCCCACGCAGCCGAAGATAACTTCGTCGATGACCGCAGGGTTGACGCCGGTGCGGGTAAGCAGCGCCTGGGCGGCGATGCGTCCGAGTTCGTCCGCGCCGAGGCGGGCGAGTTCGCTGCCCATCTTGCAGAAGGGCGTGCGGACGCCGTCGATGATGACGAGTCGGGGAGTGTTCATGATTTCACCTCAACATTGGAAGCGCTGGAGGCATCGGAAGTGACGGTGCTGACCGCCGGGTCCGGGGGCGCTGTGGAAACGGATTTAGTGGTGCCGACGGCCGCGCCTTTCGGGCGGTTGTCAGCGACCTTTTGTTCCTTCAGCAACCGGCCGATGCCGAGCAGTTCGCTCATTTCGTCTGCATCGTGGAAAACGATGCGGTTCGGGCGAATCTCGATTCGCTCCAGGCAGCGGCTGTTCAACTCGCGCGTGACTTTGTCGTCAGACACGTCGGGGTTCTTGCGGACATGAAGGATGAGTTCGTCCAGCTCCATCGGGTCGTCGTTGGCCTTGCGGATTTCGAGCTGCCAGGAGATGACGCAGGAGGCGTCGTCCAGGATGGTCTCAAGCTGGTTGAAATCGACGAGCGTGCCCTTGATTTTGTCGAGCTGCATCGCCTTGAATTCGGAACTGCGGGAAATCTTGCCGAGCAGCCGCGGCATCGTGCGGCCGCAGTGCGGGCACGGCCCATAGACGAGGCCGCCTTCGACGAGGTCGCCGGTGCGGTAGCGGAGAACCACGCTGCCGCGGGCTTCGAGCGGCGTGAAAACAATCTCGCCCGGCTCTCCTTCGCCAAGCACGAGGCCGGTCTTCGGGTCGACGATTTCCACGATGCCTAGATCGGGATAGAGGTGGTAGCCGGAGGCCGCGGCGTCGGCGGGGAACGGGCACTCGGCCCAGGCCATCTTGGCTTCGGTGAAACCGTAGGTGGCCAGCACGTCGACCTGCGGCGAGCCAAGCTTGGCGGCGAGGCTGCGCAGCTTGCGGCGGATGCCTTCGGCGGCTTTCTCGCCGCCCAGAACCAGGCGCTTGAGGTTGGTGCACCGCATGCCCTCTTCCACGGCGTATTGCAGGACGTGATAGAGGAACGTCGGCATCCCGATGAGCACATCGGGCTGGATTTTCTGAATGAGGCGCAGATTGCCGTCGGTGCCGAGCACTTTGCCGCCACCGGTGCCGACGGTGAAGATGCCGAACGCCGTCGAGGCGTAATGCGTCTGCCAGAACGCCAGGTGCGGCGCGTACGGAAACATGTTCACGAGCCGGAAATCGGTGCGGGCATTGCAGACCTCCATGAGGCGGCTGCCCGCGGTCTGAAGCACGTCGAGGTCATGCAGCGTGTAAAGGAATGGGACCGGATCGGCGGACCGGCCGGTGGTGCTCGTCATGAAAATAGGGCGGAACTCGCGCTCGAAGCCGCGCTTGACCGACTCGCGGCCGTGGAGCAGGGCGCGAAGGACCGTCGAAGCCCGGCGCGTGAGGATGCGTTCATCGGGTAGGAGCAGGAAGTCTTTGGCCCGCTGCGGATGCTCGGGCGTGCTGACCAGATCGGCCTTGGTGGTCAGCGGCAATTGTTCGAGGTCTTCGACCGAGTGGAACGATTCGGCGCTGAGACCACGGGCCTGAAACATCTCCCGGTAATAGGCGGAGAAGGGCGCGACCACGTCGCGCAAGTAGCGGCGCAGCTTGACGACCTGAAGCTGGCGGACGGTGTCTTTATTCAGCCGATGCCAGTGGGTGGTGAGCAGGCGTGGATTCATGCAACGGTTCCTTTCGGTGGACGAGAGCTTTGATTTCCTCGAGATGTTCCTCGGCCTCACGGCGGCCGATGGCGATGTATTTGCCCGGCCGGCGGAAGTCGTGCCAGCGGCCGTCGTAGGAGAGCGGACGCAGGACCAGGTCGGCGGAGAGGCACGAATACTCGGCCACGCGCATCTGCGCGCCGTTGAAGCTGCGCAGGAGCGTATCGAGCACGTTGCCCGGAGCGAAATAGTTGAAGTTCCGGTGGAGGAACATCTTGAGCTTGTTTCCGCGGCGGCCCAGGCGCTCGGAACGCTCGCGCTCCGTGTCGAGGTGCTCCCGGAGGAAGGCCGCGGGCGGAATCGTGTTCACCGCGAGAATGCGCTCGATTCCCATCTCCTCCAGCACGTCCACGGGCAGCGGGTCGGCGATGCCGCCGTCGATGAACAGCTCGCCGTCGATCTCGACCGGCACGCAAGCACCGGGAATCGCGCTGCTGGCGTGGACGGCCTCGGCGACTTCGCCACTGGCAAAGACGATGCGCTCCAGGGTGTGCAGGTGCGTCGCCACGACGCGGAACGGGCGGACCAACTCGCAGAAATGCGCGCCGCCGATGGAGCGCTTGAGGCGGCGTTTGATTTTTTCGCCGCGCAGAAAGCCCCGGCGCGGAAGGAGGAAGGGATCGATCATCTCGAGAAGCCCCCACTTGTGCTCGACCTCGCGCGCCAGCCGTTCCATCGCCACGCCGTCAAAGCCGTAGGCCCAGACCGAACCGACATACGCGCCCATGCTGCACCCGGCGACGACGTCAATCTCGATGCCGTTTTCCTCGAGCACCTGGATAACGCCGACGTGCGCCAGGCCGCGAGCGCCGCCCGAAGAGAGCGCCAGGCCGAGGCGGCGGCGGCTGATTTCGCGAGCGAGGCGGCGAACGTCCGCGTTGAAAACCCGTTCCGGCCATCGGCGCAGCCCTTCCGCCGCGATCCGTGAGGGACACTCGTGAATGAAGCCGTGGATCGATCTCGTGTGGGTCCGGAGCAATTCGTTGCTCCGTTCCTCGCCGCGCTCGCGGCAGATGACGGTGCGAAGGTTGAACTGGCCGGCCCGCGGATGCAGCCGCGCTTCGCGGAGCAACAGGTCGCGCTGATAGAAGTCCTCCGCCGCCGGCCGGAGCAGGAGGAAGGCCCGATCGGACTGTGCAAAACAGGCGAACAGCGCCGGCATCGGCAGGTCCAGACTCATCCTGAGAACCAGATAGTGGAAGTGTTGCGAACAGTGCGAGACCAGCGCCAGGAGCCATTGCGGCTGGGCCGGCTCGTCGGCCACCTGTACACGCAGGATGCCGATGCCCCCTTCGGTCTGCTCGACGTGGCGCGCCAACGCAAAGTCCCCATTGACTATCGGATGCAGCCTGGCCCAGTCCCCCAGTGTCGTCTTGGCCCCCGGTCTTTCCAGTTGGAGGAGGAGCACTGAGGCGCCCGTTTCAGCGCGAAGCGTTTGCGCGAGGGTTTCCGAGATGAAACGGTCGGGAACCTGCTCCGACAGAGCCAGCACGGTGAGGACCCGATCGGGCCGCGACGGCATCGTCACGGGAGAACGCGAACGCGGGCTGGTGGCCGCAGGCCAGTCTCCCCGAAAAATTCGCATTGGCTCAATCATTTCCGTCGCCGGGCCGCGACGGAACGCTAGGAGTTGGCACGTTTGGATCAGCCTTCAAAGCTGACGCCTAGCTGACCGCCGCCGGCCACTGTCTTTATTTTGCTGCTGACCGATTGCATGTGCCTAAGCTCAATATATGTCTGGCTCACTGGCCGTCAATGGCAGGTGAACTACTTATGTTGGCATCGGCACAATTGCAGAGAAACGTGAGGGAGGCGGAAAACGTAAAACGTAAAGCGTAAAACGTAAACTCGGAGGGGCCGTTCCATCGCGTTGCCGCGACCATCTTTTTTACGTTTTACGTCTTACGTTTTACGTTTCTCGTTTCACGTTTTACTTCTCCGCCCCCGCCGCCACCTTGCGCTCCTCGGCGCCGTTCGCCTCCTGCGCCGTCAGCGCCAGGAAGGTCTGTTCCAGGGCCCCGGCCGCGCCGCTCTGCTGGCGCAGTTCGTCGCGAGTGCCGACGGCGATGAGCCGGCCCTGGTGAACGATGCCGATTCGGTCGGCCATCTCCTCGGCCACGCTCAACTGGTGCGTCGAGACGAAGACCGTCGTGCCCGCCAGCGAACGCTCCTTGAGCACGTCCTTCACAACGCGGGCATGATGCGGATCGAGCCCGACCATCGGTTCGTCGATCACGAATACCTCCGGATCGTGCAACAGCGCCGAGACAATGGCCACGCGCTGCCGGGTGCCGTGCGACAAGCCCTCGATTGGCTTATTCATGTATTGCTCCAGATTGAAGCGGGCGACGAGCGCGGCGGCATTAGTCTGGATTGGCCCGTCGTCCATCCGAAACATTTGCCCGGTGAACCGGAGGAACTCCGACGGCGTGAGTTTGTCGTAGAGGAACGGAAAATCGGGCACGTAGGCCATCCGGCGGCGGACCTCCAGCGGCTGGGTCTGCACGTCGAACCCGGCGACGCGCGCGGCGCCCGAAGTCGGCTTGAGCAGGCCGGTGAGAATCCGGATCGTCGTCGTCTTGCCGGCCGCGTTGGGTCCGAGCACCGCGAAGAACTCGCCCTTCCGGACGGTGAGGCTGAGATCATTCACGGCGACGAGGTCGCCGAATTTCTTGACGAGGTGAATCAGTTCGATCATTGGCGCGCGGTCAGAGGCTGATCAGCGCCTCGTTCATCAGCACGACGTCGTCCGGCAGCTCGACGCGCAAGAGCTCGCCGACCGGGCTGACGAAAAACACGGCACGAAAGCGGTCGGACAATCTGGCTTCGATGCGGTAGACACGGATGGGATTGCGCCCCAGCTTGAGCCAGTCGTTGCGTGCTTCCCAGGCCAGGCCGAAGGAGAGGCTGGCCTGGCCCTGCGGCTTGCCTGCCGGCGCCGGGCTCATCGGCACGCCGAGCGCCGCGAGCATCGTGGGCATGAGCGGCCCGCCGAGCGCCCGGGCGATTTTCTCCGGGTTTTGCAAATCGCTGAATTTGAAGATCTGTTCCCGTCCGCCTTCCTCGTCCTTGGCGATGAAACGAAACGTCTCCTTCGCCGCCGAAGCGTGGAACTCCCAGGTGGAGGGCGTGGGTTTGAGCGTGAGCTTGAGCGTCAAATCCTGCCACGTCTGGTTCGTGGCGAGCTGGAGGGTCCAATCGATCCGCAGCCGGCTCAAATCATCCAGCGACACGGTGCTGTCGAAATGCAGCGCGTAGCCGGTGACGCGCTTGACCATGCCTTCCGGCGGCAGATCGTCAATGTTGAGCAATGGCTCGGCGGGCGCTTCGCTGATTTGCGCCGACCAGTGGGCCAGGCCGATCTTCACGCCCTTGTGGCGGACCTCGAGGTGCGAAGAATCCGGGGACGTGAGGACCTTCTCCCAAACTGTCTCCGGTGGCAGCGGCGTTCCGAACCGTCCGCGCGCGCTGAATTCCGAGCGCCACAACAGCACGTTCATCGTCACGAAGAACGCACTGACCACCAGGAAGTAAATCTTGTAGCGCATCCAGTCAATTCACGGCCCGGGCACGCTCAACGGCTGGCCGACCTTCAGCTTGCGCGGCTCCAGCCCCGGATTCGCCGCCAGCAGGGCCTCGAGCCGCACTCCATATAAACGCGCGATCGACGACGGAGTTTCTCCTGGTTTGACCGGGTGCGAACGCGGGCGTGCCGCCGAACCCGACGCCGCGCCGCCGGGCCGATCTCCGGCGGAAAGTGAGCCCGCCCCGGACATTCGCCCGCCCGCGGCACGGGCCGCCCCGGGGCCGCCGGGGGACTCTGTTGCGTCGGCATCACGGGGGCCGGAGTGGGCGAACACCGCCGGGGCCGGCGGATTCGCCTGGCCCGGCGGGCGGCGGCTCGCGGGGACGCTCGCCCCGCCACCCGCCGCTCCCGGCGGATTTGTCGATCCCGCCGGGCGGCTGGCGAGCTGGGCCTGTAGGGCCAGGATTTGCTTTCGCAACATTTGGTTCTCGTCGCGCAAGCGTTCCGCCTCGCGGAGCGCGGCAGGCTGCATGGTGCCAAGCGCGTCGGCTTTCACCAGCTCCTGTTTGCAGCCGGGAATCCGTTGCTTAATGTTGTCCGCCGGGTAGGCGTTGGGCCGGAGCTTGAGCGCCTTATTGTAGTGATAGAGGGCGGCGGCGAAATCGTTCTCGCGCGTCTCGTAGAGCACGCCCAGCTCGAAATGCGCGAGGGCCGAGCGCGGATTGTCCTCGACCGCGCGTTCGAACGATTCGATGGCGCCCTTGTAGTCCAGCGCGGCGAGGTTCTCCCGGGCGGCGACGTAATGGCGGTTCCTCTGTTCATCCGTCTGATTTTCGGCGGGCCTGGGACACCCGCACCAGCAGAGGCAGAACAGCACCGCCCATCCACCGCGCAGCACTCGAGACAACATGCGCCGCGAAACTAGTCGAACCTTCCGCGAGGCGCAATGCGGTAGAAGCGCGTTAAACCAGGCTCGCGGATTCGGCGTCAAGACACAGCGTGCAATGGGCCTGGCGCCGAAGCCACGACGCCGGACACTCCGGACTGACCGGCCCCCGCAGCGCATCGCGCACGGCCTGTGCCTTGCGGCGCTCGGGCGCGATGCAGAGCATCCGCCGCGCGGCGCACAGGGCGGGAATTGTCAGCGTCAACGCGTACTGGGGCACGTCCGCAAGACTCGCGAAGTGGCCCTCGCCCACCTGTTGCTGCCGGCAAGCTTCGTCGAGCTTCACCAGTTTCACGGCGTGGCGGTCGGCGAAATCCGCAACCGCCGGGTCGTTGAACGCCAGATGTCCGTTCTCGCCGATGCCGAGCAGGCAGAGGTCGATGGGTTGCGAGGTCAGCAGGTTGGCGTAGCGCTCGCACTCGGCCAGCGGCTGCATCGCCTCGCCCTCGATCCAATGAAATGCCTTCGGCCGCACTCGTTGTTCGACCCGCTCGCGCAGGAAGCGGCGGAAACTGGCCGGATGCCGCGCGTCCAGACCGACGTATTCGTCCATGTGGAACATCGTGACCTTGGACCAATCGATGCCGCCCAGCGGGACGAGTGCGGCGAGAAACTGAATCTGCGAATTGGCGGCAGCGAAGATCACCGTCGCGCTGTCAGCCTTCGTGATGGCCTCCTGCAAGACCGCTTGCGCCTCCCACGCCGCGGCTTGCGCCAGCTCGGCCTGAGTCGCAAAGACGCGGACTTCGAGGGAGTCCACTGTGAATGATCGGGAGACGGTGTTCATGCGGTTCTCGCGCGTCCAGCCCAGCACAGTTGATGCGGCGGGCCGACAACGTAGGGCAGGCGTCTCGCCTGCCCTGGCCGCGCAGCGGCCAAACGGGGGACGCACCTTCGGCGCTGGGCAGGCGGGACGCCTGCCCTACGTTGGCGGTCCGTGCCCATCGATTACCGGCCGGATGCGCCGGGCGCATGGGGCAGTGGTTTGACCGTTTCGAGCAGCCGTTCGACCACTTTCTCGACCGACACGCCTTCGGCCTCGGCGCGGTAGTTGATGAGGATTCGATGACGCAACACGGGTTGCGCCAGCGCCTGGATGTCTTCGGGCGTCACGTGCGCGCGGCCGTGGAGCAGCGCGCGAACCTTCGCGCCGAGGACAAGGTATTGGCCGGCGCGTGTGCCGGCGCCCCAACTCACCCATTCGTTGATGAAGTCCGGCGAATCCTTCTGTTTCGGGCGCGACGCGGCCGCCAGACGCACGGCGTAGCGGGCGACATCCTCGGCAATCGGCACCTTGCGCACGACGTCGTGGAAACGCATCACGTCCTCGCCCGTGAACAGGGCGTCGATGGGCGCCGGCGCGCGCGAGGTCGTCTGCGTGACGACGGCGACCTCCTGGTCTTCGGGCAGGTAACCGATGACGACGTTAAACATGAAGCGGTCGAGCTGCGCCTCCGGCAGCGGGTAGGTGCCTTCCATCTCGATCGGGTTCTGCGTCGCCAGCACGAAGAACGGCTCGGCCAACACGTGCCGCACGCCGGCCGCGGTGACCTGATGTTCCTGCATGGCTTCGAGCAGCGCGGCCTGCGTCTTGGGCGGAGTGCGGTTGATTTCGTCGGCGAGGATCATGTTGGCGAAGATCGGCCCCGGCACGAATGACATCCGCCGGCCTTCCGCGCCGTCGAGGAGAATTTCCGTGCCCGTGATGTCCGCGGGCATCAGGTCGGGCGTGAACTGGATGCGCTGGAACTTGAGATGGAAAATCTGCGCCAGCGACTTGACGAGCAGCGTCTTGGCCAGGCCCGGCGCGCCGGTGATCAGGCAATGCCCGCCGGCGAAGAGGCCGATGAGCATCTGCTCGATGACGTCATCCTGGCCGACGATGACTTTGGCCAGCTCGGCGCGGATGCGCGCGCGGCCGGCGAGGATTTGTTCGACGGTTTGTTGGTCGTTGGTCGTGGGTTCCACGGGAGTTCCTTGTCGGTGGCGGTTGATGGAGATCTCGATGGTAAAAGAGTTCTAGCCGGAGCTTTTTTGCGCTCGTCGTTCCTGAACGGCCTTGAGCAGGCGCACGGCCTGCAAATCTTTGGCCTCACCCACGGCTTCCTTGGAGCGGATGAGGGTGGCGAGCTCCAGAATGCGGCACGGGCCGATGGGCAATTCGACCACGATGCTGTGTTGCTTGACCGCGTCGAACTCTCCCACGCCCTTCACGTTGCTCAGGCAGTCGAGGATTCCGAGGTCAGTTCTTAGATAGACGTTCTTGAGCGTGGCCAGCAAGTGCGGCGTCAACTCGAACGGCAGCTTTTGCGGAGTCATTCGATGCACAGGATGCAGGTCGGCCACCGCGCTGTGAACCCGCCTGATGGCGGCTTCGTCGAAGGGACAGCAAACATCGAGGTCCTCCGTCAGCAACAAGACGCCGTGGGCGATGACCGCAAAGCCGCCGATCACCACGAAGTCCACATGGTGTCGGATCAGGCGTTCGAGCAGGGATTCAGAATCCTGAGCGGGCATCACGTTTCTCCATCGCTTCCCGCAGCGCCAACGCCATCTCCAACGCGCGGCTGTGCGCGCGGATGCGTTCCCAAACGCTCAAGGTCAGGTTGTGTTCGATGAGCGACATATCAAAGCCCGCCCGTTCGGCTTCCTCCCACGCGGACGGCGTGGTCGGTGGTGGCGGCAATTCGGGCTGCTTCATGGCGTCGAGCCTAATGTGTCATCGCGTAAAACACCACGTTGATTCCGAGTGGATAGGCCTTCTTCTCCGAGAACTCGCGGAAGAAATACTGGTAGGTCCCCTCGCGTTCCCAGCCGTCGCCGTTGTCCGTGTTGTGCGCGATGAACGCCATCATTCGCCGCTTGTCGTCGAAGATGGCCCTGAAGTGAACTTCCCGAGCCGACTCGCCCCAGCGGTATTCCCAGGTGATGCCGGTATGCTGGCTCTCCTCGCCCAGCAGGAAGTAGGGAATCTGCATCTGTTGCCTGGTCAATTTGATGTCGAAAACGCAGTGAAAGATCGGATGGTCCATTTCCAGGTCTTCAGGCTCCCGGTTTGGGAACACGCGCTTGATTTGCTGATAAAAATTTTCCCACTGCGCGTCACCCCAGAAATCGTCCACCATCAGAAAGCCGCCGTTCTCAAGGTATTTTCGCAACGCCACCACTTCCTCTTCGCTGAATTCCAACAAGCCGGGCTCGACGATGTAGATCCATGGGAAGTCGTAGAGTTCGAGGTCTGTCAACTCCACCACGCGTCCGTCGGGATCGGTGAGGAGTGAAGTCAATTGCTGGAGGCGGAACGAGAAGTTGAGGTCGCTATCCGGTGCGTCCGTGGTCCAATCGCCGCCGCCGCTGCGCCGCCAGCCGCTGCGGTAGCTGCTGACATAGCGAACGCGGGCAAACGTGAACAAATCCTTCTGGAAGGCGGGCGCGTTCGTCCAACTGGGCGGCTCCTCACCCGTGTCGGAGCGGATGTCCCGCGCGGTGTGCGCCTGCGGATTGCGCCGGTATTGCGCCAGCGCCGCGACGACGCTCAGGATGACAAACGCGACCAGAGCGAGAAGGTATTTGCGCTTCATGGTTTGGGCTTGTCGTCACGCGGCGCCGCGGCGGGCTTAAATAGAATGCCCGGTCTGTTCGGGGCGATCACGTTGGTCGAGCCTACCTGGCCTTTCGCCGAATCTGTTTGTCCGCGCTGCGTCGGAGCGATCGTCGTTTCCGCAGCCATCTCCAGCAACAGCCGATGCCCTTCGCGGAAGCGCGGCGCTTCCTCCAGGGCCATCAGCAGATGACGCTTCGCCCCGGGATCGCTTTGGGAGCGGAGCAGCTTCGCGAGTTGGAAATGTGCGCCAGCCGGGTCGGGCGGATCCAGGCGCAGCAACGTGCGGCAGGCGCGGATGGCCTCATTGGTGCGGCCGAGCGCCTCGCTGGCGCGGGCCAGGTAGCCGTGCGGCGGGTGCACCAGCGGATTCACGGCGAGATAGCGGGCCGCGTTCGTCGCCACGGCCGGCCAGTCTCCGGCGGCGGCGCCCAATTCCATCAGGCGAAAGTAGGCGTCGAGCGCGTCGGCGTCGCGTTCGGCCCAGCGGGCGAGCACGGCGCGTTCGGCGTTCGTCTCGCCAAGACCTCGGTGCGCCTGGGCCATCAGCTCGTAGGCGTTGTCCGAGTCGACGCCGCCAGGGTAGAGGCGGAGCAGCTTTTCGAGCGGCACTTTGGCTTCCTTCCAGTTCTTCTCCTTGAGCGCCCGCTTCGCCTCGCGGGTCAGCGTGTAGAAGTTCCTGGAGCCGCCGGGAAGTGATTCGAGCTGGTCGGACGCGGGCTCGCCGGGCGGCGGCTTGTCAAAATCCAGCTCGGGCGCGAGCGTCTCAGCACGCACGTGGGCGAAGGCGGCGAAATCTTTCTCGAGCGTTTCCATCGGTGCGGTGCGTTTGGCGATGGCGGCATTGATCTCCGCGCCTTCACCGAGATCGCCCAGGATGCGTTGGAGAGCGTCCAACCCGAACCGGCCCACGAGGAACTCGACGGCGAGCGACGATTCGTAGTAGGCGAACTGAAGATGCTGCTCGGTCCTGGGCGCGAGGAACGCCGCGCTCAGTTCGCCCAGCGGCACGAAGTCCTTGCCCAGGATCATCTCCCGGTAACGCGGGGTCATCCGCTGGCCCCACGCCGGGTCCTGCTGAAGTTCCTCGAACACCGAAATGCCTTCGCTCAGCCAGCGCGGCATTTTGTTGCGCGTCAGTTGAAGCGTGACGACGTGACAAAACTCGTGCCACAGGACCGCCTGCCAGTTGGCCGGATGCGCCGACTGCGACGCGGGACTGTTGGCGGTGATGACGCTGCCAAAGCAAACGCCCAGGTAGCCCGGATTACCCGGCATCCCAAAAGTGCGCACGCCAAAATCCTTTGGCTGGGCGAATATCTCCACGGTCACCGGCTCGGTGAGGGTCAGGCCGTACTTCGCGCAGAGCGTTTCCCGCGCGCGCTCGAGCAGCCCGAGGACTTCCTCTCCGTAGACAGGCGCCTCGTTGGTCGCCATGCGGAGGACGAAGTGTTGGTTGGTCAGCGTGGCAAACTTCGCCATGCTGTCGTGAAGCGTGACGAGATTGAAGGCGGTCACGTCGTAGCCGTCGGCCTCGTGCACGGCCTGGGCGAGGGACCAGCCGTCCGCCTCGCGGCCCAGGCGCAATTCGTCCTGCGCAAGCTGGATGCGGGCGGGAAGGTAATTCTTGTCGAGTGCCAGCGCCTGGCGCTGGCGCGCCGCGCCTTCGGCGAACCGGTATTTCTGCGAGAGCTTGCGGCCAATGAGGTGGTCCACCGCGGGGTCGCTGTCCCAGAACTTGAGCGCGTTGCCGCGGGCGCGGGCTTCGCCGTTCGTGTCGTTGGCCAGATGGGCGATGACGGCGCGGAAGGCCCATGCCTCGGGATGCCACGGGTTCACGGCCAGTGCCTGATCGAGTGTCTTGCCGGCGGCGGCGTACTCCTCGCCGTCGATGAGGTGGTCGGCCAGGAGGAGGTAACTGGCAACGTGATTTGAATTGTATTCGAGCGCCTTTTGGAGCGACTCGATCATACGCTTACGGTCATTGGGGGCGAAAGCGCGGGCCAGGCCGTAGTGCAGTTCGGGGTCGCGGGGAAATTTCTTTAGGCCGTCGCCGAATGATTTTGCGGCAATCTGGAAGTCGCCTTTTTCGAGGGCAAGCTGGCCGCTCGCCAGGTAAGGATCGCGGTGGTCCGGGTCGCGCTTGCGGGCGCGGTCGAAGTAGAATTCGAGCACGCGCTTCGGATCGATGCCCAGGAGCAGCGCGGTCTGGCCGATGGCGGTCATGTTGGCGGCGTCCTGGTAAGACCACATTCGGTAGCCGGCGAGGTTGTCAATCTGGCGGAGCATCTGCGCGGCTTCTTCGAGCTGGCCGTTGCGGCGGCAGACCTCGTGGCCGAGCAGGCGCAGCTTCACGCTCCACGGAAAGCGGTCGAGGTTCGTCGTAACGGCCGAGTAGGCGTTCGTGTAGCGGCCCACCGCGAGGAGCGAACGGGTGAGCAGGACGCGCCATTCATCGGAGGATACCTCGTCCGCGATGGCTTTGCTGCACGCCTGGATGCAATCGGTGTAACTGCCTTTGATGAACAGGTCGCGCGTCTCGTCGAGATCGACGGCTGCGCCCGCCGGCAGGGCCAGGAAACTGAAAGACGCCACGAGAGGCCCCCACCTCCGCCTGGGGGAACATCGGCGCGGCGTGACTTTCATGGGTTGCTTATAGCCCAGTCCGGCGCTTGGAACAAGCTCGGCAATCCGGAATGTGTGAATCGCCGACGCATCTAATGGCGTGACCGCGACTGCGTGCGGCGAATGTTGTCGAGATGGATTTCCACACTTTGCAAAGTGTGGAATATGTCTGCATCTCCTCCGCTCCAGCCCACGCTTTGGCGCACTTGTCGCGTGCTGGCCAAGCGGCACCGCCTGAAGATTTTAGGCCTGCTGGTGCAATCACCTGAGATGAGTGTGTGACGGATACATGGGAGTTTCGTGCTTCCTTCGTCTGCTCGTCCGGCCTAAATTCTCCTGAATGGAAACCACGAGTATCAGCTCGGTCTTCACGCCTGCCGAAGTGCCGGCGGCGACCCGGGCCCGGCTGGTCAAAGCGCGCGCGCCCTGGCCTTGCACGGCGGTGGTGTTCGCCGCGATGTGCATCCTGGTCGGCATCGTGTGGGACATTTCGTGGCATGAAACCATCGGGCGCGACACGTTCTGGACGCCTGCGCACATCTGCATTCAACTTGGCGCGATGATTGGGGGTCTGGTCTGTGGCTGGCTGGTGCTCCAAGCGACCTTTTTCGGCAGCGAGGCGCAGCGCGCGTCCGCGGTGCGCGTCTGGGGGTTGCGCGGTCCGCTGGGCGCGTGGGTGACGATCTGGGGCGCGCTGGCGATGATCACCAGCGCCCCATTCGATAACTGGTGGCACAATGCCTACGGACTGGACGTGAAAATCCTGAGCCCGCCCCATTCGGTGCTGGCGGCCGGGATGTACTTCGTTGTGTTCGGCGGCCTGTTGCAGGTGCTAAGCCTCCAGAATCGCGCCGCGGCCGAAGGCGGCACAGCGGGCCGATGGTTGTTCGTCTGGGCGGGCGGCATCCTCCTCTGCATGGCGAGCATTATGATCATGGAGAAGACTTTTCCCAATCAGCAGCACGCGGGTGGATTCTACCGCACGACGATGTTGGTTTTTCCGTTTTTCATCTTCCCCATCGCGCGCGCGGCCAAAGTGCCGATGCCGGCGACCACCGTTACGGCGATCTACATGCTGCTGATGGGGGCGGCCGTGTGGGTTCTCCCTCGATTGCCGGGCCAGCCGATGTTGGCGCCGATTTACAACCCGGTCACACACATGGTGCCACCGCCGTTTCCGATGCTGCTCATGGTGCCGGCGCTGGCGATTGACGGCGCGATGCTGGTGTATGGGCGCGGGCGCGGGTGGTGGCGGGACGTCTTGATCGTATTCGTGGGCGGTGGCGGCTTTGCGGCGCTATTCGGCATGACGCAGTGGAACATTTCGAAATTCCTGCTGACGCCCGCGGCGCACAACTGGTTCTTCGTCGGCAACCGCTACTGGCCCTTCGATACACCGCAAGCCGACTGGCGGCAGCAATTCTGGGACTTGGGCCCGGACCCTGTGAACCTCAAGGCCATGTTGTGGGCGCTGGGATTGGCGCTGGTTTCTTCCGCCCTGGGGCTGGCTCTGGGCAACTGGATGGCGCGCTTGAAGCGCTAAACGCGGAATAGAAGCTGCCGAGCACTTCAATATTTCCGCCCTTCCAATCGCGGCTCCGGCAGGCACGGTCCCATTGAAACTTACGGACCAGTCGGAAGCCAGTCCTACGTCTTCGCCAAATCCTCCACCAGCCGCAACACCAGCGCCGTCCAGCCCGTCTGATGCGAGGCGCCCAGGCCGCGGCCGGTTTCACCGTGGAAGCATTCGTGGAAGAGCACCAGGTCGCGCCAGTGCGGGTCGGCGCTCCAGCGGGCATCCTCTCCGTGGCAGGGACGGCGGCCCGAATTGCCGGGCAGGAAAAGGCTGGCGAGTCTCCGGCTGAGTTCCCGGGCGACTTCCCTCAAGTCCATGTAGCGGCCCGAGCCGGTGGGACATTCGACCTTGAGGTGGTCGCGGTAGAAGTGGTGATAGCGTTCGAGCGCCTCGACCAGGAGGTAGTTTACGGGAAACCAAATCGGCCCGCGCCAGTTGGAGTTGCCGCCAAACAGCCAGGTGTTCGACTCCCCGGGCACGTAGTCCACGCGGTGGACTTCGCCGCCGGCGTGGAATTCGAACGGCTGGCGCTCGTGAAACTTCGATAGAGACCGCACTCCGTGCGGCGAAAGGAATTCGTTTTCGTCGAGCAGATACCGGAGCACGCGCTCCAGGCGCTCGCGCGAAGGAATCGCCAGCAGCCGCCGGCCGTGCCCGTGCCCGCGTTCACAATAGCTGATGTGCCGCGACAGGTCGGGGCGGCTTTCCAGGAACCAGTTGAGCCGTTTCCAGAATCCCGGAAGCGCGCGGCAGGATTCCTCCTCCAGAATTTCCACGGCGATGAGCGGCAGCAGGCCGACCATCGAGCGGGTCTTGAGCGGCTCTTCGGAGTGATCGAACTGGATTTCGTCGTAGTAGAAACCGTCGGCTTCGTCCCACAGGCCGGTGCCGCCGACGGTGTTCATCGCGTCGGCGATCTGGACGAAGTGCTCGAAAAACTTCGAAGCCATGTCCTCATAGGCCGGGAGGATTCGCCCTCCGTCCCGCGCCAGTTCGAGCGCCATGTGGAGCATCGTGGAACAGTAGAAGGCCATCCACGCCGTGCCGTCGGCCTGACGGAGCGCGCCGCCGGTGGGCAGCGGCTTGGAGCGGTCGAAGACGCCGATGTTGTCCAGCCCGAGGAACCCGCCGGCAAAAAGGTTTTTGCCGTGGGCATCCTTGCGGTTGACCCACCAGGTGAAGTTGAGCAGCAGCTTCTGGAAAACGCTTTCGAGAAAATCGCGATCGCGCTGGCCCGCCTGGGCGGCGATCTTGTAAACGCGCCACGCGGCCCAGGCGTGGACCGGCGGGTTCACGTCGCCAAACGCGAATTCGTAGGCGGGGATCTGTCCGTTGGGATGCATGTACCATTCGCGCAACAACAATTTGAGCTGTTCCTTGGCGAAGGCGGGATCCACGCGGGCCAGGGGCACCATGTGGAACGCCAGGTCCCACGCGGCAAACCACGGGTACTCCCACTTATCGGGCATCGACAGGATGTCGCGACTGTAAAGGTGGCGCCATTGGTTGTTGCGCCCGGTCTGGCGGCCGGGTGGCGGTGGCGGCATGCCGGGATCGCCCTTCAGCCAGTCGTCCACGACGAAGTGGTAAAACTGTTTGGACCAGAGCAGCCCTGCGTAACCCTGACGAAGGACACTGCGCTGCTCTGGCGAAAGCTTTCCAGGCGACAACGCCACGAAGAACTCGTCCGCCTCCTTCAGGCGGGTCGCGAAAACCTTGTCGAACCCGGCGCCGAGCGGCGCGACGGGCGAACCGGCTTCGCTGAACAGTCGCAGGCAAACGGCTTGCGAGCCGCCGGCCGGGATCGTCAGAACGTAGTGGGCCGCGGCTTTCGAGCCGGCGCCCGCGGGGTTCACCGCGTCGCGCCGGCCGTGGACGACGTACTCGTGGAATGCGTCCTTGACGAACCCGGCCTCGTCGCCCACGCCCCACAGTTTGCGCCCGTTGCTTTCGTTTTCGGTGAAGAGGAGCGGCGGTGGCCGTCCGTCGGGCCCCGGTCCGACAGCGAGGGTGAATGAGCCGAGGGTCTCGTGCATTCCGGAGATGCGGGCGCCGTCTTGTTGCTTTTCAGCGCGCAGCCGTGGTCTCAGGCCGCAGCCTTCGTGCGCGCAGCCCCACGACCACGTGTTGCGGAACCAGAGCGTCGGCAGCAAATGGAGGGTGGCCGGATCCGGTCCGCGGTTGTGGACGGTGAGGCGGATGAGGACATCATCGGGCGACTGCTTGGCGTATTCTGCGAATACGTCGAAGTAGCGATTCCCATCGAAGACGCCCGTATCAGCCAGTTCGAATTCGCTCTCCTGCTTGCCGCGCCGACGGTTTTCCTCGACGAGCCGCGCGTAGGGGAACTCGGCCTGCGGATACTTGTAGAGCGCCTTCATGTAAGAGTGCGTCGGTGTCGAATCGAGGTAGAAGTATTGCTCCTTCACGTCTTCGCCGTGGTTGCCTTCATTGCCCGTGAGGCCGAACAGGCGCTCTTTGAGGAAGGGATCCTGGCCGTTCCACAAGGCGAGCGCGAAGCAGAGCCGGCATTCGCGATCGGTGATGCCGAGCAGGCCGTCTTCACCCCAGCGGTAAGCGCGCCGGCGGGCGTGGTCGTGGGGAAGATACTCCCAACACGTGCCCATCTCCGAGTAGTCCTCGCGCACCGTGGCCCATTGGCGCTCGCTGAGATAGGGGCCCCAGCGTTTCCAATTCTTCTGGCGGACCGCATCCTCCGCCAGGCGCTGCGCCTCGGCCGTGCCCGCGGCGCGGTGGATGAACTCGGTACGGCTCGTCGTGTTCATGATGGAGTCGATGCAGAGTAGCTGCGACCGTCAGGTCGCGGGCAGAATTCTTTGGCAATCGATCCCGACATTCAATGCTCCGATCGCACGATCTCACGGTGGCAGCGACGCTGAGCAATGCCACCCGCTTTTCGGCAGAGTGCGATTCCTGGATTCGGAATCCGGAAGGAGGTCGAACCGCTCTTATCGCAGCTTCAGCCCGCGCCAGCCGTGAACCTTATCTGCAGCCTTAAACAGTCTGCAATTCGCGCACGTGGGCGATGTCGCGACGTGCGATGGGACGCACCTGGGTGGGCCGCAGCGTGGCCACGGCGACCGTTTCCCCGGCCAGCGTCATGAACTCGACTTCGTAGCCGGCGCCGCCTTGATGAACGTGGACGACGGTGCCGATGTCGCCGGCTTGCAAGCCTTCGTCGGGGAGGTCTTGAGTCAACACTATGCAATCGTGTTCCTGAATCATAACTGGGCTAGAGGATACGCGGTGATCAGGCGAGGCGCAATCTCACCTTGGTCTACCTGCCAGACCGTGCGCACGCGAGGGCGGCGCCCGTCCGGGGCTGCCAGTTCCCCCTCGACTTCGTAGCGCGGGCCGAAGCCCGTTTCCCTGGTGCGGCTCACGTCATGACGCTGACCCTGTTCGCGCAATGCTTCGGCGAGTAATTCCCACGCTTCCAGGCGAAAGCCGAACTGAGCGAAGAAGCGCGCCTTGCTGGCGCCAAAACGATGCGCCGAATTCAACAGATAGTCGGCAATTTTTCTCGCTCGATAATGGCCAGGTCGGCGTTCGGGAGCTTCATCGTCCGAAAGTGTGTGAACGCAACGGACAGTCATTACAATTATTCGGCCAGCAGCTTCTCGACTTTTCCGGCAAGGTTTTCGCGGGCATTGAGGTCGCGAAGGTTGCCCTTCTTGTCGATGAGCCACATTGCCGGGATGGCCGCAATGTCGAACTGCTCGCCGAATCCGCCACGGTCAGGGTTCTCCTCGTAGTGCTGCGGCCATTCCATTTTTTCGCGTTTGAGCACCCGTTCGAGCGCTGGTTTATCGTGGTCGAAGCTGAGACCGACGATCTCGAAACCTTTCGGGTGAAATTTTTCGTAGGCGGCTTTCACTTTCGGCAATTCGGCCATGCACGGACCGCACCAGGTCGCCCAGAAATCCACGAGCACGACCTTGCCCTTCATCGACTGCAAGTCGACCTCGCGCCCGTCCACGGCTTTGAACTTCAATTCCAGCGGCTTGCCGATTCGGTTGACCTTTTTCAACAGGGCCCGCGACGCTTCCTGGACTTCCGGTTCACCCGTCGCATCGGCGGCCTCGACGGCCAGGGCGCGCGCCTTGTCCGGCTCGTTGTTATTCAGGCGACCCTCCGCCGGGGTCAACAGCAACGCCGCCATCTCAGTGCGGTTAGTGAATTCCTTCTGCAGCGCGCGGACCGACGCCTCCATTTTGTCGAGGTCCGCGCCGGTGATGGCTTCGGCATTGCGTGAGAGCACGCGTTCGACCTGTTGGAGGCGCACCTCAAAACGCTCCTCCTCGGGCAGCTTTGGATCCTTGAGCCGGGCTTCGTCCAGCGCCTCGATGCGCGCGGCGACGTTCGTGTTGCCAAGCTGCGCCGCCAGGTCCAGCAGAAAACGCTCGCGCTCGCGGGCTTCCGGAGCCCTCACGTGGTCGGCATATTTCGTATAGAACTGCCGCGCCTTGTCGGCGGCCAGCGCGAGGAGGATCGAATTGGTTCGCTGGAACGCGCTCAGGGCCTCCTGGGACGGCGCGGTCGTCTCCCACTCGGCGGGCGCGGCCGGCGGTTCCATGGCCTGGAGCAATTCCATCCACGCTTTGTCACCTTCGGTGAGGGGGGCATTGGAAGCGGGCAGGCCGAGGACCTCGGCCGGCAACGAGTCCTCCGTGGCCACCAGAACCTCGGGCGCCGGTTTGGAGGCCCCCGACCGATCCGCAGCCGGAGACTGTTTTGGCGTGGCAGGCGCGTCTGAGACGCTGGCCCGCGGCTTGCAACCGAGCGCGACGGTCACCACGAACAGAGCGCACCAAAAAAGCATTTTGTTCATGGATACATCCTGAATCAGGCAGTTGTAACTAAACTAAAGAACGGAAACCACAGATCAACACACCGCGGCTGACGCCGCAACCAAAGTCGATAACCGCAAAAAACGCATAGAACGCAGAGCTGGAAAGGCTTCTCTTTGTGTTCTTTGCGTTCTTTGCGGTTATCGACTTTGGTTGCGCCACCAGCCGCGCCAGGTCCATCTGTGGTTTCAACTGCTCTTCTTAGGTTCATTCACTTCATCGCCGGTTTCACCCGCGGTCAAATTTGGGCGCGGCAACGATTCCAGTTTGGCCAGCAGCAACTTCACTCGCCGCCGGTTGCCGGGCTGGCTGAAGTCCGCTTCGCGTCCGGCCGACTTCGACTCCAAGGCCAACCGCACGGTCTCCTGAAGCGTCGCAACTTCTCCCGCCGAAATTTCGAGGCTCATTTTGTCCTCCTGCTCCAGACGCACGGCCTTGCGGGCGAATTCGAGGAGCACGGCGCACGGCTCGAGGCAAGGGATGACGCTTTTGGCGCCGGCCTCGTCGGCCGCCAGGCCGGGTACGGTCCAGAGCCGGCGCTTCAGGCAAAAGCGGGCATGGCAACACGCGACTGCGACCCGCCCTGCTTGGGCGTCATCAAGCATCGTCGTGATGCGATACATGCCGGTCTGCCGTGCAGTGAACTCGCGATAGTGGGTCACCGGCGGGACGGGCTCGCCGGCGGCAAACCAATCCGCAATCGCGCCCGGATACAGCCGCTCCAACGCGACGCCAAGTTGCTCGACGTCCGCGGAGGCGGTCCGCCAGCCGGAAGCAAGATTGGGGGCGGACTTCAACGGGCGAAAGTCGCCGTCGGCGGTGGACTGAGCCAAAGTTCGCAGTGCCTCGGGCGCAAGTTCCCGCAAATGACGGGCGTCCACCGACCGGTCGTCGACGTGTCGAAGCTCGAACCCCTGGTCCAGCCGGCGGACGAGCACCTGTGCCAGCACGAAGGCGTCGCCGAGTTGGGCGGCGAACTGGCGGAGCGCCGGATTCGGTGTGGCCGTCACGATTTGTCAGGTTAGAGCAGCGCGGGGGGGAAAGGAATGATTTTAGTTGTCGCTGCGGGAGCCGGGGGGCATTAAGCCGTCATGCACTACGTGAATGCGGCGTTCATCGGGCTAGTGGCCGGGGTGACGAGCGGGCTGTTCGGGGTCGGCGGCGGCATCGTGATGGTGCCCGCGATGTTTTACCTGCTCAAAGTCGACATCAAGACCGCAATCGGCACGTCGCTGGTCGTGATCATTCCGACGGCGATTGCCGGCGCCCTCAAGCACCAGAACTTGAATCAAATTGATTGGCGCGTCGCGGTGTCCCTGGCGCCGCTGGCGGTCGCAGGCGGATTTCTTGGGGCGTATCTGACCGGCCAGTTCGACGCGGACGTGCTGAAGAAGCTCTTCGGCGGCCTGCTGGTGCTGGCGGGGATTTACACGGTTTGTTTCAAATGACTTGCAAAAAGCCGGTTTGAAAGCGGTCCCTCACCCGGCGTTGCCGTTGGCCGCACCCCCGGCAACACCCTGCCAAAAATCTTCTGATCGGCTATTGACAAGTTGGCCCTTAATTGCCAAGCTTCCCTTGGTTCGAGTGGCAGAACGTTTCTTCAGCGGGGTTCTCCACCCCCACCTCCTTGGCGTCTGTTGCTCGAACCATATTAGATTTTGGAAACCCACTTCGCGGTTGACTCTGCGGAGTGGGTTTTCTACGTTCTGCCTCCCCATCGCGGGGGTGTAGCTCAATTGGTTAGAGCGCTGCCCTGTCACGGCAGAGGTTACGGGTTCGAGCCCCGCCACTCCCGCCACCTGGTTCGACCCGCCTCACCGCGCCGCGAGCGCGGCCAACGTCCCGGCCAGCACCCGCACTCCCTGATGGATTTGTTCCGGCGTCGAGTATTCGTCCGGCCGGTGGCTCACTCCGCCGCGGCAGGGGATGAAGATCATCATCATTGGGCAGAGCAGCGCCATGAAGAGTGAATCATGATAGGCGCGGCTAATCATGCGCCGGGCCGGAAGCTGGAGCCGTTCGCACACCGACGCGACCGTGTGGACCAACTCCGCGTCGCACAAAGCGGGCGGATCGGCGTTAAGCGTTTGCAAGTTCCACTCGATGCGACGCCGGCGGCAAACTTCGGCGACCGCCTGCTCGATCTGCCGAAGCGCCGCGTCGCGTGCGGGCTGTTGCGTGTCGCGCACGTCGATTTCCAGAAGCGCGCGGCTCGGGACGCTGTTCACCGCGCCTGGCTCAATACGGAATAGCCCCGTGGTGCCCACGGTGTCCTTGCTCCCGGTCGAAGTCACCGCCCGTTCGACGGCCAGCGCGATTTCGGCCCCCGCGAGCAGCGCGTCGCGGCGTTCGGGCATCAGGACGGCGCCCGCGTGGCCGCCCTCCCCTGTCAGTTCCAGCCGCAACGTTGCGGGCGCGGCAATCTTCTCGACGATGCCGATGGGGATGCCTTCGCGTTCGAGCAAAGGCCCTTGCTCGATGTGCAATTCGACGAATGCGCTGTAGCACCCGCGAGACAGCCGCACCGATTCAAGCGCCGCCTCCGCGCAACCGGCCCGCCTGCGCCATTGTTCGAGTGTCACTCCTTCGCTGTCCCGTAGGCCAGCGGCCTTCTCCGGCGCGAGCACCCCCGAGAGCAGCCGGCTGCCCAGGCACCCGATCCCTAAACGCGTAGGCTCCTCGGCGGTGAAGACGATCAGTTCGACCGCGCGGGCCGGCTCGAATCCCGCCCGCTTCAGCGCACGAATTGCCTCGAGACCCCCAAGCACGCCCACAACCCCGTCGAATTTTCCCGCGTTCGGGATGGCGTCGATGTGCGACCCGGTCGCGACGGGCGGCAATGCCGGATTCTTGCCCGGCCAGCGCGCGAAGAGATTGCCCACTGCGTCTTCCCGCAGCGCCAACCCGGCATCACCGCAGAGTTGCTTGACGAACTTCCGCGCCCGGAGGTCCGCCTCCGAGAAAAGGACGCGCGTGACCACCGGGGCCGGTTGCTCGGAGATTTCGGCGAGCGCGTCGATTTCTCGCTGCAGCGCGGCCGAATCGATTTGCACCTGGAGCGTTTCGGACACCGGGGCGATTAGACCGGGTGCGCGACAGGAATTCCAGTTCCCCGTAGCCGTGACCACGAGGGGAGCGGGAGGTTAGTACTCCACGCGATAATAGCCGGTGAGACTCGTGGCTGCGGGGTCTGTTGCTGTCACCAGCGAGCCAGTCCCCTCGATGGCGAACACGGGAGACCACGGGCCGCCGCTGGGCGAAGCGCTTCGGCTGACCTGATAGTGGGTGCCTTCCTCCGCGTAGAACTGGAATTGGAACTGAGAGCCGGCGCGCGATGGATTGAGCAGGCGCAACGAGTAGAGTCGATAAAACGCCGCGTCGCTCGTCCCCGCAGGGACGGTGACCGTGATGACGCCGCCGGTGGGAACGGCCGTCTCGGTGAGAACAGTGCGCCACGCCCCGGAGCCGAGGCTGGAGGAGCGTTGCACGGAATAACCGACCTCGCTTGCTGAGGGAAATTGAAAGATGACATTAGCGCCGTCGCGCGACGCCTTGAACAGTTGCACCGGCGTCGGCGCGTAGAAGCCGGGAGATTTCGCGGTGAACAAAATGGGGGAATAAAAAAGCGCCGCTTCATCCGGCGCAAGGGTGGGCGCGACGGGATCCCAGCCATACTCGGCGGTGAACAGGCACGAGATGAACTGCTGATTCTGACGGTCCCATTTGCGCACAACGGTGGAATCCGGCGGGTTCATGGGACAATCGTTAAAGTCAGCGCAAAATCCGCAGGCGTACTGGGGCAGAACGCCGGAGACCGATTCGCCCGCCGGGAATGTGACGCACATCGGGGGCCACGGTTCCCCTACGAACGTGATTCGCTTCGGCACCGGCAGCCACAGGAATCCGCCCTCGGGCCGGCGTAGCATCGCCGCGCCGTCGGCCCATCCGGTTTGAGACGTGAACTCGTTGGCTGGCCCAAAAGTCCGGCTCAAGGGATCCCAGGGAAGAAAGAAACTTCCGGAGGGCAGGCCAGCGAAGAGGTTTGAAACCGTGTTGTTCCCCGCATTGAATGGGTTGGCGACGAGGTTCGATCCAGCGACGAACTCCGCGTCGCTGTATCCGATGACGTTGACCGAGTAACGCGTTTGTGCAGTGGCCTGGGAGAATCCACCCCCGGCGAGCAGGAGAATCGCGGCGATGCGGAAGGGATCCCCAAGGCGAGGTCGCAAGGATTTCATGCGTTCAAATACTGATTGGTTATCGCTGAACAAAAATCGAAACTGCCTGATTGTCAAGACCGAGCGGCAACCCAAATCCACACGTAATTTCGGACAGCAGGCCTTAACCACGGAGGAACACGAATGGACTTCATTCTCGTGGAAGATTTCTTTCCACGGAATGTAAAACAATTTGCCACGAGTCGAATCGGAGGCCGACCGCGCGACGATAACCCGTTGAGTGGGAGGCTCCATTTGTTTTCGCCGGTTGGCATCATCTTTGCATACCGGTATTTCGCAGCACCGGCCGTGCTCACTGAGACAGAATAGGACGTCTCAGTGAGAAGGTTACAGCGAATCATCCTGTCATTGGATGATGAGTGGGCCGTGCGCAAAATGCTCAGCTAAGAATCGCCTGCTAATAACTAGCGATGTCGAGCCCGCCGCCTGTCGACAGGAGGTCGAACGGGTGTTTGCTGGCAACCGATCTCACAGCTTTTTCTGAGTCCAACTTCGATTTCTGGCGCTTGGGCGTCAGGGAAACCCTGAGTGGGGTGAGCCGTGTCTCAAACCCTGTTCTCACTGGAACGCCGAGCTGCGGCTCATGTTCTACAATGCGGGTTCCAAGTGGGATGAATGAAAGTACACATGACAAACACACACAGAACACTAGTGGGCGGGATCCTGGCCTTGGGCCTGGTCTTGCCAATGGCAACGGTGAATGGACAAAGCCAGCCATCGGCCAAAGTCACGGCCAAGACGGCCAATCTGATCTTGTTGCCGGAAACCACCGGCACGGGCGGCTGGCAAACCTTGTTGGCCAACACGATCAAAACAGCCAATCAGAAAGACATGTTCATCGGCGCCTCGTTCGAAGTCGGCCTGTACACTCGAACCCTGGTCAAAAGCCGCAACCTGGTGCCCGACACCTCCATCGCCAAGGGCGACGTGGAGGTCCGCGTGCTGCTCGACGGGCACGCTGTTGAGCCTGGCACAGTGGTGTTCGGCCGGAGGTCCCAAACGCTCACCGCCACGTTGGAGGGAGCCATCGGGGGTTGTCTGAGTCTGGTCACCAACCTCGACGGGTCCGTGAGCATTGTCGTGGATCCGCTTTGCGTAACTCCCGAAGAGATCGAGCTGATCCTCTCGACGCTGGACGCGGCGACGTTCAACTTCGTGGCCGTGGACGTGCCCCAAGGGATCCACACCATCAGCGTCCAGGCCCGGATCGACACCTCGGGCAGCGCCCAGCAAGGTTCGTTCGCCGCGACTGGAACGGTCGGCAAGGGTACCCTGACAGTTGAATCCGTCCGGCTGATAAAAGATCCGAATGTGGTTCTGGAAGTCCCATAGCACTCTCGGGCTATGGGGGGCAGGGGGGCGGAAGTTTGCTTTCCTTATCCGTCGATGGGTTCGCAGGCTTCCAGCTCCCCCGCCCGAAAAATGCCTTGCGCGCGTTGGCCATCTTGTAGCGTGGTCAACGGGCCCTCAACGCTTCGAGCTACGCGAATTCGTCCCAAGATACCGCGGCGTCACCGTAAAGTCGAAGAGGTGCCGATTGGATAGCGACCGTCACGCTGAGTGACGACGCGCCGTCCGCGACATCCAGGCCCCAACGACATTGCGGTGGCGTCCGCGGTTTCTGGCCGCCCTGTGGGAATCTCATGGCGCCTCGGTCAGCCGTTCACGCGCCTGCACCAACAAGCGTTTCAGCCGTGCCGGCAGGCGGCCGACGAGGGGATCGAACTGTGTCATGCGCTCGGCCGCCCGCGCCAGGAGCCGCACCATTCCGCAAGCATCCGCGACGCTCACGAACTCAGCCGCAAGGCGTCCGCGCGGGCCGCAATTGTGATAATTGCCCAAGGCGATGCAAACGCCCGCAGTGGTCAGCCCCAATTCCTGGTACGCCGTCGCCTCGCAAGTGCCCCCCGACATCAACGCGCGTTGAAAGGCGAATCGCCGATCTTCACTTTGCAGGTCGTCAGCGACTTCCGTCAGGAAGCGCGTCGCCTTCGAATCAAAGATCGACGAGCGATCACCGACGCGAATGATAACGCCGCGCCCCATCGCCACCGAAGGCAACTCCTTGCTGGTTTCCAGCGAGATCACAAGTCCGCCCCGCGGGAGTAATCCCGCTCCGGCCACGGTCAATGCCCCCATGAAACCGACTTCCTCCGCGCGGGAAATGACGCCGATGACATGGACCTTCCGGCCAAGCCGTTTGAGTTCGATCAGCGCGGCGAGGACCGACGCGACACCTACCAGGTCGTCGCACGAGCGCCCGTGGATGCGCCCATCGCGCACGGCGAAATCCTCCATCTCCCAAACTGCGAAGGTGGGGCGCGGGTACGGCGCTAGCGTAGCTGCAACCGTGAGGTCGCGGGACGCGGACGCTTGAGCTTGGGCGTCGGCATCGAGTTCGTGACCGCTTGTGAATCCAGCCCGCGACCTCACGGTCGCAGTTACGCTAAGCGCATACGGACGCGGCCGGTGGGCCGTGGCGCGCCGCGTGGCACGGAGTTCGAGTTGCTTGGGGGCTCCTTCGCCCACACGCCGGAAGATTTTCGCGGGAATTGCGCCGGGGAGCAACCGCACCGGCACACCTTGACGAAAATACCGCGAAGGCACGCCGCCGTTGAACCGGGCGAGCCAGCGGCCAGGGGCCAGTTCGCGGACGATTTCAAAACCAGGATGGTCCATGTGCGCCGCCAGCACCAACGGCCGCGCGCGCCGGGCGGTCTTCAATTCGACCAGGATGTTGCCGAAGCGGTCGCGATGGAACTCCAGGCCGTGTTCCGTGCACAACCGCTCGACCGCCTCGCGGACGCCGGCCTCGTGGAACGGCGCGGCGGGACAACGCATCAACCGGCCCGCAATCCTGGAAAATTCTTTGGCAGTCATTCGAGGCAAGTTCAGCGCAGAAACAGTTCGGCAGCGGCATCGGCAAACCGGAGGCCCTGGCGCGTCAGGCAAAAGCCCTGGGCATCGCCGCAACCCCAGCCGCGTCCGACCAGATCGGCCATTTCCGTCTTCCACTCCAATCGCAGGTCGAATCCGGTCCGCTCCCGGAACGGCTCGAAGGCCCAGCCGGCGTTCATCCGCAGGCCGAAGGCCGCCGTCTCGCCGGCGCGGCGAAGAGGCGGGAGTTCCTCTCGGGACTCGACGGGGCGCTTGCCCTGTTCGAGTTGCTCGCAATAGAGGCGCGTGTTGGACCAGTTTTTAGTTCGCACGCCCCGGACGTAACCGGCGGCGGACGGTCCCAGCCCGTGGTAGGAACCGCCGCGCCAGTAGTTCACGTTGTGCCGGCAGGCCGAGGCGGGAATGGAGGGATGAGGTGAAGAAGTGATGGAGTGATGGAGTGTTGGAGTAATGGAGTGATGGAGTGATGGAGTGATGGAGTGTTGCCGATCTGGCGTTCCAGCACTCCAACACTCCAACACTCCGTTCCCTCGTGCGAAGTTCGCAATCTCGTACTGCGCGAGACCCGCGCCCGCCGCGCGGTCGATCAATTCCTCGTACATCCCGCACGCCAGGTCTTCGTCGATGTCAAACTCGCCTGCCTTCATTTGTTCGAACAACGGCGTATCCTCCTCGTAAATGACCTCGTAGCACGAGAGGTGTTCGCTGCCGAGCGCGAAGGCTTCGTCGAGCGTTGCGCGCCAAACTTCCATCCTCTGGCCGGGAATGGCGAACATGAGGTCGACGTTCACGTTGTCGAAGCCGGCGGCGCGCAGCGCGTCGAATGATTTGAAGACCATCGCCCGTGAGTGAACGCGGCCGAGCCGGTCGAGAAGTGATTCGTCGAGCGACTGAACGCCCATCGAGATGCGGTTCACGCCGTGGTCGCGCCAGAGCCGGGCCTTGTCGGCGGACACCGTGGCCGGGTTGCACTCGATGGTCCATTCGGCCGCGCCGAGCAGCCCGAACCGCTCCATCGCGGCCAGAATCGTTTTCCACTGGGCCAGGCTCAGGATGGAGGGCGTTCCGCCGCCAAAGAAGACGGTCTCCGGCCTGAGATCGGGCGCGACGAGTTCGAGTTCGCGAATCAGCGCGGCGGCGTAGCGATTCATGACCTCCCCGCTCGATGCCTCCGAGTAGAACGCGCAGTACTCGCACTTGTGCGCGCAGAACGGCACGTGGACGTACAGGCTGGTCACCGGCCCGAGTTCCTTCGACATGCCGCGACGATAAGAGCCGCGGGAAGAAAGGAGGAGAGAAAAACGATTCAGCATGGAGTTTCCGGCGACGCGGGGAAGCTCTTGCCCGGATAATTCACACCGAGCATGAAACGACTACAGCCTGTAGCCGCCGACGTGAGGAGGCGGACTCGTTTGCACGTTTAGCCCATCCGCCTCCTCACGTCGGCGGCTACGACGCATATGAAATACGCAGGCTAGTCCAAGTCACAACACTCGAGAGCAACTCCGGTTGCCTCTGCAAAGTCACAGCAAGAATCGGGTGGGACGGTGAAGGAGGCGTCGTAGTATGGACGCATGAACGATTATGAACGCATCGCCCAGGTGATTCGGCTCCTCGATGAGCGGCACGACGCCCGGCTTTCGCTCGCAGAGATGGCGGGGATCGCCGGACTCAGCGAATCGCATTTCCATCGTCTGTTCCGTCGCTGGGCGGGAGTGACGCCGAAAGATTTCCTGCAATGTCTCACGGCGCAGTTCGCAAAGGAACGTCTGCGGGAATCGGCCAGCGTCCTCGAAGCCGCCCTGGAGGCCGGCCTGTCCGGCCCCGGCCGATTGCACGACCTCATGGTCACGCTGGAGGCAGCCTCGCCCGGCGAATGGAAGAGCCGGGGCGCGGGCGCGCGGATTCACTGGGGTTTTTCCGAGAGTCCGTTTGGACGCTGCTCGATCGGTTGGAACACGCGTGGAATTTGCCATCTGGGATTTCTCGACACCTTGAACGGCGACGACGAACCCGCCGAACTCAAGGCAGACTGGACGGCAGCCGAGCGCGTTCGGGATGACCGACTCGCGCAGCGCCGGTGCAATCAGATATTCAGCAGGAAGTCAGGTTCGAGCATGCAACTCAGCGCGCTCGTTCAAGGCACCCCATTTCAGGTGAAGGTGTGGCGGGCCTTGCTCAGGATCCCACCGGGTTGTTTGGCCAGCTACGGCTGGATCGCCCGAACAATTGGCGAACCGCGCGCCGTCCGGGCCGTGGGCAGCGCCTGCGGGCAGAATCCCGTCGCGTATCTGATCCCGTGCCATCGAGTGATTCGCGAGACGGGCATTGTGCAAGGCTACCGCTGGGGCGCCCCGCGCAAACGCGCAATCGTCGCCTGGGAGGCAGCAGGCCGGTTGACCAACGATTGACAAAGGTCGGTGTCGTGTTCAGGATGAATCCAACAAAAATAGGACCGACAAGTGTCGCCGTGTTATTTGAAGATACTTGCGGCAACCTCGTGCAACTCTTTCAGAACTGATTTCTGAAAAACTAACCGGAGAAGATTCTATGCTCAAAACAATCCTCATCATCGTCGCTGTCGTTGTTGTTCTCTTTGTCATCGTAGTCGCCCTCCAACCCGCCGATTTCCGCGTCGCGCGGAGCGCCGCCATGTCCGCCCCGCCGGCGACGGTGTTTGCTCAAGTGAACGATTTTCACAATTGGGACGCATGGTCCCCTTGGGCTAAACTGGATCCGGCGGCCAAAAATTCGTTCGAGGGCACGGCGGCGGGAACCGGCGCCATCTTCCGATGGGCGGGCAATAAGGAGGTCGGTGAAGGAAGCATGACGATCACCGAGAGCCGTCCGAGCGATCTCATCCGAATCAAACTCGAATTCCTGAAGCCCTTCGCCTCCACTTGCACTGCGGAGTTCACGTTCAAGCCCGAAGGCAATCAAACCGCCGTGTCGTGGAGCATGGCCGGGAAGAAAAATTTCATGTCCAAGGCCGTCGGCCTGTTCATGAGCTGCGATAAAATGGTCGGGGGCCAATTCGAGAAAGGATTGGCGGCAATGAAATCAGTGGTGGAAGCAGCTCCCAAACCGAGCACGGCAACGTTCGCTCCCCAGGGCCAATTGGCGACGAAGCCGTGAAAGCGGCCGTTCTCTTCAAGCCGCCCGGCCTGTCCGTTCGCGTCTCCGCCGGTCTGCTTCTACTCAGGCTCGTGGCGGGATTAGCATTCATGTTTCACGGCTACGGGAAGATCCAAAACCCGTTCGGCTGGATGGGCCCGAGCGCCACCATGCCCGGCTTCTTCCAGGCGCTGGCGGCCATTTCGGAGTTTGGAGGCGGTCTGGCCTGGATGCTCGGCCTGCTCACGCCCCTGGCTTCCTTCGGCCTGGCGTGCACGATGGCGATGGCGGTCCGGCTCCACGCCTTCATGCTCCACGACCCGTTTGTGGCCACGAAAGGCGGCGGCTCCTACGAATTAGCCAGCGTCTATTTTTGGATCGCCCTCTTGTTCATCCTGGCCGGGCCCGGGCGCTATTCCGTGGACCGCCTGGTCTTCGGCGAGAAGGCTCTCGACGCGCCTGTATCCGATCGAATGGAAACTAAGCAATGAAACGGACAAGCTATTGGCCGCGGGGATTCAAGGTTGTGGCTGACGGTTCGGTTCATTGACGCTTTCGCGCTGGGTGTAGTTGGCTGGGCGGTTGGCTTTGAGGTCGCGGAGCGACCCTGTGATGGTAGCCGTGGGCTTCAGCCCACGGGCTGGGCGCCAACGGGCGGCGTCGCGTAGCGACGCTTGAAAGCGGCGTCAATTTGCATCGCTCATTCAATCGTCGCTCCGCGACGCAAGGATTCTGCCGCACCGATCCGTGGGCTGAAGCCCACGGCTACCTTCAGAGCCTCGCTCCGCGAGGCGGGCGAGCCGTTTCCTCCACTCGCTGAGATCATCGAGGTCCTTGGTTTTCAGTCAGGCTCTGAATCGTCGGTTCGCTTCTTGCGCTTCAGCGCCGCGGCAATCCATTCGGGCGCATAGGTCGAGGTGCAGCCCTTCTCCACAGGTCTCTTATCAAGTCTTCCCAGGCGGTTGACTCTCTCGCCGCCGATCGCCCCTCACTTCCCCGACTCCGCCCTGATAATATCGCACATGGCCTTCGCATCCGGGGCGGCTTCGAGGGCGGCGCGGAAATCTTTTCGATGAAGCAGCTTGGCGATCTTGGCCAGGGTCTGGAGGTGTTTCTGGAATTGGCCTTGCGGGACGAGGAACAACAGGACGAGCGTCACCGGCTGGTTGTCCACTGCGTCGAAGTTCACACCCGTCTTCGAGCGGCCAAACGCGCCGACGACGTCATTGATTCGGTCGGTCGAGGCGTGCGGGATGCCGACCCCGAAGCCGATGCCGGTGCTCGTCAAGCCCTCGCGCTTCTTGACGACGGCAGTGACGGCCTCGCGGTGCTCGGGCTGGATCTTGCCCGAAACGATGAGCTGTTGGATCAACTCGTCGATGGCCTCCCAGCGGTTGGTGGCCTTGAGCTCGGGCACGAATTGTTCCGGGCCCAGAATGTCTCCGAGATCCATACGGCGTCAGTGTTGCGACGGATTTCGCCTGAAGCAAAAGGCCATTGCAAGAGAGAACCGCTGTGCCTGTATCTCATTGTCAACCGGACCGCCGCCCGTAGAGTCTTCGCCGTCATGCCTAACAAACCGTTCGTCCTACTGCGTCGCACGTGTGCCTGGCCTTGCGTGCTCGCGCTGGCCGTGGCGGGCTCCGGCATCGGCGCCGGCGCGCAGGAGACGCCTGTCGCCTTCGTCGGGGCGAGGATTATCACTGTCTCCGGTGAGGACATTGCCGGGGGCGTTCTCGTTTTCGAGGCGGGCAAAATCAAATCGGTCGGACCGAAGGGCGCGGCGGTCCCGCCCGGAGCAATCGTGCGCAACCTGGAGGGCAAAGTCATCATGCCCGGGCTCATCGATACGCACAGTCACATCGGCGACGTGCCGACGGGCGAGCCTTCCGCCCCGATTCAGCCCGAGTTGCGCGTGATGGATGCCTTCGACGTGCGCGACCCGACGGTTCACAAAGCGCGGGCCGGCGGCATCACCACCGTGAACGTCATGTCCGGCTCCGGCCTGTTGTGCAGCGGCCAGACGCTTTACCTCAAGCTGCGCGACGGCGAAACCATCGACGACCTGCTCATCACGAACAAACAGGGCCGCGTGGCTGGCGGCCTGAAGATGGCCAACGGCACCAACTCGCGCCGCGACCCGCCGTTCCCCGGCACGCGAGCCAAGTCGGCCGCGCTCGTGCGCGAGAAGTTCATCGCCGCGCAGGAGTACCGCGACAAAATCGAGCGCGCCAAGGGCGACCCCGATAAATTGCCCGCGCGCGATCTCGCGCTGGAGGCGCTCGTCGAGGTCCTCAAGGGCGAACGCATCGTCCAGCATCACACACACCGCCACGACGACATCCTCACCGTGCTGCGGATGCAGAAGGAATTCGGTTTCCGCGTCGTGCTCCATCACGTCAGCGACGCCTGGAAGGTCGTGGACGAAATCGCCACCGCAAAGGCGCCATGCTCCGTAATCGTCGTGGACAGCCCCGGCGGGAAGCTCGAAGCCCGCGACATCGATTTCAAGACCGCCGCCGTGCTCGAAAAAGCCGGCGTTCTCACCGGCTTCCACACGGACGATCCGATCACCGACTCGCGACTGTTCCTGCGCTCGGCGGCGCTTGGGGTGCGCGGGGGGATGACCCGCCCCGGCGCGCTCAAGGCGCTGACGCTGGCTGGCGCCGCGATGCTCGATCTCGAGGATCGAGTGGGGTCGCTCGAAGCGGGCAAGGATGCCGACTTCATCGTGCTCTCGGGTGAACCGTTCAGCGTGTATGCGCACGTCGAGGAAACGTGGATCGAGGGGCGCAAAGTGTTCGACCGCAACGATCCCAAGGATCGGCTTTGGGCCACTGGCGGCCCCGGCGCAGGCAAGTCGCGAGCCGGCCAGGGCTGTTGCTTCGGAGAGGAGGAACCCCGATGAAAACGCTCTTTGAGATCCATTTAAGCCTCAACGTCTCAACCCATTTTGGTTCCGAGTTCCGGGTTCCGGGTTCCGGGTTGACTGGTGGGGCGAGCGTCCTCGCGAGCCATGAACGCGGATTTGGGACGAGCCGGCTCGCGAGGACGCTCGCCCCACCCCAACAACCCGGAACTCGGAACTCGGAACCCGGAACTGGATCTTTTTCAACGCTTCAGCGCCTTGTCGCCGCCGCCCAACGGCTCGCGAGGACGCTCGCCCCACCGATTTGCCTGGCGCTAGTCACGCTTTCCGCCCGCGCCCAAGTGGCGATCCAGGGCGAGACGGTTTACACGATGTCCGGCGCGCCGATTCGGGACGGCGTCGTGCTCACGACGAAGGAAGGGAAGATCAAGTCCGTCGGCAAAGCGGCTTCGATCAAGGTCCCGGATGGCGTGCGCGTGTTGAAGGCGAAGGTCGTGACCCCGGGCCTGATCGACGCCCGATCCGTCGTCGGCTTTTCCGGCATGCTGAACCAGCCGCATGACCAGGAGCAGATCGAGAAGTCGGCCGCCATCCAGCCCGAGTTGCGCGCCATCGACGCCTTCAACCCGCGCGACCCGCTCGTCGAGTACGTGCGCAGCTTCGGCGTCACCACGTTGCACACCGGCCACGCTCCCGGCGCGCTGGTCAGCGGCCAGACGATGATTGTCAAGACGCACCCGCCCCAGTTGGACCAGGCGATCGTCGTCCCGGCGGCGATGACGGCCGCGACACTTGGCCCCGGCGCGACCGGCGCCGCAGGCAAGCCCCCCGGCACCAGCTCGAAGGCCGTCGCGATGCTGCGGTCCGAACTGATCCGGGCCACGGATTACGCGCGCAAACAATCGAAGAAAGAGGCCGACAAGCGGCCGTCGCGCGACTTGCGCCTCGAAGCGCTGGCCCGGGCGCTCGACGGTTCGCAGCCGCTGCTCGTCACGGCGCATCGCCACCAGGACATTCTTTCGGCGCTTCGCATCGCGGCCGAGTTCAAGCTGAAGATCGTTCTGGACGGCGCTGCCGACGCTCCGTTCGTGCTCGACCCAATCAAGAAGAGCGGTTTCCCGGTTATCCTGCACCCCACAATGGCGCGCGCGCAGGGCGATGAGGAAAACCTGAGCTTCGAGACGGCCGCGAAGCTCAAGAAGGCGGGCATTCCGTTTGCGTTGCAAAGCGGCTACGAGTCCTACGTGCCCAAGACGCGCGTCGTGCTGTTCGAGGCCGCCGTTGCGGCGGCCAACGGACTGACCTTCGAGCAGGCGCTGGCGAGCATCACGCTCGACGCCGCCAAACTCCTCGGCATCCAGAAACGCGTCGGCTCCCTCGAATCCGGCAAAGACGCCGACGTCGCGCTCTACGACGGCGATCCGTTCGAGTACTCCACGCACTGCGTGGGCGTGGTGCTGAATGGCGTGGTGACGGATGAAGGGGCGAGGTAAGGGCGTTGAACCGTTGAAGCGTTGAAGCGTTAAAGCGTAGAATGGTTCCCGCGCGCTTCCGCTTCAACGCTTCAACGCTTTAACGCTTCAACGCTTTAACGATTTAACGGTTCCCATCCCATGCGTCTCATCGGCGGCACCTGCGCGGGTTTGATTTTGAAAGTCCCCAAGGGCCTCGGCGTGCGGCCGACGCCGGACCTGGTGCGGCAGGCGATCTTCAACAGCCTGGGCGGGCGCGTCCTCGGGGCGCGCGTGCTCGAACTGTTCGGAGGGTCGGGCGCGTTGAGCCTGGAATGTCTCAGCCGTGGGGCGGCGGAGGCGACGTGCGTCGAACGGTCGAGCAAGCATGCCCGGTTCATCGAGCAGAACTTCATCGCGACCGGGCTGGACCGCGGGCGTTTCCACCTGCGCGTGCAGGACGTGTTCACTGCAATCCCGCAACTGACCGGCGAAGGGGCGCGGTTCGACTTGATCCTCGCCGACCCGCCGTTTGGGGAGAAGAACACCGGACGCCGCTCGGAATCGCTCTCCCAGTGTCTGCTCGACGATCCGGACCTGCCGGAGCTGCTCGCGCCGAACGGACTGTTCGTGCTTGGCCACGCGCGGCGGGACACGTTGACGCTGACGTCGGAGTGGATCGAGTTGAAGGAGATGAAGCACGGTGACTCGATGATGAGGTTCCTGAAGCGAGGCATCCTCGCTCCTCCAGACGGCGACATAGAAGCTCGAAGCAGATGAGCCACAGCCGCCGACAGGGACGTTGGAGCGCACAGCGCATGTCCGAACTGCCGCGACCGTGGAACGGATCAGCATGGAGATGCCACCGCCTGGTTGGGCAGCCTTGGCGGGTCTGTTCGTAGTTGCTGCCTCCTCTGCAAGCTTAAGCACGGTCCCCGCCAAGTTCCTGACTCTGGTGGATGCCGCGGTGTTTTCTGTCACTGCCCTTGCCGCAACAGCTATCTCGGCGAGCGAGATCACGTCATGGTGCCCGTCTTGCTGCACGATGAGGAGCAACTGGCCGAGCGCAGCCTCCTGGACCAATTCGTCCTCATCTTTGAGCAACTGGAGCAATACGCTCTTCGAACAGCAGACAGGGCTGTCTGCGCTACCCTTATGGCCTGGCTTGGACGCTGAGGGAACTGAGACATTCGCTGCGGCTGGCCTCCGCCACAGCCGCGCTCCATTCTTAAATGCCCCTTAAATGCCCCCCGGAGGCGCTTGCCCGGTCGGGGGCGACTGGGGCATAAGTCGCGGACGCGCTTGCCATGTTCCTGAACTCATTTGCCAACTCGGGATGAAAACCGATGCAGCCCCCTGGAGCGCGACTGCTTGCAGCCTGTTCTACCGCCCCGAGAGTTGGGTACACACGTTGCCATTGGGCGGGATGTTCGCGGCAAGCCAGCCACTGGAAGTCGAACTGGGCAGCGGCGACGGGTCATTCCTGGCGCAGTGGGCGGCGGCGCACCCGGAGCACAATTTCATTGGCGTCGAGAGGCTCCTGGGGCGGTTGCGCAAACTGAATCGCAAGGGCCTGAGGCTGGGCTTGAAGAATTTGCGCCTGATGCGCATCGAGGCGGGCTACTTCGTGGAATACCTGCTGCCGCCGGGGGCCGTTGCGGCCTTGCACGTCTATTTCCCGGATCCGTGGCCGAAACGCAAACATCGCAAGCACCGGCTGGTGAATGAGGCTTTCGTCCGCGCGGCGGCGCGGGCGCTGGCGCCCGACGGCCGCGTCTGGCTCCGTACGGACGACGCGGATTATCACGCTCAGATGATCCAGCTATTCGGGGCGGCTAAGGAATTCCGACCGATCGAGACCCCTGTCGAGCTGGCCGGGGTGGTGACGGATTTCGAGCGCGAGTTCAACGCGCGCGGTGTCGCCACGCGGCGGGCGGGGTGGGTCGTTCGTAGAACGTGAAATGTGAAACGTAAAACGTAAAACGTAAAACGTAAGTCCGGCCGAGGGACGTTCGTGGCCAGTTCGCCGCACGCCAACTTTTACGTTTCACGTTTTACGTTTTACGCTCCTCCCCTCACACATCAATCACCGGTCCGTCGTCCCCGTCGCGCGGCGGCCGGTTGCGATCCGGCGGTTTGCCACGGCGCACTTCGATGCGCCCGCCGCCCACACCGGTCAGGAAATTCAGCGGCAGCGAGATCAGACTGATGACAAGTCCGCCCCAAAACGCGGCGCTAAAAGAAGCGACGTAGAACGTCTTCACGAGTTGGCCGACGCCGTAGAGCAGCGCCGCATTGATGACGAGGGTGAACAGACCGAGCGTAAAAACCAACAAAGGCAGGGAAAGGAGCAGCAATAGCGGCCTCAAGAAAGCGTTTAGCAGCCCGAGCAGGAGCGTCGCAACGAGCAGCCCGAGCCAATGGTCGTGGTCGTAGTCAATGCCCGGGACGACTTTCGCGGCGACGAGCACGCCCACGGTCGTGATCGCCCAGCGTTTCAGAAAGTCTTTCAGGTTCTCCGACATCGCGACACCACGATGCGGCGGCGCGCGGGATTCGTAAAACGTAAAACGTAAAGCGTAAAACCGGCCGAGGAACGTTCGTCATCATCGGGCGCAACTCGGCACACGCACCGTAGTGGGCCAGCCGACTCGGCTGGCACAGTCCTGCAAGCGACCTCGCTTGCAGAATTCACCGGGCGAGTCGCCCGGTGGACTTTGGCAGGCGAGGTCGCCTGCCCCACTACGATCTGGTGCGTGTGCCAAGGTGCGCCCGTAATTACCTCGCCGCCCGCCCCCTGTTACGATTCACGATTCACGTTTCACGTTTCACGATTCACCTTTCACGATTCACGATTCACGATTCACGATTCACGATTCACGTTTTACGTTTCACGTTTCACGATTCACGTTTCACGATTCACGTTTCACGATTAACGTCCCGCGCCGCCGTTCACCCCGTCTGCACGTGGAGGAATTCGAGCGCCGCCCCGGCCTGGCAACTGACCCGCCCGAGGCTGGCCGGCAGAAGACAGAATTCGCCCGCCTTGAGATCGAGCTCTTGTTCACCATGCGCGACCCGAAGCCGGCCGCGGACAATCCCGAGGATCTGCAGCGATTCGCTGCGCAGATGGAAGCGCTCACGGCGTTGGACCCGGCAGGCGTCCACCTTGAACAGCGGATTGTCCACCAGCAGCCGGACGGCGAACTTGGGATTCGGCGAATACCTGCTGGCTATGAGCCTCGGCTCGTAGTCGGCGAAGTCGATGCTGGCCAGGGACGCTTCGGGATGAAGCTCGCGCGGTTTGCCGTCCAGACCGGTCCGGTTCCAGTCGAACACGCGGTAGGTCGTGTCGGAGTTTTGCTGGATTTCGAAAATGACCAGGCCCCCTCCGATGGCGTGCAGCCGGCCGCTGGGGAGGAACATTACGTCGCCCGCGCGCACGGGCAGACGGTGCAACGCTTCGGCCACCGTTCCTTCGCGCATGCGCCGCTCGAATTCCTCGCGGGTCACGCCCCTCTTCAGGCCGACATAAAGGGCCGCGTCAGGCTGCGCGTGCGTGACGAACCACATCTCCGTCTTCGGCTCGCCGCCCAGGCGTTCGGCAACGTGGGTGGGAGGATGGACCTGGACCGAAAGCGTTTGTTCGGCATCGAGAATCTTGACGAGCAACGGGAAGGGTCCGGAGAGCGCGGCGTTTACGCCGAGCACTTCACGGCGGTGGTGTTCCATGAGCCAGCGTAGGTCCTTCCCGGCCAGCGGTCCGTTGGCTATGACGCTCACGTCGGGCGGCCGGTCGCAGATTTCCCACGATTCCCCGACGGGGTCGGTTGTGGGGAGGGGCTTGCCGTAAAGCTTCTCGATGTTGCGTCCGCCCCAAGGTCGTGTCTTGAAGATTGGCCTGAAGGTGAAGGGGTAAAGCATGGCAGGAGACCGGGGTCGGGTTCGGCCCATTAGGCGGATCGATACAGATGGAGCCTCACGCCAAGGGCGCGAAGGGCGCAAAGGAACAATGTGATTTAAGGAAGTTGAAAACGGTCGCCGCAAAGCCATCGGCCGAATTCGGTTGTAGAGCCACCGATTCCTTTCCTTCGCGGCCTTTGCGATCTTTGCGTGAGGCTGACATTTTCACGTGGACGCTGCTTTCGCCGGCTTCTCGAAGAAATGACCGTGGGCGCGAAATTTGGCGTAGCGCTGCTTGAGCCGTTCTGCTGCCGGGACTTTGAGCAGGGCCTCCAGGTTCGTGATGAGGTGTTGTTTGAGCGTCGCGGCGGTCGCTGCCGGATCCTGGTGGGCGCCGCCAAGGGGCTCGGGCACCACTCCGTCGGCCAGGCCCAGTTCGATAAGGTCCTTGGCGGTGATCTTCAAGGCTTCGGCCGCCATCGAAGCCGCGGCCCGGTCTTTCCACAGAATGGCCGCGCACCCTTCGGGGCTGATGACCGAGTAGTAGGCGTTTTCAAGAATCAGGACGCGGTCCGCCACGCCGATGCCCAAGGCGCCACCCGAGCCTCCTTCGCCGATGACCACGGCCACGATGGGCACTTCCAAAAGCATCATCTCGCGCAGGTTCACCGCGATGGCCTCGGCGATGTGCCGCTCCTCGGCGCCGATGCCGGGGTAGGCGCCGGCGGTGTCGATGAGGCTGATGACCGGCAGGCCGAATTTATCGGCCAGTTGCATCAGCCGGAGCGCCTTGCGGTAACCCTCGGGATGCGCCGAGCCGAAATTGCGCCGTATGTTTTCCTTGGTGTCACGGCCCTTTTGCGTTCCGATGACCACGACTTTCTGGTCCGCAAGGCGGGCAAACCCGCCCACCACCGCGCGGTCCTCGGCAAAAAGCCGGTCGCCGTGCAGTTCCTGGAAATCGGCAAAGGTCATCGACAAGTAATCCAGGGCGAAGGGCCGGCGAGGGTGCCGGGCCAGTTGAACCCGCTGCCAGGCGGTGAGGTTGGAGAATATTTGCCTGCGGGTTTCGGCGACTTTTCGCTCGATCTGTGCGATTTCCTGCTCGATGTCGACCGACAGGCCGTGGGCTTCCCGGTGCTTGCTCAGTTCCTCGAGCTTGCGCTGGAGTTCGGCGATGGGCTTCTCGAAATCAAGCTGGTGTTTCATCTGCCCCATACTCTAAGGACATGGAGGAGAGCAGGCAACGGCGAATTGGCCCAACGTAGGGCAGGCGTCTCGCCTGCCCGGCCGAGCGAAGCGAGGCCTTGGTGGAGCGAACGCCGCGCCTTTCGGCGCGGCTGGGCAGGCGAGACGCCTGTCCTACTTTCCCGGCGCGAGCTCGACCGTGGTGGTACTTCCAAGATGCGCCCGGGACATTTTCGGTGCGCGATTTTCAGGGTTGCAATTCCTTGGGGACTATGTTTAGGTAGTACCACTCTCAAGTTACTCGTCGCTCTCGCGAAAGCTGTGCCGATGGCCCGGCGCGGTTAGGTTCGGCAAGGGCGACGATCAAACAAAACATCAAAAGCATATGCGTGGAAGTTCCCTCAAATCCATTGTTCTGGCGGCCGCAGTGTCCTCCCTGACTGCAGGTGGGCAAGCGGCACTTCTTGTCGGCCCCGCCCCCACCGGTACCGGTGTGCAGACCTTCGATGCCTTGCCGGCGGTCAGCGATTGGTCGACGGTTCGCGTTCCGCTGACAGGCGGCGCTAATACCACCTACACGACCGCTGCGGCTCTGGACGCCGCGGTGATCGCCAATACGGTTGCGGCAAACGTCAACGTCGTGCTGAACATGTCTGCCACCGTGCCAGTCAGTCAAAATGAGCTCGCCCGCTGGAACTCGACTGGCCTTTGGCTCCAGACCCGGCCGACCATTGTCGACTACGCCATCCTGATGGTGACGCTCCAGAACGATACCGGCGGGAATCAGACCCAGTTGACCGTCTCGTACGATTGGAATCAGGGGAATAACATCCCGGTCAACGAAGACATCCCGGGGCATCGGGTATTTTTCAGTATGGACGGCTCGGCCAACAGTTGGGTCTTGATTCCGGAGTTCTCGACCTTCACCACCAGCAGCACGGCTCAGGGACTGTCGGCCACCTTGAACCTGGGCGCCTGGGCTCAAGGCAGTCTGATGTATATCATCTGGGTCGATGACAACGGGCCGGGCGGCCAGACGGACCCCATGGAAGGCGGCTACTCGATTGACAACTTCACCGCGATTCCCGGCCCTCCCATGATGCCCACGATCAATACCAGTCCGACGAACACGACTGCCGGCGAGCGCGGGACAGTCACCTTCACCGTCAGCGCCAGCGGCGCCACCAGTTACAAGTGGTTTCACGGCGCGACGGAATTGGCCAACGGAACGACGTGCGTCCTTGGCAACAACAGAGTAGTGAGTGGCGCCACGGGGTCGGCGTTGACCATTCAGAACGTCCAACTCACCGACGCGGGCCAGTATCACGCCCAGGCCATCAACATCGCCGGCATGGCCAACAGCGGCAACGCGACGCTGACGGTCAATGCGGATACCAATGCGCCATCCATTCTGCTGGTCTATCCGGGCGCCAATCTAAATGAGATTATCGTCGTGCTCTCGGAACCGTTGAACGACTCGTGTTTGCCCATTGGCTTGGGCGGCGCCGTGTCGGATACCGGCAATTGGCTCATTGAAGATGTCGGCGGCGGCGGGCTCGGCGCAATTAACTTTACCAACACGACCCTTGCCGGGGCGACGGTGCTCGGTTTCATTTGCCAGAATGCTCATGTCCCGACTTTGCCCTTAAAAGTGACGCTCTTCACGACGGACTTGTTTGACACGTCGGCCGCTCAGAACGTGTTGACGCAGGGGACCTACCGGGTGGTGACCGAACTGGTGCCCTTGAGCGCGATGTGGACATACAACGATCAGGACATCGATCCGGGCGCGAACTGGTTCGCCACGGATCCGGGCCTCGCCTATCCGAGTGGCCCCGGGCCCTTTGATGCCAAGCGGGATGGCGGCATTCTTCACGCCAACGGTTTGGATGACTGCCGGGCCAACACGTTCTACAGCCTCGGCGCGGTGGGCACCTGTTTGGGCCTCCAGTCCCCGGTGACCGGGACGAACCTGATCTCCTCCTACTTTTGGACCCACTTTAATTACGCCGGGAATTCGAGAAACGAGGACTTGCTGCTCCTCGGCAAATTCGACGACGGCGGCGTCGTCTATTTGAACGGGGTGGAAGTGGCACGCGTCCGCATGCCTGCCGCTCCGGCCCCGATCACGCATACGACCTTTTCGACAGGACCGACGGTCAACGACGGGGACCTGCGGGATGTAATCCTGCTACCGCAGCCGGCGGAAATCAAAGTCGGTGACAACCTGCTCGCGACTTCCCTCCATCAAGCCAACTTGACCAGTTCCGACCTGACGATGGGATTCCAAGTCTTCTCGGTTGAACCCACGTCGACGGTGAAGGTGCGCCTCGCCTTCTCGGGAGCGAACCGGGTCCTCTCCTGGACGCCGAGAATCGGTCGGCTCGAGGTCAAGAACAACCTGAATGATCCGACCTGGACAGTCCTGGGCACGGCCAATCCCTTCACCGACACCGCCAGTCAGTCGCACCGGTTCTACCGCGTGTATGTGCTGCCCTAAAGCATCGATCTGAAATTCACGGAGGCCGGACGCAAGTCCGGCCTCTTTTTTTTTGGTTTGTTCCCGCCCGGCTTGCCATTTGAAGCCATTCCCTCAATCATCCGTCTGAGCCTCGGCGGCAACCGAGCGCGCTGAAGTCATTCATGAACCATTCAGACCTACCGGCCCATCCTGAGCGCCGCGAATTCCTCGTCAAGGCCGCGGCCGTTGGCATCAGCGCCACCGCGACGGCGGTGCCGCTGCTGGCGGGGCTCGCCACGCTGTTCGATCCCCTGCGCCGCAAGGCCGGCGCGGGCGGCCTCGCGTTCGTCACCTCGCTCGATGCCCTCCCGGCCGACGGCGCGCCGCGCCGCTTCGCGATTGTCGCGGATCGCTCCGACGTGTGGAACAAGTATCCGAACATCCCGATCGGCGCCGTCTATCTGCGGCGCGTCGAGGGGGGCAAGGTCGAGGCGTTCAACGTCACTTGTCCCCACGCCGGCTGCCCCATCGAGTATCGGGCAGGCGCGAATTTGTTCGTCTGCCCGTGCCACGACAGCAGGTTTCATCTCGACGGTCACCTGGCCAGCATCCACAGCCCCAGCCAGCGCGGCATGGATTCACTCGAAGTCGAAGTCCGCAACGGCGCCGAGGTGTGGGTGAAGTTCCAGAATTTTGAGGCCGGCAAGGCAGAGAAGGTTCCGCTCGCATGAAACGCCTTCTCGTGTGGGTGGACGACCGCACCGGCGTCAAGAAGCTCATCCACGAAGCCCTTTACGAAAACGTCCCCGGCGGCGCCCGCTGGCGCTACGTGTGGGGCAGCACGCTGACCTTCGCCCTCGCCGTCCAAATCATCACCGGCATCTTCCTCTGGATGTCCTATTCGCCCAGTTCGCACACGGCGTGGGAGAGCGTCTATTTCATTCAGCACGAAATGTGGGGGGGCTGGTTGCTCCGCGGCATCCACCATTTCACGGCGGACGCGATGACCGTCCTGCTTGTGCTGCACCTGATGCAGGTGCTCATCGACGGCGCGTACAAGGCCCCGCGCGAGATCAATTTCTGGTTTGGCCTGGCGCTGCTGTTTCTCGTGCTGGGCCTGTCGCTCACCGGTTACCTGCTGCCGTGGGACCAGAAGGGTTACTGGGCGACCAAGGTCGCCACAAGCATTGCGGCGGTTTTCCCCGGCATCGGACCGGAAATCCAGAAGCTCATCATCGGCGGTTCCGAGTACGGCCACCACACCCTGACGCGGTTCTTCGCGCTGCACGCGGGCGTGCTTCCGGGCGCGGTCATTGCGCTGGTGGCGGGACACGTCTACCTCTTCCGCCGCCACGGGCTGACGGCCAAGGAACCCCTGACGAGGCCCGATGTCGCCTTCTGGCCCGATCAAGTCCTCAAGGATGCGGTCGCTTGCCTGGCCGTGCTTGCGGCGG